>JAEEGL015221209.1_pt1 | contig 10019 bp, 8 predicted proteins | sample 9134231 | NCBI WGS metagenome assembly JAEEGL01 (sample SAMN16246548, study PRJNA631951) | gut metagenome | biome: gut microbiome; feature: rumen; material: fiber-attached | host: Bos | place: Iran: Karaj | collected 2018-10 | reverse complement strand
TTCTGGCCACACTTAACATATATCTTCTTGAGACGGGAAGTCTAAAAGAAGTGTTTTACTGGAATGCCAGAAAATTCGCCGGATATCCCATAAGCATATTCCACAAAGCGATACAGTTTTGCATGACTTTTGTGGTACCTTTTGCGTTTGTAAACTTTTTCCCTGCGCAGTATATCTTAAGAAAGGACGATATGGCGCAGTATCCCGAATTATTCATGTATCTGACACCTGTTATCGGAATTGTTTTGTATGTGCTCGCATACGCTTTCTGGAAATACAGTTTAAAATATTATAAAAGTTCGGGAAATTGATAATTATATCGTAGATATGCTTAGAGCCTGCATTTTCGGTAAATGCAGGCTCATTTTTGATGTTTTTTTGAAACATCATTAATATATTTATGTATAAGGGATTGGCTTTGTAATTGTGATATAATCATTTTGGTATAAATTTATGATATATTTGGGAGCACAATAGAACGAGGTGAATGAGTAATATGGACAGAAACAAACGCTCCGTTTACTATATGGCAAAGATGCTGCAACTGGTTTTAACACCTATAGCAAAGATTAAATTTTATGGTAAGAGGCCATGGATTATCAGTGAGCGTGGATTTGATGCTCGTGATAATGGGTATCAATTTTTTTTATATTTACGAAATAAGCATCCGGAGATTAATGCTTGGTATTTGATAACTCGCGATTCGAAAGATCTTAAAAAAGTCGTCGATTTAGGAAATATACTTTATAAAGGAACGATTAAGCATTTTATGCTATATATAAGTGCTTCATTATTGTTAGGAGCATTTGAACCGATTATTCCCAGTGCCAATAAGAGATTTGGTGAATTAATTAAAAAGAAAAATGATCAAAAATATATTTTTTTGCAACATGGCATCATAGGTAATGATTTACCGGTTTATCATAAGGAGAATGCAAAGTTCGACCTGTTTTTTTGTGGAGCCAAACCGGAATTTGATTATGTTTCAAAATATTTCAATTATACGGAAGGCGAAGTAAGATATACCGGATTGGCCAGATTTGATGCTTTGCATAATATAAAGCCTCAGAAAATGATATTGATAATGCCCACCTGGAGGAGGTGGATAGCCGAAATGGATGCAGATGAAATTACTCAAAGCGAATATGTTTTGAGATGGAATAGCATTATCAATAATCCCTTATTGATCGATATATCTGAAAAATATGATGTTAATATCATATTTTATCCGCATGCACTCATGCAAAAGAGCATTGGTTTTTTTTCTTCATCGAATGACAGAATAATCATAGCTAATCAACAAGAATATGATTTGCAGACCTTGATTAAAGATAGTTCTATGCTCATCACGGATTATTCCAGTGTCAATTTTGATTTTGCTTATATGAATAAACCTGTATTGTATTATCAGTTTGATGACGAAAGGTTTTTTAAAGATCATGTGGGTGTGGGGTGGTTCGATTATAAGAATATGGGATTTGGCGAGTGTGTTAATAATGAAGAGGATTTATTCATTTGCGTTAAAGACTATCTCGTAAATGGGTTCCGGATGAAGCCTAATTATGAGCAACGTATTAAGTCTGTCTTTCCATTATATGATGATAACAATTGCGAAAGGATATATCAGGAAATAATTAATAGTTTTGATGCTGACGAACTATTTTAAACTTGGGAGGATTATATGAATTTTCCTTTTGAAATCAGTGTTGTTATGGCGACTTACAATACTGAGATACTATTTTTGCAAGAGGCGATTAATAGCATACTTAATCAAACTTTTACGGATTTTGAATTTATTATAGTAGATGATGGTTCCGATAACGGAACTCGTGCATATTTGGAATCAATCAATGACAGCAGAGTTAAAATAATAACTAATCCAAATAATATAGGAATAACAAAATCTTTGAATGTTGGATTTGAACATGCTCGTGGAAAATATATCGCAAGAATGGACGCTGATGATGTTTCTGCTCCAACCAGACTTGAAAAAGAATATTCCTACATGGAAAAGCATTCGGATGTAATAGTATGTGGTTGCGAAACCGCAGATTTAATAAATAATGCTATAGTAAGAGGCTCTAAAAGAAAAAAAAGATCAGTCAATATGGATGAGTATCGTGTTAAGTTGCTTTTTAAGAATCCCGGACCAATTCATCCAACTACAATGTTTAGACATGAACAGCTCATAATGCATAGTATTATGTATGATGAAAGGCTGATTCATGCTCAGGACTATGGCATGTGGGAAGAAGTGAGTCATTTTGGAAAAATTCATGTTTTGAACGAAATACTATTGTTTCGTCGAAAACATGAAAATCAGATCTCTGTCGCAAGGAGAGAACTGCAGATTAGTTGCGACAAAATGACACAAAAAAGAATTTTAACAACTTTGCTTGGAGATGTCACTGACGAAGAAGTAAGTTTCCACTATTATCATTCCTCGGGGTATTTTGCAGATGCTGTTATTTCCCCCGAAGCAGATGACTGGTATGATAGACTGCTGCAAGAAAATAAAAAGCGTTGCATCTATAATCCCAAATATCTGAAGAATTATATTTTGCAAGTTAAAAAGCGACTTATTATTCATGCTTTTAGTGAGGAAATGACATTTTTCTGTAAGATCAAATTGATTTTTCATTATATTCCTTTCCTTTTCGGAATTAGAATGATTGGGGGACATATATTCAGAACAATATTATCTATGGCAAATAGAACCGGGAATGATAAGAGAATGATCTGGTAAGAAAAACTGAGGAAATAACTCAGTCGGGTACAAAATTAAAAATATTGAGCATGAAAACGAATAAGATAATTCGATTGGCGGAGAATTGAATGAATAATGATTTTGGGAAAGTAAGTGTCATTGTTCCAGTTTACAATGTTGAAAAGTATTTTGATGAATGTATCAATTCAATACTACATCAAACGTATGAAAATTTGGAAATTGTTATCATCGATGATGGGTCAGAAGATAGCTGCGGGGAAAAAGCTGATGATTACGCAAGAATGGATGGACGAATAAAAGTCTTTCACACAGAAAACGGCGGTATATCGATGGCACGCAACTTGGGGTTAAAATATTCGACAGGTGATTATTGCTGCTTTATTGATTCGGATGATTTCTACGAATTAAATTTCATAGAAAGAATGTTGGAAGCATTGGTCAAGTATAATGCGGATATGGTATTTTGCAATATGTATTCCTGTTATATTGATAATGATGTTCCGAATAGTAAGTTGCAAACTATTGAGAGTGGAAAAATATTCTCTTCGGACGAGTATTTATATATGTTTTACGCGGTTTCCGGAGTTTTTTCTTTTGTATGGAACAAACTTTACAAAAAAGAAATATTCGATGATCTTAAGTTTAAACAAATGATATGTGAAGATGCCCAGATCATGCTTTATATAGTTGATCGTTGTGACAAGATCACTTTTTTATCTGATGTGCTCTATCATTATCGCAGGAGAAAAAGTAGTCTCTATAATAAAGATAAAGAGGCGATTCTTTTGGCAGAAATGATGTGGATTAAAGATCATATGAGCAGGTTAAAGGATACCAAAAGGCAGAGTCTGTTTAATCTGGCTCAAAAACTGTATATAAGGAAAATATTTGAAGAATATCATTTTTGTAGCAAGGGTACAAGAAAGAAAACAATCAGACCAAATCTAAAAAGGGAAATGAAATCATTTATGCGCAATTCGGAGATTGACGCAAAACTTAGATTAAAGTATTTGGCAGTATCATTAATACCATATATATTTGGGATAATTGCTTTTCGAGAAAAAGAGAAAACATTATTTTGGGATTGACCAAGGATAGAGCAAGAGAATACGACATGACTAGGGATGAAGTCGTATGAAAGATTTGTTAAAAGTCGTGTTTATACCTTCAAAGACAAGGGCTGGTCGTGTCTGGTGATGGTCCATCCAAGACTATATTATTATGCGAGAAGATTGCATTGGCGTACAATTGTACCGATTTTGATGAAGTTCGGGTTATAAATTATGAAGAGACCAAAGATAAGCGTAATAGTTCCGGTATATAATACAGAAAAATATCTGCAAGATTGTCTTGATTCCCTGGCAAATCAGACACTTACAGATATTGAGATCGTGGTAGTCAATGACGGGTCAAAAGATTCTTCGCGTCGGATAATCGAAGATTTTGCACAACGTTACCCTGACAGATTTGTAGTATTCGATCAGGAAAACCAAGGACAGGCTGTTGCCAGAAATAAGGCACTTGACCTTTGCAGAGGTGAATATGTCGGATTTCTTGATTCGGATGATGCTGCCAAACCGGACATGTTTGAAAAAATGTATAATACAGCGGTTGAAACCGCTGCCGATATGGTAGTCTGCGATTATGATTATATCACCGGTTCCAAGACGGTTTTAAGACATGTTAAGTCATTTAAAGATCAAAAGGACATGTTTATAGATTGCTTTGTCGATCCTTGGAATAAAGTGTTCAAGGCAGAAGTGCTGAAAGAAAACGATGTCAGATTTCCCGAAGGGTATTTCTATGAGGATACAGGCTGGTTTATCATGAGTATCCCCTTTATAAATACTGCAGCCAAGATAAATGAACCTTTGGCAGAGCATTATAAGAGGGAAGGGTCTTCAATGACTGCGCTTGACGATCGCAGAGTTGAACATATTTTTCCGGTACTGAAAAGAGTTTTGGATTTTTATTCTGAGAAAGGTTTTATGTCAAATTATAAGACCGAACTGGAGTATTTTTGTTCCAAGATCCTTCTGTGCAGTTCATTCAGACGCATAAGCAGAGTAAAGGATAAAAAGATAAGAAAGGAACTCATCGGAAGAACATTTGAGTTTCTTGAAAACAATTTTCCACAATATAAGAAGAATGCATATTATCAAGGAAAGTTGCTGAAACTTTATATAATGATCATGTCAAAACATACTGCGGGTGCGATGATCATTGGCAATAAGGTCCTAAATGCCGTGAAAGAGTGGAAAGAGAGATAAATGGTCGATTATGGCATCAATCAGTCTTTTCGGCCTTAAGAATCTCGCTTAATGTATTTACCAGGAACGAAGGGAAGTAGTAAGCAATATCGGAATGATCGGTATAATCCGCTATGTTTTCCGTAAGATCATATCCGGTTTCTTTAAGGTCTTTGAGTAAATATTGAATATGTTCTTCATAAGTATGCTCTTTGTCGGAATAATGCAGATAGATGTGCTGCGATCCGCTGTAGGGATTATTTTTTATTCTGTTTCTTAAGTGATCGTTTAGAGCAGCCTCTTTTTCCTCGGTTATTTCTCCAAGTATATATTTCAATCTGTCCTCAAATCCCGCTTTTAGGTAATTTGCAAGAAGATACTGCGGTGCACCCGTTATTATGTAAGCGTTTTTGAATTGAAGACCAAAGTTAAGAGCAGCCCAACCTCCCTTGCTGGAACCGCAAAAAGCCAATTTTGAGGGCTTTTGCTCATCGTAAATCTTTTGAATCAGCGCCTTGGTTGCGGTCTCTTCGTCAAAAGTATAGTTTTTTCCGACATAGTAACTGCCTCGTTTATCCTCAAAAAAGTCGTCAAGAATAAACAATTGTGATGCACGGATATCTTTAAGTGTTCGCATATAGTTATATCTGGCCTTTATTCCTTGTCTGGTGCATGAACTGAGAACAACTACAAGAGAATCACAGGCTTTTTTTCGATAAATATACTTTAAGACCACACCGTTGTGCACAAACTTTTTTTGTTCAACGAGCAGGGTGAATTTTGCAGTTAAAAATTCTATATACTTATGAATTTTTGCTTTTTGTATCGCTTTTGAATCATTCATGTTTTTTCTTATTTTCTGAGGGTTCTTTTTATCTGTTGTATTCCGGCTTTAAAAAGTTCCAATCTTCCATAGAACACAAAAAACAAAACATTCGGAACGATAAAACTAATGGCGGTATTGGCAAAAAATGTCAGCCAGATGTTGAAATTCAGCAGAGAGCATAAATACACGGAAGCTGCGCAGGCCGCAATAGAGAGTGCGGTAAAACTGAAATACAATCGAACATATTGCCATAAATGTTTCTCGGGGAAAACATGCTTGAACAGATTGCGGAAAAGCCACGGAATCTGAACCAATACAATGGAAACTACGGTTGATAAGAGGACACCGTATAATCCGAGCCATTTTACCGTGGCAAGATTTAGCGTAAGATTCACGATCGTGGCGGCCAGAGGACGCCATTTGTCAATTTTCCATATTCCCGCAGCATCCTTATACATATTGAGAAGTCTGTTCATTCCGATAAAATGGAAATATATAGTGAAACATATGACATAAGGAAAGGCAAGCAGACTGTCCTCACCCATCCAAATCTGCATGAAGGGTTGGTACATGCAAAGGAGCATTGAAGTACAAACGGTCATCAACCAACCGAAGAGCACCGTCATTTTTTCCATATCACGGTAATTCTTTTCCACACTTTCCGTAATAAGACTGTTTCCGATTCCCGCCAGGCATGCACCGATAATGACATTTACCATCATTCTTAACGATGAAACAATAAAAAAGTAATTTTGATAGATGGCAAGTAGAACTATTCCAAGAAATGCTGAAATAACAATAGTATCTGCCGAATCGGATATTACAGCGGAAACATTTGATGTGAACAGATCCCTTACGCGTAGAGCAATGTTTTTTCTTTTCTCTGCGGAAAGAATGCCTTTTGGAGTGTAATGGGGATAAATCTGATTGGCTCTGATTGCTGTAAATATGTTTTTCAATATCTGGGCAACAATCTGGAGAGATATAAACAGATAATAGTTCTTGAATACGACCAGAACAATAATTTTGAGGGTGTATTCGGTAAAATGAACAGCCAGAGCTATTTTGCTGCCGACATCATTCCGCTGATGAGCGGTAAGCAAACAGTTTTTGTAGGCAAAGAGCCAGTATGACATAGCTGTGCTGCCAAGAAACATAAAATATAAGACGTACAGATTTACATCGGCTGTTATCTCACCCTTTATCAGAACAGGAAGAAAAGGGGTCAAAGCAAGACCTATTGTCAGAACTACAAGTCCGATGATGCGATACAATGTACGGTACAACCGCATAAGAGCACAAATGGTATCGTGGTCATCCTCGGCAATGGGCTTATACATGCTGAATACCATGGCACTGCCTACGCCCAATTCAGCAAGATTCAAGACAGAGAAAATAGATCTGAACAATCCGTTTATACCAAGATACTCTACTCCCAGTGTGTGGAGTATAACAGTACGCATGATAAACGGAATAAGAATATTCATGACCTGGTAGAGGCCTTCAAAAGTAATATTTCTTACGGCATTTTTAGTGCGCTCTATTTTCATCTAATCTATTTGCCTTTTCTTTCCGTTGTCTGTATTATAGACAAGAGATTATTCAAAAATTACATGTTAGAATATAACACCTTCTATTTAATTGGGCAATGTAATAATTTGCTTACTTAGATCAAGGGATAAGGAACAGATGAAGAATGGACAGTTGTGTATTTGTTTTTTCAACCGATGATAATTACATAGTTCCGACATATGTAGCAATACATTCTTTGATTAATCATTTAGATAGGAACAGAGATTATTCCGTCTATATTCTTGCACCGTCAGACCTTGGCTCGAACAGCAAAGATCTGATAGATTCCGCCGGCAAAGAGTTTAGTAATCTTTCTGTATCATATATCTACATGGGAGATTCATTTTCCGAAACAGATCTGGTGTTGAAACATACTACACTGGCAACGATGTACAGGCTGCTGCTCCCGAATCTCCTTCCGGATTGCGACCAGTGTATATATTTGGACGGTGATATCATTGTCACAGGAGATATGTCCCCGGTTTTTGATATAGATATAAGTGACTATTACTTTGGTGCCGTTAGAGATATCGAAGCGATAACATATATTGATAAATACAACTATATTACCGAACGTCCGGATCCGGAGGGATATATCAATGCAGGTTTCCTGTTTTTGAACTTAAAGAAAATGCGTCAGGATGATTTGGTATCCAAATTTGCGAAAATGTCAAAAGAACGTTTTCTATTTGCAGATCAGGATATCCTTAACATTTCCTGTAAAAACAGAATCAAATATCTGGATCTCAAATATAACGTTCTTGTTAAATACCGTTTTGCGAACTATAAGCAGAATCATTATAATGATTTTATCTGTAAGTACTTTACTGTATCCGAGATACATGAAGCTATAGATAATCCGGTGATGATTCACTATGCACAACCCACAAAACCCTGGCAATGCAGGGATGTATATATGGGACAGGCATGGTACCGATATATTGCAAAAAACATCAGTGCAGACATTTATGGCAAATATATTTTGCCGTTTATAAAAGATCATAAAGCGGATCATAAGACTTGCGGTAAACTGTTTGTACGACGATTGTTGTATAAGATGGGAATTTTGAAAATAGTATTGAATTTGCAGCATAAGCTGTAATTATTTAAAAGGGGACAGGAATGACAACAAGTAGGGAAAGTGCGGCAAAGGAGAATAGTGAATCGGACATCGGATTCATTCCCAAGATCATACATTACTGTTGGTTTGGCTCTTCCAAACTTCCGCCGGAAATTAAAGAATGTATCGCCAGTTGGAAAAAAATGAAGGGCTATAAGATCATCAGATGGGATGAAAGCAATTGTTCATTTGATGAAAATGAATATGTAAAAAAGGCATATTCAGAGAAGAAATATGCTTTTCTTTCGGATTTTTACAGATTAAAAGCACTATATGAATATGGCGGAATATATCTTGATACGGATGTAACAGTAAAAAGAAACCTTAATCCTTTGTTGAACAATAACGTGTTTTTGGGATTCAGTTATAATTGCTGCATCGGTACAGCAGTTATCGGGGCTCAAAAAGGGAACGGATTTATAGCGTCTCTTATGTCTATGTACGATAAAACCGTGTTCACAAATACCAAGAGCAATCTTCAACTGGTTGAAAACAATGGCAGTTTTTATATATCGGATTACGTAACAAACAATTACTATATCACGTGGTACGCGCTTAAAAACTACCCTTCTTTTAAACTCAATAATCGGTATCAGAATTTAAAAGATTTTGTAATATATCCAAAAGAATATTTTGAGATCGGTTCATTGACGGGCAAACACTATACGATACATTTGAATACCGGATCGTGGCAGGCCGGGAAATCAAAAGTAACAAGAATTAAAGCAAAGATCAAGCGTTTGCTTTCTCAAAATTCGCGCTTGTTTGGGCTGGTTCAGATAATAGTCAGAAAGCCCCGATACTATCGATTGAATAAGAAAATACCTTTTTATGAGTATTCTCAAGCGCAAATGCATCATAAAGAACTTCCCTTGATATAATGCTTTGCGTTTGACTAGGGGCCATTATTCAATTGACTTCTATGATGATATATACTAAAATTCGCTGGGTGGAATAAGAGGAAAATGCATGAAGGTTTCTGTTGTAATGGCTACCTATAACGGAGCTGAATTTATAGAAGAGCAGTTAGACACGATAAGAGAACAGACAAGATCTGCCGATGAATTGATTATTTGTGACGACGGTTCTACAGATAAAACGGTTGAGATAGCGAGAGCATATATCTCCAAGCATGGACTTGACGAAAAATGGAGTGTTCATGAGAATCCCGTAAACTTGGGATATGCGAACAATTTTAATCATGCAGCATCTTTGGCAACGGGAGATCTTTTGTTTTTTGCAGATCAGGATGACCGCTGGGATACCGAGAAGATTCGTATAATGGAGAAGATCATGCAGGAGCATGACGATTGCGATGTTCTTTGTTCCGATTATCTTCCCTGGGCTCTGGGAGACACACAGGTCAAAATTCCCCAAAGTATCAAAGGAAAAATGCCGGATAACGGAATCCTTGAAAAGATAAGATTGAGTAACAGAAGCCTCTATATAGGGGCAATCGGGTGCTGTATGTGCATTCGCAAAGATTTTTACGATAGAGTTGAAAAATATTGGTTTGCAGATTGG
>JAEEGL014955603.1_pt1 | contig 10019 bp, 9 predicted proteins | sample 9134231 | NCBI WGS metagenome assembly JAEEGL01 (sample SAMN16246548, study PRJNA631951) | gut metagenome | biome: gut microbiome; feature: rumen; material: fiber-attached | host: Bos | place: Iran: Karaj | collected 2018-10 | reverse complement strand
CGCCCCCTCGCCCGCCGCCTTCCGCGTAAGATACGCAGATCCCGGCCTTCCCTCCGCCCGCAGCGTAAACGGCAGTCTGCTGCCCGGCGGCCTGCGCACGGGCGAAAGCGCCGTGCGGCATATAAGCCTCACCTGGCGGCAGCTCTCTTCCGAGGTCTGCGCAAGGCTTTTTGCGGCCTTGTGCCAGCCGCGCTTTTTCCTTCGCTGTCCCGATCCCCTGCTTGGCGAAGCGCGGACCGCCTGCTTTGCGCCCCAAGTCCGCGCCGCCAGCGCCCAGCCGGGGCCGGACGGCCTGCTTTTTGACCTGGAGCTTAGCGCCGTCGAGGTATGATCATGGAACTCATCGCTTACTTGAACCCCCCGGACGATTCCGGCCCGCTCTCCTTTGCTTCGGACAGCATCGTATCCTACCGCGTGCAGGACGCCGTCAGCGACCACGCGCCGCCCCTTGGCGTCGTCGCCGCAAGGCGCTATGAACTGACCCTTTCCGGCGCTATAGCCCTGACCCCCGCCCTCGCAAACGGCGCGCGCGTCAACGTGCAGTACAAAAGCGGCGCGCAGTTTTTGCCCTTTGGCGTCTGGTACGTCGAAAGCCTTCGCCGCGACGAGCGCACCGGCGCGCTCGTCCTCTCCGGCTGCGACGCCCTTGGCGCCTTCGGCTCCTCCCCCTTTCAGGATACCGCCTCCGCCTATCCCCAAAGCCTTGCCCGCCTCATGCAGACCCTGTGCCTGGGCGCGAGCCTCACGCTCTGGCAGCAAGACTTTTTCAATTCCTCCCTGCGCATAGCGCGCCTGCCCGATTGGGGCGGGCAGATCACCCTGCGCCGCGCCCTTGCCCACTGCGCCCTCCTCGCGGGCGGCCTCGTCCGCACCCAGTGGGACGGCAGCGCCCGCCTCGTGCCCGCCTTTGGCGAGGGAAGCCTGCGGCTTGATGCCGGTGAGCTTCTCTCCTTCACCCGCGACAGCCGCGTTTTCCGCTTTAACGCCCTCAGCTTCCGCCATCCGGGGCAAAGCGCTTACACCCGCTATGCCCTGGACGCCTCCCTGCCCGAAAGCCCCCTGAACACCCTGAAGGCGGAGGGCAACCCCCTGGTGACCCCGTCCCTGCTAAACGCCCTTATGCGCGAGCTCTCCGGCCACCAGTACGAGGCCGGCAGCCTCCGCTTCCTGGCCGCCCATCCGCCCCTGGCCGGCGACCTCATAAGCGTCACGGACGCCCAGGGCCTGACCCATCGCCTGCTTGCCTCCCGCGTCAGCATCCTTGCTGATCTGAACGGCATCCTCTGCCAGGTGGAAAGCCTCGTCCCCTCGCCTCACGCGCCCCTCTCTGAAGGCAGCGTCTTCGCCCCCGACGGCAGCGTGCGCTTCGAGGCGATCGGGGAGGCGGACAGCAAGGTCATGGCCCTCTCCCGCGCTTACATCGAAAGCCTCAGCGCGTCAGACATCAGCGCCAACGGCTTGAGCGCCAAAATGGTGGAGGCCCTTCGCCTTCGCGCCGGCGAGATCAGCGCTCAGCAGACCGACACCGACCTTTTGACCGCGGCCCTGGCCGAGATCGTAAACGCCTCCGTCCGCCGCATGGAGGCCGGCACGATTTCGACGGACGAACTCATCACCTCCCTCATCACCGCCTTTTCCATCAAGGTCGAAAGCGTAAACGCCGCCCAGCTCTCCACCGACCGCCTGGCCGCCGCCCTCGCCCGCTTTTGCGTGCTGGCGGCGGGCAGCGCCGAATTCGACCGCGCCACCGTCACCCACCTGATTTCAAGCGCCCTGAACCTCACCTACGGCGCGGCGCAGGAGGTCTACATCGACCGCCTCGCCGTGTCCTACGCCGCGTGTCTGCGCGCGGACCTGAACGAATTGCGCGTCCGCGCCCAGGACGGCCAGTATTACCGCCTCCTCGTGGACGCCGCGGGCCAGGTCAGCGCGCAGCCAACCTCCGTAAGCGCGCAGGAGGCGCAAAACGGCGTCACCGACACAGGAGCTCCCATCATCGAAACCAGCCTCACAGCCCGTGAGCTTTCCGCTTCCAGCGTCAAGGCGCTCTACGCCCTGATCAATAAGCTGGACGCCCAGCGCATCGACGCCGCCCAGCTCTTTGCCCAAAGCGCCTTTATCGACCGCCTGAACGCCCAGGACATCACTGCCAATTCCTACCTGCGCGTCGCCCTCGGCCGCCTTGCGGGCGACGCCGGCAGCGCCCTTATCTGCGCCGCTCAGAACGAACAGCGCCTGGACGAACACCAGGCGCAGCTCGAGGGCTACGCGCGCTTCATCACCGTCGACGAGGACGGCATGAAGCAAAGCAAAGCTGGCAGCGCCTACACCACCCTCATCAACGAAAGCGGCTTTCACATCCTGCGCCGCGGCAGCGCGCAGCCCGTGGGCTCCTTCGCCCGCGACGGCTTAAGCGCCCCCGGCCTCACCGTTGGTAGAATCACCGCCCGCAAAACCGCCCGCGGCGGCTGGGTGTGGGAGGGATAGCTTTTAGCTGTTAGCTATTAGCTTTTAGCTCGTAGCTCGAAGCTCACAACTCTTGGCTAATAGCTCATACCAATCATCCCGCTCCCCAAACCCCTCCCCTTCAGGAACGCTTTACCCTCCCCACTTCCCAAAACCTCCCCCTTCAGAGTCGCACTGCCTCAGCAGCGCCTCCCCGCCCCTCCAAAAGCCTTCCCCTCTGGGGCGCATTGCGGTAGTGAATCGATGTCCAGTGGACATCGAGAGCCGCAATGCGTTGCGTTGGCAGCGCCGCCAGGCGCTGACGGATGAGGTTCTGTCCCGATCCAACTGTCTCTATCCGTCCTCACCCTCCCTTCCCATCTTCCCACCCCCATCGCCCCACCCCGATTTCTCCCCTCTCGCGTAACGCCTATAAATCAAAGAAATCGCCCCGCGATTTCTTCCACAACTCCTAACTCCTCACTCCTAACTCCTAACTCATTCCCGGAGGTTCCATGCCCACCGCCTCTCTCCTTCTCTCCGCCGCCCGCGTGTCCCTTACCTCCGCCTGGTCGGGCTACGAGGCGGGCTACGGCGAAGTGCGCTACACCCAGCCCCGCGTGGACGGCTGTGCCCTCACCCTCTCCCTCCCGCCCGCGCTCCACGGCGCGGCCTTCGATTCCCTCTCCTTCAACTTCCGCGTCGTATCCGACCCCGGCCTTCGCCACATCCGCTTTTCCGGCACCGGCGAGGAGGTCAGCGACGCCGCCCTCCTCAAGCGCTTAAACGACGGCGAAACGGAGATTTCCCTCTATTTCTCCTTCCGCGCCCAGGGCGGCCACGGCGGCGAAGGGCAGCATTCGGCTTCCTGCGCCTGGCAGGACTTGAGCGCATCCGTCACCTACGTCCCCGCGGGCGGAACAGGCCTGAACTTCACCACGGCCCAGGGCAGCGAAATTGCCCTGCACGTGGACGCCTGCAGCCTTTCCCCGGGTGAAAGCGCAAGCGCCAGCCTGAATGTGCGCTGCCCAAACGACGCCCGCCGCGCCATAGTTTATTTAAGCGCAGAGGACGCGTCCGCCCGGGACGAATTCAGCCTTTCCTTGAACGGCTCCGGCGTGTACAGCTTCACTGTCGCGCTCCAAAACGCCGCCTGGAGCGGCAGGCTCTGTCCCGCGCAGTTTGAGATACGCCTCTATACCGCCCTGGGCGAGGAAGTCTGCCCCCGATCCCCCAGCGCGCTCATGCTGTGCCGCAGCCGCCTGCCGCCCGCGCCCGTTCCCGGCTGGACAGACGCCGAAACCCTCCCCGCCGCCATCGGCTCCTTCGTCCAGGGCAAAAGCCGCCTGCGCCTTTCGATCCAATGCGCCCTGGATACCGAGGCGGACAGCACAATCCACCTTGCAGCCCGCAGCCTCACTATTAACGGCGAAGTCCTCCCCCTGGCCGGAGACGAAGCCTTCGTCGACACTGTAAACCTCCCCGCCCAAACCTCCTACACCCTGAGCGTCACCGACAATTTCGGCCTTACGGGCAGCTGCAGCGGCGTCCTTACCATCCTGCCCTACGCGTCCCCGTCGCTCAGCGACGTACAGCTGCAGCGCTGCATTCAGGCCTTCGATCCCCTGGGACAGCCGTATTTCGAGCCGGACGACGGCGGAAATCAGCTCCTTGCCAGCCTCAGCGGGCGCGTTTCGCCCCTGAACGGTCAAAACGCCTGGACGCTCGAGGCCGCCTGGACCGGCGGCGGTTCTACCCGTAGCCGCGTGCTCGCTCAGGGCGCGGACGGACAGGCGCTGTCCTGGCAAAACGACGCCGCCCTCTTTCCGGAGCTTCTGTCAGAAACCGAAAGCTGGCTCGTCACCGTCAGCCTCACCGACCTTTTTGAAAGCGTCTCCTGCCAGATCCGCGTTCCCAAAGCCGGCGGCATTTTCAATATCGAGCGCGGCGGCGTGGCCGTGGGCATGCGCTCCACCGGCACGTACGCCAGTCCCCTTTTCGAGGCGGCTTACCCCGCCGTGTTCCACGCCCCGGTCTCCTTCCCTGGCAGCGACAGCGGCTGGATCGCCCCTGCCCTGTCCAATGTCTCCGAATACTCCGCCGATTACCCCGTGCGCGCCAGGATCAAGCTCGGCCTGCTCTTTCTGCGCGGCGCCATCCGGCTGGACGCCCTGCTCCCCTCCGGCCAGAGCCGCCCCATCATGACCCTGCCGGACGGCCTGCGCCCGTCCTTCCCCGCCGCCCTGTGGGCCGGCAGGATCTACGGCCTCAGCCTCTTCGCGGAGCCCTCCGGCCTCGTCACCCTCTACAACAACTCCGGCGCCGCCGTCACCCCCGGCGCCTTCATCTCCGTCGCGGGCTGCATTCCCGCAGACTAAGATTTTCATGCTCAATATCAACAATCAGGTCATCAGTATGAACCGCGGCGACTGCGTAAGCTTTACCGTCAGCCTCACAGACGAAAACGCCCAGCCCTACACCCTGGAGCCGGGCGACAGCCTGCTTTTCTGCGTGCGCGCCGAGCCGGACGAAAGCTCTCCCGTGCTTTTGCGCGTGGAAAGCGCCACCGACACCATTTATCTGAACGCTCAGGACACCCGCGGCCTTCCCGTCGGCAGATACTCCGCCGCCCTGCGCCTGCAGCGCGCCGGCGGCCAGTCCCTCATCGTCTATCCCGTTCTCAAAAACCACGGGCGGCTCTCGCCCTGGAACAACTTCATTCTTGACCCGGAGGTATCCCTGTGAATCTGAACGCCACCATCGGCGCGGGCAGGGTGATCGCAAACGATTATGTCATCAGCCTTTCCCGCCAGCAAAACGCAAGCCGCCTGAGCGTGTCGCGTGGAAACGAGCTTCAAACCCTCGACATCCCGGACGGCGCAAACGGGGAGGCCGGCCGCGGCATCCTCTCCGCCGCCTTTAACGGGGACGGTTCGCTCACCCTCGCCTTCACCGACGGCACGCAGTTTACCACCCCCTCCCTCAGGGGAGAGCCGGGCAGCAGCCAGTGGAGCCAGCTAAGCGGCGTTCCCGCCGCCTTTCCGCCCGAAGCCCACAGCCATCCGCTTTCGGACGTGGCGCACCTGGGTTCCCTCCTGGCCGCGTCCTTCGATCCGCAAAAAGCCTACCTCCCCGGCTGCATCTGCCTGTTCGAAGGGCAGCTCTTCCGCTTCGTCAAAACCAAATCCCCCGGCCCCTGGGACGCGTCCTGCGCATGCCCAACCAGCCTTGGCGGCGAAGTAGAAGCCCGCCTGGAGCTTCTTCGCGCCCTCAAATCCACCCTCACCCCCGCGCAGCTGCGCGCCGTCGCCCAAAGCGGCAGGGCGGCTGAGTATTTCGACATCGGCGACGTCATCCACATCCCCTGGACGGATTATTCCTCCCAGACCCCCGTCACCTACCAGTACCCCTTCGCCGTGGCCCACATCGGCGCAGCCGTGGATCAGGCCGGAAACACCCACGAAAACGCCGTGTACCTCCAGGCCCTGTGCGCCACGCCCCAGCCCGTCGTCTTCGACGCGCCCGAAACCGAACCGGCCACAGAGGAAACCGCCCTTCCCGGCCGGTATTACATCGGCGTCAGCGGCACGAATTATTCGCTTTTGAACCTCTCCGAGGGACAGGCGCTCCCCTACGCGTCCTACGATCACATTTATGTCAACAGCGCCCCCAGCGCGCAGCTGGCCCAGTACGGTTCTAACCGCTGGAGCCTCTCCGCCGTGCGCCAGTGGCTCAATTCCGCCGCCCCCAGGGGCACCTCCTGGTGGACCTCCTCGCACCCGGGAGACGGCCAGCCCCAAAACGCCCTCACCGTCCCCGGCTTTTTAAGCGGCTTTGATGCCGACTGGCTTCAGATCTTCTCCCCCGTGCGCGTCGCCACCGCCTGCAGCCGCGTGACCGACCCCGGCGTAGTGGACGTCACCTGCGACACCTTCTTTCTTCCCTCCGTTCAGCAAATGTACGGCGAGCCCCAGAATGAAGGGGAGGGCGAAGCCTGGGCGCTGTGGCAAAAGCAAACGGGCTACCCCGCGCCAAACAACGGCAGCGCCCAGTCGCCCAGCCCCGCGCGGCGCATCCGCCCCGTCAGCGACCCGGACGGCTCGTCCGTGGCGCTCCCCCTGCGCTCTGCCTCCACCGCCTACGCGCACTTCGTGTGGCGCGTCTACGGCGAAGGCTACATCGGCGGCATCAGCCATCCCGCTTCCTATTCCTCCCGCTATCTCCCCGCCTGCGTGATCCTCTGATCCCCCAAATCCTTCCCTTCCCGAGGTATTCCATGCTCATCACCCTTCATCCCGGCGATGCCGGCCTCGAGGTGCTGCTGGCTTCGCGCCTGCTGGGTGAGCAGCCCTGCGACTGCTACACCGACACCCTCAAAAGCCGCGTCCTTTCCTTCCAGCGCGAAAACGGCTTAAGCCCGGACGGCGTCATCGGCCCGAAAACCTGGACCAGGCTCATCGCCGGCGAACCTGCCGTTTCCCAGTCCCCCGCCGTCCAGCCCCCGGATTACAAACAGTACGACGCCCGCTGGGCCAATCAGATGTACTCCTCCCACGGCGACAGATCCCAGACCCTTCGCTCCTCCGGCTGCGGCCCCAGCGCCATGGCGGACGTCGCCGCCGCCTGGTGGGACGCCTCCCTCACGCCCCCGGCGCTTGCAAATCTGGCGCTGAAGTGGGGCTGCCGAAGCTACAATTCCGGTACCAGCGCCAGCTTTTTCAAAAAATGCGCCGATCACTGGCGCGCTGCGTCCTTCCTGTCCACCGCCTCCATTACCGAGGCCATCGAGTGCCTTCGCTCAGGCGGCCTCGTCGTCGTGAATCTCGGCTGCGGCACTCCCGGCAAAAGCTCTTATCGCAAATGGACGAAGCAGGGCCACTACTGCCTGCTTTGGGCGTACGAAAACGGCCGCTTCCGCATCAACGACCCCGCCTCCGCGTCCCCCGCCCGCGCAAGCGGCACCTACGCCGAGATCCAGGACGCGAAAAAGCGCTTCTTCTGTTTCCAAAAATAGTAAAGCCCGCTTTGGCCTGCACACTGTGCCAAAGCGGGCTTTCCTGCCCAATGCCTTTCCCAATCTCTATTCAGGAGGTCTTTCCATGTCCTGCACCCTCAAATGGTTCAAATGTGCCCTCGTCCGCGCCTTCAAAACCGTCGCCCAGACGGCCGCCGCCACCATCGGCACCGGCGCCATGCTCAGCCAGGTCGACTGGCGCGCAGTCCTGAGCGCCTCGCTCCTCGCGGGCCTTCTTTCCCTTCTGACAAGCCTCGCCGGCCTTCCCGAAGCAACCGAGCCCTAAAACCACCCGGAACCCTTGCACAAGTGCAAAAGCCCCGGGTGGCGTGGAGGGCCGCAGCCCCTCCACCTTCAATCCGCAGGGGTGGCTTCGCCACCCCGAGGACAGCGATTTTTGCGAAGCAGAGCTTGCCCTGCGAGAGCAAAAATCGCTTCCTTACAGTTTTTGCGCCCGGAAACTTCCGCAGAAGTTTCAGCAAAAACTGCATTCCTATAACCTTTCCGCCTACAGTCTGACGTTTCGACCAAACCGCCCATCAGACCAACCTAAGCCAACAGCTCAAAATGAATCGAAGATTCATTTTGAACTAATACTAAACGTGCTCAACACCGTCTGCGCGATGTCCAGGGGCGTATCGGTAAAGGTGAAAATGTACATGTGCGCGCCGGTCACCATGTAGTACTGAAACACATTGGTGTTTTTATAGCTCATATCCAAAAACAGGATGTCCATCACGCCCTTAAAGCTGTACTTGCCGCTGTCCTCTTTAAACACCAGGCCGCTCATGTCCGCGCTCAGCTGCGCCTGTATGTCCTCCATGGCGTCGATCAAGGTATCGTTGGTCACGCCGTCGGACGCGCCGTGGGTCACGGTCACCCCCGCGCCGTCCTTATTGCGGCACATGAGAAAGCTGTCTCCCTCCTTGAACGAGCGGAAAATCCCGTAAACGTCCACGTCCTCCATGATGTCCACGGCTTCCGTAAGGTTCGCCGCCGTGCTGCCGGGCCCCAGAATCGCCCAGTCTGCGGGCACGCCCAGGTAAAAGCCGGTCGCGGGATCGATGTAGCCGTGCATCAGGATCTCGCCCTCGTTCAGCACGATTTCGCCCTCCTGCGCCTCGCTCTGCTCCGTTTCGGCAAGGCCGGCATTGCATACGAACAGTAAAATCATGCACAGCCAGATCATCGTTTTCTTCATTCTCATTTCCTCCGGGTTTTGTTGAGCGGCGCGCCCACGCCGTTTAATGCTTTAGACAAATTGTACTATAATCACTATTTCAAGTCAACATTTTACAGATTTCTTAATGATACCGAGCCGACTTTTATTGCGTAACGATTACATTATAGTAAATGTTTCGTGCCAGATTGTTAAATGTCATTACCGCTTCCCCGCCATACTTGAAATTTAATATACCATGGATATGATATATATAACAACAAGCGCATGCGCGCAACTGAAAGGGACATAGCATGAAGGTAGTAAACATAAAGCTCAGTCTGCTTGAGAACGCCAAGCTGTTTGCAGACATCGCCAGCCGTTATCCATTCGACGTGGATCTTCGCGTGGGCCGCTATGTCGTGGACGGCAAAAGCGTACTGGGTGTGTGCTCGCTGGATATGTCAAAGCCTATCACTGTAGAAATCTACGATGACAACTGCGACGCTCTTTTAGAAGAAATCAAGCCCTTCATCATCAGATAAGCTCTGATAACACAAAGCGGCCGGGCGGTTTTGCCCGGCCGCTTTGCGTTTTGCTTACTGCTCGGTAAACGCGTCCTTGCCCAGACCGCATACGGGGCACACCCAATCCTCCGGGATGTCCTCAAACGCGGTGCCCGGCGCGATGCCGCCATCGGGATCGCCCACTTCGGGGTCGTACACATAGCCGCAGGGGCACTCGTACTTCTTCATAAACCGTTCCTCCTGTATTGTTGGTCCTGAAAGTGTATCACAGGTACAGCCGGATTGTCAACCACAATAAAGCGCCGGCTCGGTCAGGGATTCCCAAATCCCGCCGCCGTAAGCGCAGCATCTTTGTACAGGTTCATCAGGGTCTCTTCTATCGCGTTGTCGTTGCCTGCGTAAAGGAGCTCCAGGAAGGGCTTCTCCGCCGCGCTCAGGCTGTCCAGGGCGATGCGCCACAGGGCGATCAGGGTACGCTGCTCCTTGTCCGCGGCCTCGTAGACCGGGTTCACTTCATTGTCCAGTGCGACCTGCCAAAGCTGCTGACCGCGGGCGAAGACGTCGTCCGCGTTGTAGCTCTTGGCGCTGCTGAGCAGGTCGATCACGTCGCTTTGCGCTTTCAGGGCGGCTCCGGCGTAGGTCTCAATCACTTCGCTGTCTGTACCGTCAAGCGCGCCGAAGACGCGACCGGTCTTAGTTGCTTCCATGCTGCCCATCATCTGGGCGTAGTCGCCCGCGAGGCTTGAGGGCAGCGTATTGGGTACGGTGTGCAGTACGCAGCAAAGGAAAGCGCACTTCAGGCGCAGGGCGTCGGCTCTCGCTTCATACTCGGAGCCGCCGTAGGACGCGTCGATGTCCGCGTAGAGCTTTTCCT
>JAEEGL014819430.1_pt1 | contig 10019 bp, 6 predicted proteins | sample 9134231 | NCBI WGS metagenome assembly JAEEGL01 (sample SAMN16246548, study PRJNA631951) | gut metagenome | biome: gut microbiome; feature: rumen; material: fiber-attached | host: Bos | place: Iran: Karaj | collected 2018-10 | reverse complement strand
CCGATTCCCTTGAAGGAGCTGCCTACGCGTGAGCCATAGCCCACCGTTCTTGTCTCAGTGTATGCCATAATCTTTTTGTTTAATGGTTTGGTTATTTAATATTCATTGCTCTCGCTGTTATTTGGCTGCAAAGATACAAAATTTCTTGGAACAATATGCTAATTCTCAGATTTTTTCTTTAATTTTGCCCACGAAAAAGAGAATGATGATACACATGAATAAGTTTTTGTTATTCCTGATATTGGCTGTCTGTGCGACCCGCATGTCAGCCCAAGGCTTTGATAACCTCCCTATTCCTGCGGTTGAGGAGAAAGTCATCGACAACACACCTGATTCCATTGCCAAGGCCCTGATGAACCGTCCTACACCAGGCTCTACACGTCAGGGGGAGAACCCCGTGCTCTTCCTCATCGGCAACTCCACCATGCGCAATGGTACGATGGGTAATGGCTCCAATGGGCAGTGGGGTTGGGGCTACTTCGCCAGCAAGTATTTCGACAGTCGTAGGATTTCGGTTGAGAACCAGGCACTGGGTGGCATGTCTACCCGTAATTTCTATACTGACTTGTGGCCTGCCGTCCGTGAGGCCCTGAAACCTGGCGACTGGGTTATTGTCTCCATCGGACATAACGATAAGGCCGATTTCTTTGATCAGAAACGTGCACGTGGTGTCATTGACGGCGTGGATCCCGACACTATGATTGTCGGCTTCAATGAGCGTAAGCAGATACCCGATACCGTCTATAGCTATGGTCACTATCTGCGTCTGTATATCCGTGATATCCGTCAGGCAGGTGCCAACCCCATTCTCATGTCGCTCACTCCTCGTGATGCCTTTGGTTCGGATGGATGTATCATCCGCAAACCTCAAACCCAGTGGGCCTCGTATGTCGCAGCCACCGAGGGTGTACCCTTCGTCGATCTCAACGAGATCTCTGGTGCCAAGCTCGACCATTTCAGTCCCTGGAAGGAGAAATACCATTTTTATGGCGACAAGATCCATACCTCAGCTTATGGCGCAGAACTGAATGCCCGTTCGGCTGCCGAGGGTATCTGGTATTCGTCAAATCCACAACTCAAACCTCTTCAAGCCCTGATGACGGGTGTCGAACTGCCTGCCTATGGACAGAATCGGGAACCAGGTAAACCCATGGTCTTCATCACTGGCGATTCTACGGTGAAGAATCTCGATCAGGATGATGATGGCATGTGGGGGTGGGGCTCACAGGCAGGTATCATCTTCGATCCCGCTAAGATCACATGGGAGAATGCCGCCATGGCTGGCCGTTCGACACGTAGTTATATACGTGAGGGACGTTGGGAACGTGTTTATAACGCGCTCCAGCCGGGAGACTTCGTCCTGATCCATTTTGGTCATAACGATATCTGTTCCATCACTGATGCCAAGGAACGTGGCGCCATCGCCAGTGCAGCTGACACCTGCCATGTCTATCAGATGGAGAAGGACGGTCGTTTCGAACTGGTCTATAGCTTCGGTTGGTATCTCCGCAAGATGATTGACGATACTTATGAGAAAGGAGCGACACCCATCCTCCTGTCATTGACGCCTCGCAATGAGTGGCCTGGCAACAAGATTGAACGCCGTGACGATTCCTACGGCAAGTGGTATCGTGAGGTCGTGGCCCAGACGGGCGTCGCCTTTGCCGATGTGCATCGGATCTCTGCCGATTTCCTCGAGAAGAAGTGCCAGTCCTCCAGTGAGGAGAAGAGCAAGGCGCGCGCTGCCAAGTATTTCAACCACGACCATACACATACCTCCAAAATCGGTGCTCAGATGAATGCACGTAGTGTTGCCACTGCCCTTCGTGCTATTCACTCCCCTCTGGCCGAATACCTGAAAAAGAAATAGACGATGATTGACAGAGCGACGATAGATAAAATCATGGATGCCACGAACATCGTGGATGTAGTAGGGGAGTTTGTGACTCTCCGCAAGGCTGGCGTGAACTATAAGGGTCTGTGTCCGTTCCATGATGACAAGACACCCTCGTTTATGGTGTCGCCTTCGAAGCAGATCTGTAAGTGCTTTGCCTGTGGGGAAGGTGGTACAGCTATCAACTTCCTGATGAAGCACGAGCAGATTACATACCCCGAAGCATTGCGCTGGCTGGCAAAGAAGTATAATATCGAGATCGAGGAGCGCGAGCTGACTGATGAGGAGAAGAAGGAGCAGAGTGACCGTGAGTCGATGTTAATTGTCAATGAATGGGCAATGGGTTACTTCCATGACATACTGAAGAACGACCCCGATGGCATCGCCATCGGCAAACAGTATTTCCGAAGCCGAGGCATCCGCGACGATATCATCGAGAAGTTTAACCTGGGTTATGCCGTACCGAAACATGATGCGTTGGCTACAGCTGCGCAGAAGGCTGGATACAAGTCGGAGTATCTCGTCAAAACAGGACTCTGCATTTCTCAAACTTCTAACCCCTCACCTCTCACCTCTAAGTTACTTGATCGCTATGCAGGACGTGTGATCTTTCCTTGGCTGAACGTCAGCGGAAGGGTGGTGGCCTTCGGAGGTCGGTTGCTCGATTCAAGGACCAAGGGCGTGCAGCAGAAATATGTGAACTCGCCCGACTCGGAGATCTACCACAAGGAGCGTGAGCTCTATGGTCTCTATCAGGCCAAGAAAGCCATCGCTAAGGAGGACCGTGTATATATGGTGGAAGGTTATACCGATGTCATCGCCATGCATCAGAGTGGTCTGGAGAACGTGGTGGCCAATTCCGGAACGGCCTTATCGATCCATCAGATAAAACTCCTGCGTCGATTCACGCAGAATATCACCCTGCTCTACGATGGTGACGAGGCTGGTATTCATGCTGCCATGCGAGGTACTGACATGTTACTTGGCGAAGGTATGAACGTCAAGGTGCTGTTGCTGCCCGATGGCGATGATCCCGATTCGTTCGCACGTAAGCATTCGGCTACGGAGCTGAAGGACTATATAGAGAAGAATGCGACGGACTTTATTACCTTCAAGACCAAGTTGACGGTGGAAAATGTGAGCGATCCCGTGAAACGTTCGGAGGCCATCGGCGGTATTGTGAAGAGCATATCCGTCATTCCTGACCAGATCCTACGTTCGACCTATCTGAGTGAGTTGTCACAGCGATTGGGTATCAAGGAACAGACGTTGCTGAACTCGATGAACGACATGATTGCGAAGGATAAGGAGGAGAAGGAAAAAGAAGCCGGTCGACAGGGCACTCAAGAATCTCAAGACCAGAACCAACAGACTCCTGTCCAACCACAGTTCGTCGGGCTGCACAGCATTGACGATCAGACAAAAGAGGTGGAGCGTCTGCTGATACAGGCAGTTATCCGTCATGGAGAGGTGGTCATCTATAAGGATGTGGAGACTGAGGACGGCGGCAAAACCAATCTGACAGTGGCTCAGTATATCGCCTATGACCTGGGGGCTGACGGACTGGAGTTCCACGATCCCCGCTATGGACAGATCCTGTTGGAGGCAGCCCGGCACAGCGGTGAGGAGGACTTTAAGGCAGAGACCTACTTCATGCACCATCCGGACTACACAATCAGCGAGCTGGCGACTCAATTGGCCATTGACCGTCATCAGTTAGGTAAGGGCTTCCAGCCGAAGGAACGTGAGAACGGTTTGTTGCAGCATGTACTGCACCTGGTGCTTGATTTCCGCTATTACTATCTGGGCAATCGTGAAAAGGAACTGCTGGCCCAGTTGAAGACGAGCAAGGACAACTATATTGAGACGATGAAGGAGTACATGCGCATCAAGGGTCTGTACGACGCCGTATCGAAGAAACTGGGTAGGGATGTGAAAGTGTAGTTAGAAGAAATGAGTTGGCTGAATATCATATTCGTAATCTATCAGGTGGTGGTCATCCTGGCGGTGATCCACGTGATACTCGACAACCGTCAGCCAGCTAAGACGATGGCCTGGGCATTGGTGATCTACTTCGTACCGATTGTGGGCATCGTGTTCTATCTCTTTTTTGGTATCAATACCCGCAAGGAGCGTTATGTGAGTGAGAGGAGCATGAACCAACTGGCGAAGCGCTCGATGCTGGAGTTCGCCGAGCAGCAGAACCTGAGACTCCCTGAGCAACATAAGCCTTTGATAGACCTCTTTATCAGTCAGAACCTGTCGCTGCCGTTTAAGGACAACCTGGTGGATATCCATACTGATGGCTATAGCTTCTTCACGGCGTTACTGGCCGACATCATGAAGGCCAAGAGTCATATCCATATCGACATGTACATCTTTGCCGAGGATGCGCTGGGTAGTCTGATGGCTGATGCCCTGATCGATAAGTCGCGAGAGGGTGTGGAGGTGAAACTGATCTACGACGATGTGGGCTGCTGGAACGTGAGTCGGCACTTCTTTGAGCGTATGCGCGAGGAGGGGATTGAGGTGATGCCGTTCATGCCTGTACACTTCCCTTCATTTACAAGTAAGGTGAACTACAGGAATCACCGCAAGATTATTGTCGTTGATGGCCGCGTGGGCTATATCGGTGGTATGAACATCGCCTTGCGCTATGTGAAAGGAACGGGTTCGATGCCTTGGCGCGCCACGATGCTGCGCGTGGAGGGTGGGGGCGTGATGGCTCTGCAGCGTGCCTTCCTCGAGGACTGGTATTTCGTGGATCGTACACTGCTCTCTGACCGTAAGTATTATCCACATGGTGAGGAGCATAACGACTGTCTGGTACAGGTGGTGACGAGCGGTCCGGTGACACCTTATCCTGAAATTCTGCAAGGTTACGTACGAATGATTCTGAACGCTCGTCATTATCTGTATATTGAGACTCCTTATTTCCTGCCTAACGAACCGATCCTTTTCGCCTTGAAGACAGTGGCGCAGGCTGGTGTTGATGTCAGGTTACTCTGTCCGATGAAGAGTGATGCGCACTTTGTAGAATGGGCTAGTCGCAGTTATCTGCGCGAGGTGATGGAGGCTGGTGTTCAGGTGTATCTCTATAAGACAGGATTCCTGCACTCGAAGATTATGGTCTGCGACGACACCATCAGCACTTGTGGTTCAACGAATGTAGACTTCCGTAGTTTTGAGAATAATTTCGAGGCGAATATGTTCTTCTATGATGAACAGGTAGCTCTGAGGATGAAGGAACTGTTCCTGAACGACCAGAAGCAGTCCGTATTGTTGACGGAAGTGAAAGAGAGGATGAAGGGTACGTTCTTGGTCCGATTGTGGGAAAGTCTTACAAGGATGCTTTCCCCGCTGTTCTGAAAATCGTGAAGTTGACGCTGCCGTAGCTACGATGCTCCACAAAATGGGGGTCGGAGGAGAAATCATGTTCCTTGCCGTGCTCAAAGACAAAGACACCATCGTCGGCCAACAGTCCATGCTCGAAGATGAGGGCAGGGATTGTGGGGAGTTCCTTTAAGGCGTATGGCGGATCGGCAAAGATAAAATCAAACTGCTGTTTACAGGATTTCACGAAGCGGAAGACATCACCACGCAATGGTGTTACTGCAGGACTGTCCCCTGTTTGCTGGAGCTTCTGCAGGCATTGTTGGATAAAACGGTGATGATCGCGGTCGAGTTCTACACTGATCAACTGGCTGCAGCCGCGCGAGAGGAGTTCAAGGGTGATGCTGCCTGTGCCTGAAAAGAGGTCAAGCGCACGCATACCATCGAAGTCGATATAGCGGCTGAGCACATTGAAGATATTCTCCTTGGCAAAATCAGTCGTGGGTCTGGCTTTGAAACTTCTAGGAATGTCGAAATGACGTCCTTTATAGATACCTGTAATGATTCTCATCTTCCTTTGGTCAAGAGTGTCATGAGGTCGTAAGGCATACCGGCCACCTCAGTAGCAGGTGACTCTTGGAAGTCGGCTGCGGGATTGATGATGTAAGCCTTCTGCACATAGCGCTTGAGCTCCAGCAGCAAAGCATCCTGATCGGGGATGTCACCCACAAGATGAATCTCGTCGTGATGGGCATCGAGTCGCAGTTGTTTCCATACATAAAGCAGGAAATAGAGCGCATCGCTGAAATGGGCTGCCTCGAAGGAGTTAGCAAACTTAAATCGGTTCTGCTGGAAACTGAAGATGTCCAGCTGCTTCTCGTGGAAACAGCCATAGAGCTTATTACGGTGACCAGTGAAACTGCGCTGGTGGAGATGATGCCAGATGGGCGTCATCGCCTGGATGAACTGCACACGTTCAAAACGGTCATTGAGTACCTTGTGCAAATCCTTGTTGACAGCAAAGAGACAGACGGCATTGAGAGTAGGCAACACATTGTAGAGTACGATGCGTTTCTCTTCGTCCTTGGCAGGGAAACTGTGATAGAACAGCGTCTCAATGAGTGTCTCTTCGAACTGCTCGACGGGTACCAGAATCGATGGGGTATCGACAAGCACCTGAGCCTGCTGGATGTGGGAGTCGGAAGCCATCAGGTCAGCACGTTTGAAGGCCTCGCGGAGATTGGCAGGCATAGAGATACCGCCCTTCACGACGTAGGGCTCAAAGCGCAATGGGCAAGCGGTGTTGCTAACATCGAATGCCGTGAAGGAGAGCGAGTTTCTCCCTATCCGTATATAGACCTTCTCACTTTTCACTTCCATACACTTGCGACGCATATCGCCAAGAGTCCGGCAGCAACCAAAGCCAGGATGATATTTGTCTGTTTGTCGTTGATTTGCATAACTGGCGACAAAGGTACGAATAATTTTGCTAATTACAAAATAATTCGTAAATTTGTAGCCGAAATGATTCAAGACGAGCTCAAATACCGTATTCTCCAGACATTCGGCTTTACGCCTACGCCTGAGCAGCATCATGCCCTCGACGTGTTCGCCGCGTTCATGATGGACCGTGACGACCATGTGGTCATAATCCTTCGTGGCTCGGCAGGTACGGGTAAAACCACGCTGGCAGGCGCCATCGTCAAAGCGATGACGGTCTTGAAGCAGAAGATGATCCTGTTGGCACCCACAGGTCGTGCAGCCAAGGTATTCTCGCTGAATGCGGGTCATGCCGCCTATACCATTCATCGTCGTATCTATCGGCAGAAGTCGGCAGGCGATCTGTCGAGTTTTAATTTGAACGACAATCTGAATCGCGACACCTTATTTATAATAGATGAGGCTTCGATGATTGCGAACCAGGGTTACGGCGAATCGGCTTTTGGAAGCGGTTGCCTGCTTGACGACTTGATGCAGTTTGTCTATAACGGACAGAATTGCCGCATGTTGCTGGTGGGCGATAAGGCCCAGTTACCCCCTGTTGGCGAGGACGAGAGCCCAGCCTTGTTGGCTGATGTGTTACGCTGCTACGGGATGAAGGTCTTCGAGTGCGATCTGAATCAGGTGCTACGCCAGAGCGAAGCCTCGGGTATCCTCTGGAATGCCACGGTGATCCGTCAGATGATCACCCATGAGGAGATGACGCAGTTGCCACGTATCCGCTTTCAAGGCTTTGCCGATATCCAGAAGGTGCCAGGTGGTGAACTGATAGAGGCGTTGGCTGACAGTTATAGCAAGGTAGGACTTGATGATACGATGGTCATCACTCGCAGCAACAAACGGGCGAATATCTATAATCAGGGCATCCGCAATATGGTGCTCGATCGTGAGGACGAACTATGCCGAGGCGACCAGCTGATGATTGTGAAGAACAACTATTATTGGGTAGAGAAGTTTACAGATGACAGTTTACGGTTTACAGATGATTACTCTAAGGGTTCGGAAAGGCTTGCCAGCAAATCATCTGTAAACTGTAAACCGTTAACCGTAAACAAAATATCCTTCCTCGCCAATGGCGACATCGCCGTCGTTCAGCGTGTCAGGAATGTCCACGAGCTCTTTGGCTTCCGTTTCGCTGAGGTGACGATGCTGTTTCCCGACTACGACGACTATGAACTGACTGCCATCGTCATCCTTGACACCCTTACATCTGAGGCACCCGCTCTGACTCATGACCAGCAGGAGCAACTCTACAATGCCGTTCTGGAGGATTATGCCGACATCTCCAATAAGGCAGACCGTATCAAGAAACTGAAGAGCGACCGTTACTACAACGCCCTTCAGATCAAGTTCGCCTATGCAGTCACTTGCCATAAAGCCCAGGGTGGTCAGTGGTCCCATGTCTATCTCGATCAGGGCTATATGACGGACGATATGCTCACCCCCGACTACATCCACTGGCTCTATACCGCCTTTACCCGCGCCACAGAAAAACTCTTCCTCGTCAACTGGCCCAAGACCCAGACAGATGTCATAACAATCAACTAGTGCGAAAACTGACCCCTCCAAAGCCTGGCGGAAATTTGCCCTATAATACTGTTTTTGGTTATAAAAATCGTGATTTGCGATAAAAAGTGTGAAAATATTGCAAATATTCGGAGTTTATAAAGTGTGTTTTATAGAAAATGTCTATATTTGTAAACCAAACTTAATAAAATCGTATAATTCTTATTAAATATAATTTATATGAGTATTAGTAAAGATGTCATAAAGCAGTGTCTGATCAGTAAGCAGCGTGAAGTGGATGAGGCGGTAATAGTCCCCCGGCCCATTGACTTTGAGGAGAATGGTAACTATGTGATAGTTGGTGTAAGACATGCGGGTAAGTCGTACCTGTTGTATCAGCGTGTGCGCCAACTGCAAGCTGCAGGAAAAGGATGGGACGAGATTCTGTTTGTTGACTTTGAGGATGAGCGTCTGGCAGAGTTTCAGACGGAGGACTTCAACAGTCTGCTGGAGGCCCATCTGGAACTATATGGCAAGAAGCCGGTGTTTTTTTTGGACGAGGTGCAGAACATCCCGCATTGGGATAAGTTTGTGCGGAGGTTGGCTGATGCAAAATATAGGGTTTATGTGACTGGTAGCAATGCAAAGATGCTGAGCAAGGAGGTGGCAACCACACTGGGCGGACGGTTCTTTATCCATGATGCGTATCCATATTCGTTTAAAGAATATCTGGCAGCACAGCAGGTGGAACTGAAAGAGCATTGGGAGTATGACACGATTCAGAGAAGTGAGGTGAAACGGCATCTGAACGAGTACTTTTATTACGGCGGTTTGCCTGAGATACTGTCGTTTAAGAACAAACGGGCTATGCTGTCGAGCCTGTATCAGAAGATATATCTAGGTGATATCTGTGCCCGAAACAATATTAAGAACGATAGGGTTTTGAACATCCTAATTAAGAAGATGGCGGAGAGCGTGAAGCAACCGCTGTCATATAACAGGCTGAAAAACGTGATAGTGGCATCGGGGTCGCCCATTAGTGTGCCTACTACGATAGATTATGCAGATTACACTTCTGACAGCTGGCTGATATTGCCCATGGAGAACGAGGTGGGTAAGCTGACTGAGAAGGAGACGCAGAAGAAATATTACTTCATAGACAATGGATTGCTGAACCTGTTTTTGATGAACTCGGAGACGTCGCTACTTGAGAATATGGTGGCGGTAGAACTGTGCAGGCGGTATGGCAAGAATAATGTGTTTTATCTGAATGCAGAAAAGGAGATAGACTTCATCGTGCCTGACGAGAAGCTAGCCATACAGGTATCCTACAGCATCAAGGATGAGACCACTTACAACAGGGAGGTGCAGCCATTGGCGAAGTATGCCAAGGCGCACGAGGACTGGAAATGCCTGCTGATTACTTACGATGAGGAGGGCACGGAACAGGGAATACCTGTGGTGCCGGTGTGGAAGTGGTTAGCAGAGTAAGTGAAAAAATGTGGTACCTTTGTACCCACAAATGTATAAAACGATGGAACAAAGATTCAGTAATAACAGTTTAGATATTGAGACGCTGCGGGAGTTTTGTAAGCGGGAGGGCGAGGCAGTTACCTACCGTAAGGGTGACCAGTTGGAGCGCGAAGGCGACCCGGCACGTTGGCTCGCCTTCGTGGAGAGCGGTTGCTTCAAGTACGTGAATCATGGCATCAGCGATGAAAAGGAACATATTACCTGGTTCTCGTTCAAAGGCGAGTTCGTGGTTGACTATCCGACATTCCTCTAT
>JAEEGL014422253.1_pt1 | contig 10019 bp, 8 predicted proteins | sample 9134231 | NCBI WGS metagenome assembly JAEEGL01 (sample SAMN16246548, study PRJNA631951) | gut metagenome | biome: gut microbiome; feature: rumen; material: fiber-attached | host: Bos | place: Iran: Karaj | collected 2018-10 | reverse complement strand
TTCTGGATCCATAACAGGATATTCGAATCAAGTTCATATAATGCCTGCATCTTATCTTACTCCCCGCTTTTATTTTTCCCGAAAACATATTTTTGCTGTATCTTAAAGCTCAGAATGAATAGAACAGTATCTGTTACCATCTTTATGATGACCTCGGGAACTACTGTGATAAGCCGTACAAGAGCTCCGGTTATGCCGGCGCTAAGTCCCATCTGAATGACAGCCAGTATAAAGTATTTTACAGCAGTCCGGGATTTTTTGTTCTTGCTGTTAAAGACAAATATATGATTTATGATATAATTGTAAGTGCCCGAGATAAGCCTTGCGGCTACGGTGGATACTTCCACATAGAGTGTCATTCTGCCGAAGAGCCTGCAGAAGACCGCAAACAGTATTATGTCCAGGAGCGCAGAGGACAGGGATGCGGCGGTATATCTGATAAAATGTCTGCACAATATGCGGTATATTTTGATGGAATCCTTGAAGGTGTTAAAATGTGTTTTGTGATCTGTGACGGAGTCGTAGATGGCGGGTATCGGAACCTCAGTTATGGGATATCTGTCTATTGTGCATAACAGCATCTCTGTCTCGAATTCAAAGCGGTTTCCTTTTACCTCCAGGAGCTCTCTCATGAAATCTGTCGGTATCCCGCGAAGACCGGTCTGTGTATCGGAGATCTTGAGACCTGTGACATATTTCATCACACCTGCAGTGATCTTGTTGCCATATACGCTCTTCCAGGGAATGTCATCCGAGTCAAAGGATCTGACACCCAGTATCAGATGATGGGGATTTTCCGTAAGACTATTTATGACGGCATTTATGCTGTCTATATCATGCTGACCGTCCGAGTCTGCTGTCACGCAGCCCACTGCATCCGGATATGCCTCCAGAATATATGAAAATCCTGTCTTTAAGGCAGCTCCCTTTCCTTTGTTTACATCGTGGATCAAAAGCTTTCCGCCCATCTTGTCTATGTAAGGACGGCATTTCTCAAACAATCCGTTGTAATCGGGACCGCTTCCGTCGTTTACCAGTATTATGTTCTTGGCATCAGCTGTTACCAGTGATTCCAGTAAGTCTATCAGTCTTTCGTCCGGCTCATATGCCGGTATCAGGATCGGACAGGTCATCATCCGCGCCTCCCTAAATGTAAATATTGATGCTTACTCTAACATATCTGCTGTGTTTTTTCAAGAAGGCATATTTTTTGGAAATCTCTTGTCATTGCATGCTTGTAAACGTATAATAAAGCATGATCGATACACAGAGTAAGGGGCAAAGGATCTTGTAGTAATGAAATCTCCAAAGAATAAGACCATAGATATGACAGTAGAAGAGGGGCGGGATTATCTGGACAGATGCATCAGGGTGAATGGAAATGTTTCTGTGAAAGAGATATGCGATAAGACCATCATCGGTGATACCTTCGAGGTGATGAAAAATCTGCCGGAGAGCTTTGCCGACCTTGTGATAGCCGATCCGCCCTATAATATGGACAAGGATTTCAAGGGAAACAAATTTCATAAACAGACTGATGAAATGTATGAGGAATACACGGAAAGCTGGATCAGAGCGGTACTTCCGCTGTTAAAGGATAATGCGACAGTCTACGTGTGCTGTGACTGGAAATCCTCAGGAGTTATAGAGCGTGTGTTAAACAGATATTTCCATGTGCGAAACAGGATAACCTGGCAGCGTGAAAAAGGCAGAGGAGCTCTGACCAATTGGAAAAACGGTATGGAAGATGTCTGGTTTGCCACGGTTTCCAAGCAGTACACCTTCAATGTTGAGGATGTGAAGATCAGGAGAAAGGTCATAGCGCCATACAGGGTTGACGGTAAGCCTAAAGACTGGGAAGAGACGGATGCGGGGAATTTCAGGGATACATATCCGTCCAATTTCTGGATGACATTTCGATACCCTACTGGTCTATGGCCGAGAACACCGCCCATCCCACACAGAAGCCGGAAAAGCTTCTGGCAAAGCTGATACTGGCAAGCTCAAATGCCGGAGATACAGTGTTTGATCCCTTTGCGGGCTCGGGGTCAACCCTGGTTACAGCCAAAAAGCTGGGAAGACACTATGTGGGCATAGAACAGAATGAGCAGTTTTGCGTCTGGGCGGAGAAACGTCTTGAGATGGCTGATACGGACGCAACGATTCAGGGCTATGCAGGAGGTGTTTTCTGGGAGAGGAATACCTTCTCATCACAGAAAGGTAATTGATCTTGTTTACCGGTATGATTCAAAATACCGGTTTGTGTGATCGGTAATGCAGACGGATATGAAGAAGAAAAGATTTATAACAGAATTCATCCTGGCATGTTTTGCGTGGTTTTTTGTTGTGATCGCTTTGCTGGTGGTTGCACGCGCGTACTCGCGGGAAACCTTGTATGCGGACGAGGCATATCTTGCAAAACACAGTGGGGATGGCACGGAGGTAGCCACTTCATCCGGAAAAGCCGCAGGAGCAGAGGATGATCCGGACAGCGGTGTTTCCGGGGAAAACACAGTTAAAGAAACTGTAAAAAATGAAGGACCTAAAGCACAGGATACAGCGGCAGACGGACAATCAGACACCGGCGTTGCCGTATCAGAGAATGGCGCTGAGGATATAGAGACAGTTCCGGCCGTAAGCTACAGGATTGAGGGCGATAATGTACCGGCACCGGATCCGGATAAGTTTGTGAAGCTGTCGCTTGCTGATGCGGACAAGATGAAGGATGTTATTGCAGAAGCGCGCGCAAGCGGCTTGTTAGGTGAGGACGAGAAAGTGATCTTTTCCCCGGATGTGGAGTTTGTGAGCTGGGGAGACATAAGGTATTATCTGGACGACTCAATATTTGTGGTGGTCTGGAAGGAGATGAAAAACGGCAGATATATGACCTATGGGGAGATCAAGGTCAGGGACGCAAGCCAGTTCAGACGAAAGCTTGCAGACGATACCTACGGTTCACCAACCCAGTATTTTTGTACTCAGCTGGATGAGCAGGTAAATTCAGTAGTCACCATGAACGCGGATTTCTACGCATTCAGAAATCTCGGTATCACCGTGTATGATGGCGAGGTCCACAGGTTTGAAACATCTCTGGATGTTCTGTTCATTGACGAAAACGGTGACTTTATATATTACGACAGGAATACCGACACTACCAAAGAAGACATCGAAAAGTTTGTAAAAGATAACGGAGTACAGTTCTCACTGGCTTTCGGACCGGTGATGGTGAGAGATCACAAGCTCATGGATATTTCATCATATCCCATAGGACAGAATGAAGCCAGATATTCCAGAACCTGTTTCTGTCAGGTGGACAAGCTGCATTATCTTTTTGCCAACATAGGTTATTTTTCAAAGGAAAACACCGGCGGCACCAGTGAGGAGCTTTCTCAGTGGGTGTGGGAAAAGGGCGTCAAAGAGGCTTATATGATGGATGGTGGGCAGACATCCGAGATCATTTTCAACGGTGAGATATTTAATCTCTTAAGCTACGGAAACGAGCGAACGGTCAGCGATATGATTTATTTCGCCACAGCCGTGGAGCCTGAAGGGTGATGTGGGAGGTTGCAGAATGTGTAAACATGCGGCACTACAGAAACAAAATATGCTGATAATACAGGATTACCTGGGATATAGACAATGACGGAAAATGTTGCTTTTGCATTCGGAGAAAACATAATAGGCTGGGAGTATGCAGTGAGCGGCTGCGGCGTTATGGCGTGTTTTTTCTTGTCCTTGTGGCTGTATTTCAGACGAAAGAAAAAAATACTTCCCATGGTGCTGTTCCAGATAGTGACAGTGATCTTTTCGTTGCTGTTGTGCAGAGTCATATACTGGTACTGTCATATGGAACTGTACACGGAAATATTTGAGCTTTGGACGGATGCGGACATGGGGCATTTTTTTATGTTCGGAATCCCGGCGGCTGCATATTTTGCGGCCCTGTGCATGCAGATGTCCGGCGTTATAGAGGACAGAAGAGACCTTTTGGATGCCATGAGTCCCGGACTTGCCTTTGCAATGGCTCTTTTCAGATTCGCCGGAATGTTCTCCGGCGCATGCTACGGAAAGTATAATATATCAAATAAGATATTTATGCGCCTGCCTTTCGGTTACAGCCCGGATGGAAGATCGTGGAAGATCGCAGCCTTCTGCATCAGCTTTATGTGGCTTCTGGCGGTGTGCGCGATTTTGCTTGTGATGGCCCGTTCCAAAAAGCACAGAGCTGAAGGCGCCATATTCAGGATGTTTCTGATATTGTTTTCACTGTCGGAAGTTTTCATTGATTCTCTGCGGTATGACGCTTCACACTTCTTTTTCCCGGGAAAGCTCCTGGCGGATCTCAACAAGGGCACCGGTTTTATGGGACTGTCGCAGCTCATATCGGCTTTTGTTCTGATATTTATAATGGCAGGATGCACCTGTCGGATACAAAAAAAAGAAAAGAAGGATAACAGGAAAAAATCACGTATTGTTATCACTGCCTGGGTTTTATTCATTACGGGAACCGCTGTCGCCGGTGTATGTGAATACCTGGTGCAGAGAAATTCAAGCCGCTTTGTCCTGCTGTATGCCGCAATGCTGGCGGGGATAATATTTATGGGAATTGCATGCAACCTTTTATACAATACCGAGGTATATAAAGTGAAATAAAAAATCCACTCATCAAGGAGGGTGAAAAATATGCCATCTAAAAACAATGAAGTTAACGAACAGGAACAGCAGCTTGTACTCTTTGAAACAGGCAATGGAAATCAGGGGCAGGAACCGGAAGCTCATGAGCAAAAGCCTGAGGAGAATGCGGTTCCCGGAACCGGCACATTAAATTCATATTTCAAGAGACTGGGAAATTTTGAGAATTCGATAACTAATTTTGACAGCATTATGAATTATACTCAGATAGTATCTCATTCCCTAAAACGCGGAGCCAAGGATCCGGAAGCAGCCAAATTGCAGAAGGATTTTGAAGAGTTTACAAAGCGTGTAAAAAACATCTCTAATGATGCCTCCATAGAATTGGTTACAGCCGTTAATAAAACCGGTGACAGGAGTGTCACAGTGAATGCGGAGGAAAATAAGAAAAAGCTCACTGAACTCCTTAATGAATTTAGTGGGTTTTCAAAACGTCTTGAAACATTTATGCGCAGTAAACCGGAAAACCCCGCTGTATCTGTTATCCTCAGACGTACAGGGAACATTATAGGAGACGAGGCGCCTATAGCAGGAAGAGGAAATGATCCCCACAGTGAAAACGGTTCTTTTGAGGTAGCGAATGGTCCCCATAAGGAAGCGCGTCAGGCATTTTTTGATATATATTCCGAATACCTGAGTGAGATGGTGAACGTCAGCAAAAACACCGTTATACTGAAGAGAGATGACAGGTCTACTCCTGAGCAAAGATTAAGGCATAATCTGAAGTCGATACAAAACGTAAATGGTAACTATAATGCAGATTCGATTTTCTACATCGATTTAAAAGATTTTCCGTTACCGGAAAAAGGTAAAGCCCTCGAAAAACTGGGTACTCCGGAGGGACGGAACAGCTATCTTAAAGAAATAGATCAGTTTTTTGTATCAAATCATGTCAGCTTAGATGAAGATAAACTCAAAAGCTTGACAAAGCACGTTAAAAAAGATAAGTCAAGAATCAACCAGATCAATATGCAGGGGGAGTATCTGAATGATGTCTCGAAGGTAATAGACAATCCTGATTTAGGATGGGATGCAAAAAAAATGTATCTTCGAAGTGTTTGCAGTGCCGGTTTCAGAGATGGTTTTCTTTCCAATAAATTAAATGTTGAAAACTATCTGAGTGACTACAAGGCTGACGGCAAAACCCCAAAGACCGATGAGGAGAAAATAAAATCCGCAAAAAAATGGCTGAGTGAAGTGGGCAATTTTATAGCTTTTAATAATAACTATGATAATAAAAGGAAAGACTACGTAGTTATGACTCATGCCATGTTTAAGGCAGGCAGTGATATTCTTGAGAATATGCCGAGGATCACAAAAACACTTGAAGCAGCTAAAAAGATCGTCAACGGTGAAGTCCAAACAGGCATGAGGATGAGGGATCTGACAGTAATCCTTGAAAAGCTGAATGACTTAAAAGAAAAGCCCCTCGAAGGAGGTATGATTCGTCCAAGCGCACATGGTCTTCTTGATCAAATAGAAAATGCAACGGAAACCTACTTTAAGGCTATGGAAGCGAGTTCGCCCAAAATGACCTGGAGTAAGGATGAAATTCAGACAATAGGAGCCGCCATTGATCTGGTCAGCGCATTTAAGCCTGAAGAAAAAGAAAAGCTTTGCGTGCGGATGAATCTGAAAGTAAATGCAAAGGGAGAGTATTCCATCGGTGGTGATATACCTTTGGTTGCAAATTCCTTTTCACAGATGGAAGAGACTAAAAAGGCTGTATTGGATGCCGACCCAAGACTTATGAAAAGCTCTCCGGAATACAAAGCCATGCGTGCTGCAACTGAAGCATTACAGAAAAAAACCGCTGAACTTATGAAATATCGCAAAACTGAAGGGAAACTCAGTGATGAACAGATCATGGACTTGCTGTCAATGGCTGAGGAGGCGGATAAAAGCGCTCATGAGTATACAAAGTATAAGATAAACGACCTTGGAAACAAGGCGCCCAACAAGATTGAAATGAGACGCATTAATGCCGCAGAACTTGTATCGGCGACTGCGGATGATATCAAAAAATATATCCGCGATCTCACCTTAAATAATACCAGGCTGAAAGGACCAAAGGCGGCTCTGGATGCTGTCGAAAAACAGGTCTGCAGACGCCAGACTCCGACCGCAGAGGACCTTGCTTCCATGGTATATCTCGAGACAGTGAGAAATGATATGGAGAAAAACCCGGATACGTTTTCTGTCGGTAAAGCGCTGAGCCACAAAAAAATGCAAAACTGTGTAAACAGCATCTTAAAGAATGAGGATTTTAAGAAGATAATAAAGGATATGCCCAAGGATCTTAAGGGAGCAGAAGCCAAAAATTATGTTTACGGGGAGATGAAGAAAGCCGCAAACAAAGAAGTAAAAAAAGAAGAGAAGATAGAAAAAAAGACGGAAGGACTCAAACTTGGTGGGATATAATAAAATGAAAAGAACCGGTCAGATATTTGATCTGACCGGTCATTTTATTATTGCAGAAAAAGAGTTTACTCCTGCTAACAATATTACTTAATATCGCCCTCTAAAGTATATGTTCTGGCCCATCCGCCGTAGCCCATCTCGTAGGGACCGAAGCATACCACAACATCTCCGTTCTCATCGAGATAAAAGTAGAAGTCTTTTGCCTTCTTGCCTTTTATTGCAAGATCGACATCTGCCCCCGAAAGGTTTTCATCGTCTTTCAAAGCCATTTTCTTTAAGGTCTTTTTAATCTTTTTTAAGGATTTCTCTTTGGTGAAATATGTGAGTTTCTTGATCTCCTTACCTGTGGAAAGGTCGAAGGTCAGACCGGAGATTCCGTAGTTTCCAACTCCTCCGGCGTACCATACCCATGATGAGGTGACGCTGACATAATCCTCTGACATGAAAGAAACATCCTGCTCGGTATAATCGTAGTATACATCATCATAATCTCTTTCGTCAGCATCGAACTCTGCACTGTCCATAGCGTCGGATCTGTCCTGAAGATATTTTTTCTCGCTTTTCAGTTTTTTGTTGATCTTCTGAACTGCCGGATCGTCTTCCTCTAAGACTACATAGGTGAGATAATGATTAACCTCAATGGTGGATTTTTCACCCTTTACGGTCTGGCTCTTGTCGATGGTCTTTGTGGTGTGTCCGATGGACGCATAGGTGTTGACCGGGAAAAGAGCGGTAAATGCAAGGCTCAGTGCCAGTGCAAGTGATAAGATCTTTTTGTTTTTCATGTCGTTTCTACCTCCGTTTTGTGTTTTATGTAATCTGACTCTACCACATTATACGAAAAAAGTTAAGATTAAATAGCGGAGAATGATAAAAAAGCTGATTTTTGGATTGATATTTTATCATGCCTGTGTTAGAATAACCACGTTTTAAGGGCAGGGCGGCATTTTCGTCACAGTAGGATCCTCTTCCTGTGACATCAGAACCGGACTTGCCGATACATATTTTTTTAGGAGGTATTTCCCGTGAGTAATTGGAAAAATCTGGATACATTGAAGGCATTTGACGAGCTTAAGGGCTTAAAAGGCAAGGTGAATCTTAAGGAAGCTATGACAGGCGAGAGCGGAGCTGACCGTGTTCGTAAATACAGCGTTAAGATGGCAGGTTCTCTTTCATACAATTTCGCAGCAAAACAGATCGATGATGATGTTCTGGCTGTTCTGGCAAAGCTTGCGGATGAGGCAGAGCTTGTGTCAAAATATGAGGATCTCTTAAACGGTGAGATCATCAACACAGGTGAGAACAGAAAGGTGCTTCACCAGCTCACCAGAGGTCAGCATCTGAATCCTGTGATGGCTGACGGAGTAGATAAGAGAAAGTTCTATGTGGATCAGCAGATGCGCATAGCACAGTTTGCTGCAAAGGTTCATCTCGGTGAGATCGCCAATGAAAAGGGCGAGAGATTCACTACAGTTGTCCAGATCGGTATCGGCGGATCAGACCTGGGCCCCAGAGCTTTCTATCTTGCGCTTGAAGGCTGGGCAAAGAAAAACGGGAAGTTTTTGATGGATGCAAAGTTCATCAGCAATGTGGATCCGGACGACGCTACAGCAGTTCTGGATTCCGTGGATCTGTCAAAGACTATATTTATACTGGTTTCAAAGTCAGGCACAACCCTTGAGACCCTGACCAACGAGGCCTTTGTCAAGAACGCGCTGAAGGGTGCGGGACTCGACCCAAGCAAGCACATGATAGCCGTTACCAGCGAGACATCACCGCTTGCCAAGAGCGCTGAGTATCTTGATGCTTTCTTTATGGATGATTTCGTGGGCGGAAGATTTTCTTCCACATCAGCAGTTGGCGGTGCAGTGTTATCCCTTGCTTTCGGACCGGAAGCGTTTGCGGATTTCCTGGCCGGAGCATCTGAGGAAGATGCCCTCGCATTAAATAAAGACATTCTCTCAAATCCGGATATGCTGGATGCGCTGATCGGTCTCTACGAGAGGAATGTACAGGGATATCCGGCGACCGCTGTTTTGCCCTACTCGCAGGCACTGAGCCGTTTCGCAGCTCATCTTCAGCAGGTAGATATGGAGTCTAACGGCAAGAGCGTAAACCGTTTCGGAGAGCCTGTAGACTATGTGACAGGACCGACTATCTTCGGTGAGCCGGGAACAAACGGACAGCATTCCTTCTATCAGCTGCTCCATCAGGGAACAGACATCATACCGCTTCAGTTCATTGCATTCAAGAACAGCCAGGCAGGCAATGATGTGGATATCCAGGGCAGCACCAGCCAGCAGAAGCTCTTAGCTAATGTGGCTGCACAGATCGTAGCATTTGCATGCGGTAAAGATGATGAGAACGCCAATAAGAGATTCGAGGGAGGCCGTCCTTCATCCATCATCATAGGTGATGTTGCAGATCCCAAGACACTTGGCGCATTGCTGGCACACTTCGAGAATAAGATCATGTTCCAGGGCTTCCTGTGGAACCTTAACAGCTTCGATCAGGAAGGTGTTCAGCTTGGTAAAGTCCTTGCAAAGAAGGTTCTGTCAAAGGATACTGACGGAGCGCTTGATGTTTACAGCAGGATCATGGGAATATATTAATATCGGGTTGAATCACTTTTTGACCCTAAAATCTTAATACGTTTTATATGGAGCCGGCGTTGCCGGCTCCTTTTGTTCATAATTGGTTACTATAGTAACCATAAGTTTATTTTATCAGCCGGAAATATTTGGTATAATAATGCAAGGGTTTATTGATTTACCAAAGCAGTAGGATATTTGGTGTTACTATCCACAGTCAATTAGGTAGGTGAGGTATGATCATATACATGTGCACTGATGTGAGATTGTGCTTGCCCGAGCAAGGGGTCATAGCTGTCAGGTTTTGATAAAAGT
>JAEEGL014284642.1_pt1 | contig 10019 bp, 6 predicted proteins | sample 9134231 | NCBI WGS metagenome assembly JAEEGL01 (sample SAMN16246548, study PRJNA631951) | gut metagenome | biome: gut microbiome; feature: rumen; material: fiber-attached | host: Bos | place: Iran: Karaj | collected 2018-10 | reverse complement strand
TCCTGCTTGGGGATCAGATCCTCTTCGAGCCAGTGAATCTTATCCGGCACCTCCAGCACGAACGGCGCCATCATAACGATCGGAACGCCGGGCAGCCGCTCTTTGATCTCGCTGAGCAGGCCGCGGTATATCGCCTCGAACTCCTCCGCGCTGCGCGGGTTGTTCTCGTCATAGCGCCTCCACGTATCGTTGACGCCGATGAGAATGCTGAAAAGATCGGGCTTGACCTCGAAGATATCCTTTTCTCTGCGGTTATAAACGTCGCTGACGCGCTCGCCGCTGACGGCGCGGTTGATGAACGTTATACCCTTACCGTTCAGTTTTTCCGCTATGAACGCCGGATAGCCGTATCCGAGGTAGGAATCGTCCTCACGGCTTCTGTCGCAGTCCGTGACGCTGTCGCCCTGAAACAGGACCTTCATATTATCTTTGAGCAGCATGGTTTTATTCATTCCTTTCTTTTTCTTCCGCTATTATAGCATTATATCCTGATATTGTAAACACCGTCTGCAAAAAAAGTCCTTGCGTAATGCCGAGGATATGGTATAATCAAATAAGAAAGATATATGACCGGCACGGAAAGCCCGGCAAGGTATCTGACGGCGCTTTTTCCTGCGGGTATGTATATGAACGGAGCTGCAGATGGAAGACAAGGTCAAAAAGAAAAAACACGGCCTTATTGCGTTTATCGTCGTTATAGCTGTAGTAGCGGCCGCGTCGGCAGCCGTCTTTTTCAGTAGCTATGCGCGCGGAGTCGTGACGTCATTGTATGAGAAATTCATCAATTTTGTCAATTACGACGAAACCGTGAAACGCGTTGAGGAAGACGACGCCTTTGCGGAAAGCTACTCCGCGCAGCCTCGTGAAACGGGCGGAGTCAGAGCGATACGCATTACCGTTCCCGAACGCGATATGCGCGAGGTGAAGGACGGCGCCTATGCGGACTACGCCCTTCCTCTGCTTAACGTTCAGCTCGACTATGCGGTCAACAGCGGATACACGCACGTTTTATACAAAACGTCGCTGTTCAGTGATAAGGACTACGACGTTGCGGGTTATCTGCGCGAGCAGGTCAGCGGCATGGGCATGAAGCTCATTCTCGAGACGGACGCGCTCCTTCTCAACAACGAGAACGACGAGGCGGCGTTTGCCGCGGCGCGTTTCACGCCGGAGTACAAGACCGTGCGCGGAGGCTTTCTGCAGCGTCTGCTTTATCCCTCAAGCTCATCCCGTAAGGTCGTTACTTACGGGATAGATCCCGAATGGATATATGTTGCCGACGACGGCGCGCGCAGGCTCAATCCTTCTTACGACGGCGCGCGGGATTTTGTCGTCGGCGAGGTGAGACGCGCCGTGGAAAAGTACGCGCCCGATATGCTTCTGCTGGATACGCCGATATACAACGTGCGCAACCTTTCCGAACAGAGCGCGTTCAAGCGTTTCCCCGGTATGACCGGAGAGGAGCTCCACCACCGCTGCACGAAACTGCTTACCGCGTCGATCTCCGAAATGATGCGCGAAGCCGCGCCGGACGCGCTTTTCGGGATCCGCGCCGACCGCGTCTGGAAGACTCTGGCTGCCGACGCGCGCGGCATAGATATAAACTCGTCGTATTCCGATTACGGCAAGGGCTGCGCGGACACGCTCGAATGGTGTGAAAAAGGATACGTAGACTTCGTCGTGATCGACAACCGCTCCTCGATGCTTGAGAACAACGACTTCATGATCGCGCTCGACTGGTGGAAGAACGTCGAGAGCCGAACCGGAGTCAAGCTGATATGCGGTTACGACGCGAATATGATAAACACGACGCCCGAGTGGAGCGGCTACTATGAGCTTGCCAACCAGTATGATTACGCCGCGAAGGCCAATTGCGCCGACGGCGTTTTTGAAGACTACGACGCGCTGGCGGAGCATTCGGAGGAAGCCGAGCTGCTCTATATGGTGTTCAACAACACCATAGACTTCGGCATTGCGGATGAGGAACTGACGCTGACTTCGCCCGCCGACAACGTAACCGTGGACGTTCCGACCGTCGCCGTAAGCGGCACGTGTGATAACAACTTCGACATCATGGTCAACGGCAGGAAGATCGAGCCTACCGAGCGCGGATTTTTCGCGACGGATATCGAACTTTCCGCGGGGAAAAACACGATAACAGTCGAGCACAAGGGAAAGAAGATCTTACGCACCGTCAACTATAACATCGTGATAATAAAGGACGTTGCTCCGACCGGACAGATAACCGTCACCGGAGGCAGCCGGGTGGAATACACGGTCACCGCGCGCAGCGGCGCGAAGGTCACCGGCAGTCTGAACGGCGAGACGGTGCGCTTTACCGAGCAGTCCCTGCCTTACGAAGCCGCAGGCTCGTCGAATCTGTTCGCTTCGTTCGTCGGGTACTTTACCGCTCCGGAATCCGGCGAGGAGCAGTACTCCATAGGTTCCGCGAGAATAACCGCGTCTTACGGCGACTTTGTCAAGAGTCTGACAGGCGCGAGCGTGGTCGTTCAGCCGCTGCCGCCGACGGTCGGCAAGATCGCGGTAGTCAAGGCGGCGAAGGCGGAGAGCTTCCGCGCCGAGCCGGCTAACAGCGATACGAGTCTGCCGCAATACTTCTGGCTGCCGAAGGGCACACGCGACTACATCACGGGTGAATCGGAGTACAACGGAGACGGCGTTACAAAGAAGTATTACACCCTCCGCTGCGGCCTGCGGGTTTACCAGAGCGACGTCGACGTCGAGGAGGGCGAGTTGCCGATAAACGAGACCTCCGGAGTTACGGTTACGGATTCCGGCAAGTACACATATTTGACGTTTGCGAATTCGCAGAAGGTTCCGTACAAGCTCGTTATGCACGGGTTGTTCCCGTCCGGGAACGACAGCGCGACTACCGCGTCCTCCGGCGGCTTCAGCAGGCTCGACTTTGTGATTTGCGGCACGGATAAAAAAGCTTCCGTCAGCGGCTCGTCGCCGCTTATGAGCTTTACCTCCGCGTCGGCTAACGCGGAGGCGCATACGGTCACGTATTCGTTCACTCTGAACAAAAACGGCGGCTTCTACGGTTTCACGAGTTACTTCGACGATAACGGGAAGCTCGTTATCCGCTTGCGCAATCCGATCCGTGCGGCCGGCGGCAGGCTTGACGGAATAAGCATCTGCCTTGATCCCGGTCACGGAGGAAACGACGTCGGAGCCAGAGGACTTGACAGGAGCATATACGAGGCTAACGAGAATCTTAAGGTCGCGCTCGCGCTGCGCGCCGAACTTGAATCTCTCGGCGCTACCGTATATATGACGCGCACGAATAACCAGTATTACGTCGACGGCACGCCGATAACCTCCTCAACGCTTCGTCCGAAGCGGCTCGAACTTATCGACTCCTTCGGCGTGGATATCCTCATCAGCGTACATCACAACTACAGTCCCGCCAGCTCCGGCAACGGCACGGAGGCGCTGTATTTCTACGGCTTCAACCAGAAGCTCGCGCAGACGCTTTCCGACAGTATGGCGGAGGTGAGCGGAATGAAGAACCGCGGCGGCAAATACCAGAACGTCTTCGTCTACCGCAACCACGACTTTATGTCCGTCCTGCTCGAATGCGGATTCCTTTCCAACCCCTCCGACTCGCAATGGCTCACTGCTGAGGGCAACACCGTAAAACTCGCCAAGGCAATCGCTTCCGGCGTTGTTGAATACTTCTCCAAATAAACAGAAAAGAGGGACACTTATGAGCGAAACCTTCAAGATAGGATGCCTTGCCGACGGCTTCCGCACCGACGTGCGCACCGCGCTGAAAAAGGCCGCCGCGCTCGGTCTTCAGGGCGTGCAGATCTACGGAACGGGCGGCGAAGTCTCGCCCGATATGACGGCCGCGCAGCGCCGCGAGCTCGTCGATATCATCAAGTCGAACGGGCTGACGCTTTCCGCGGTCTGCGGCGAGATAGGCAGCTTTGCCGAGCCGGAGTTCCGTGCGCAGAGGATCGAACTTTCGCGCCGCGTCCTCGAGCTCGCCGTCGAGCTCGGCACTAACATCGTCACCACTCACGTCGGCACCATCCCTGAGGATAAGAACGACGAGAATTACAAGATGATTCAGGACGCCTGCTACGAGCTCGCGCAGTACGCCGACACTATGGACGCGCACTTCGCGCTGGAGACCGGCAAGGAGACCTGCGTTGTGCTCAAGGATTTCCTCGACGGGCTCGGTTCCACCGGCGTCGCCGTCAACTTCGACCCGGCGAACCTCTGGATGTGCATACAGGACGACCCCGTGGCGGGCGTTTATACCGTGAAGGACTACATCGTCCACACTCACGCCAAGGACGGCGTTCCGGATCCCGCGGCGATGTGGGGCTGGCGCGAGCTTCCGCTCGGCGAAGGCGGCGTCGACTTCCCGAACTACCTCAAAGCGCTGAAGGATATCGGCTACCGCGGCTTCCTGACCATCGAGCGCGAAGTCGGGGAGAAGCCGGAGGAGGACATCGCGCACGCCGCGAACTTCCTGCGCCGCACTATTTCCGAAAACGCGCTGTAAAACCTGTTGCATAATAGATTTCTTTATGGTATAATCGACACGTGATGTTATCCGTGTCGATTTGCTTTTATTCGATGCGGAAAAAGCAAAGGATACGGGGGTAAAAAAATGAAGGAAAAAATGAGACAGCACGTTTTCGGCTTCAATCTCGCCGCGGAGTTTCTCCGCAAAAAGCTCGGCTGCGTGCCGGACTGCGCCGTAGTGCTCGGTTCCGGGCTCGCGCCGCTCGCCGAGGGAGAAGCCATACAGGTGATAGATTATGCGGAAATACCCGCTTTCAAGCAGTCGACCGCGCCCGGTCACAGCGGCAAGCTCGTGCTCAAAGAGATCGGCGGCAGGAAAGTGCTGCTGATGAAGGGCCGTCTGCACTGCTACGAGGGCTACGACGTGCTTGACACCGTGCTTCCGGTCAGAGCGTTCGCGAAGCTCGGCATAAAGAAGCTCATTCTCACTAACGCCGCCGGCGGCATAAATCTCGACTTCTCTGAAGGCGCGCTTATGATGATAACCGACCACCTCGGATTCAACGCTCCTCCCGTGCTTTGGGGCGCGAACGTCGAGGAGCTCGGTCCGCGCTTCTCGGATATGACCTTCGCCTACTCGCGCGAAATGATGGAAAAGGCGCGCGAGGCCGCCAAGGAGCAGGGCGTGAAGCTCTGCGAGGGCGTCTACGCCTACACCAAGGGCGCTCAGTACGAAACCCCCGCTGAAATACGCATGTATAAGCTGCTCGGCGCCGACGCCGTCGGAATGTCCACCGTACCGGAAGTCATCGCCGCGCGCCACGCCGGCATGGAGACGCTCGCGATCTCCTGCATAACCAATATGGCCGCCGGAATCACCGGCAAAGAGCTCACTCATCAGGAGGTGCTCGATACCGCGAACCGCGTGATGGGCGATTTCATCAAGCTCGTTACCGCCGTTATCGCGAAACTTTGATAAGCGAGGAATAACATTATGTCGATTATCAGAAACATTGACCTGAAAGACAGCGGACTTCGCAAGATCGACTGGGTGCGCAGCAATATGCCGCTGCTCCGTTCAATCGAGGAACGCTTCGTGAAAGAGCGCCCCTTTACAGGAACGAAGGTGACGCTTTCCGTCCACCTCGAGGCGAAGACCGCCTACCTCGTGACCGTCCTCGCCGCGGGCGGAGCCGACATCCGCGCGACCGGCAGCAACCCGCTTTCCACGCAGGACGACGTCGCCGCCGCGCTCGTGTCGAAGGGGATAGAGACCTTCGCGTTCTATAACGCGACCGCCGAGGAGTACGCCACCCATATCGAAGCCGCACTCGACCACGGTCCGAACATAATCATAGACGACGGCGGAGACCTCGTGAATATGGTCCACACCAAGCGCACCGACCTGCTTCCGAACGTCTACGGCGGCTGCGAAGAGACCACCACCGGCATCGTTCGTCTCAGGGCGATGGCGAAGGCGGGGGAGCTTAAATTCCCGATGATCGCCGTCAACAACGCGAACTGCAAATACCTTTTCGACAACCGCTACGGCACCGGCCAGTCCGTCTGGGACGGCATAAACCGCACGACCAACCTCATCGTCGCGGGCAAGACCGTCGTCGTCGCCGGCTACGGCTGGTGCGGCAAGGGCGTCGCTATGCGTGCCAAGGGCTTCGGCGCTAAGGTCGTCGTCACCGAGGTCGATCCTATCAAGGCGATCGAGGCGTATATGGACGGCTTCGAGGTCATGCCGATGGCGAAGGCCGCCGAGATCGGCGACTTCTTCATCACCGTAACCGGCTGCCGCGACGTAATCACCCCCGAGCATTTCAACGTTATGAAGGACGGTGCGATCATGTGCAACGCCGGTCACTTCGACGTTGAAGTCGCTGTCGCGGAGCTCGAGAAGATCGCGGTCAGGAAGGAACTGCGCCGCAACAACATCATGGGCTACACGCTGAAAAACGGCAGAACGCTGAACGTCATCGCCGAGGGCCGGCTCGTCAACCTCGCCGCCGGCGACGGACACCCCGCCGAGATAATGGATATGAGCTTCGCGCTCCAGGCGCTCTCCGCCGAATACGTGCTCAAGCACCGCGGCGAACTGAAGCCCGGCGTCATCAGCGTCCCGACCGAGATCGACGTCGCCGTCGCGAACGCGAAACTGAAGGCGCTCGGCATCGAGTACGACCGCCTCTCCGACGCGCAGAATGCGTACCTCGACAGCTGGGGAGAATAATATGAAAAGGCGGTCGTCAGACCGCCTTTGGAATACTCAGGAGATTGTGACAATGCGTAAGACGGATCTTAACGGCGAATGGCGCCTGTATATAAGCGACGGGCCGCGCGAGGCGCGCAGGGAAGCGGAGCTTGCGGATATTACTCCGCTGACCGCGCTTATACCCGAAACCCTCGAAGCGACGCTGGAGCGTCTGGGAATACTCCCCGAGCTTTTCGTCGGCGATAACGTGCTGAAGGCGCAGGAGTACGAAACGAAGCACCTCTGGTACGCGAAAAACTTTGACTTCGTCCCCGCGGACGGCGTTCCGACGCTCCGCTTCGACGGAGTCGACACCGTCGCGGAAATCTTCCTCAACGGAGTCAGGCTCGGCGAGACGGATAACGCATTCATCCCGCACGAATTTGCCGCCGAAGGAATACGCGAGGGCAAAAACGAACTGCTCGTGCATATACTGCCTTCCGCCGTTCTTGAGGCGGAAGCGCCGTCGTGCTGGAAATACGGTATGCCGAACTACCGCGACGGAGCGGTAACGCTGCGCAAGCCGCCGTTCACTCACGGCTGGGACATATTCCCGCGCCTTATGTGCGGCGCGCTCTTCAAGGGCGTTTCGCTCGTTAATAAAACGCCCGAGCTGATAAAGAGCGTCTACTTTTTCACAAAAGAAGTCGTCTGGCGCAAGGCGGTCGTCCGCGTTGAATACGAAACGGAAGAGGGCGGCGAAGTCGTCGTCTCCGGCGTATGCGGCAGAAGCGCGTTCCGCGCGTCCGCGCCCGCGGGAGCCGGCGGAGTCGATATCGACGTTCCAGACCCGATGCTCTGGGCGCCGAAGGGTATGGGCAAGCCCAACCTTTACGACGTGAAGGTCGAGCTCGTCCGCGGCGGCGAAGCCGTCGAAACGCGCGAGCTTTCGGCCGGCATCCGCGTCGCGGAGCTTGACCGCACCTCCGTCGTCGACGAAAGCGGAAACGGCGAGTTCTGCGTCCGCATAAACGGCAACCGTATGTTCTGCCTCGGCACGAATCACGTTCCCGTCGACGCGGTGCTTTCGCGGCAGAAGGAGCGTCTGCCGAAGGTGCTGGAGCTGCTTGACGACCTCAACTGCAACACCGTCCGCGTCTGGGGCGGCGGCGTTTACGAAGAGGACGAGTTTTACGATTACTGCGACGCCCACGGCATCGCCGTGTGGCAGGATTTCATGATGGCGTGCGCCGTCTATCCCGAAACGGAGGAGTTCAAGGCGAACCTGCGCCGCGAGGCGGAATACCAGGTGCGCCGCCTCCGCAACCATCCATGCTTGATCATTTGGGCGGGCGACAACGAGGGCGACGCGATGCGCCGCGAGTGGTACGACGAACAGCTCGACCCCGAGGATAACGTCCTGACACGCAAGTTGCTTCCGGACGTCGTTGAACGGCTCGACCGTTCCCGCGTCTATATCCCGTCATCGCCGTATTTCGACCGCGAATGCGTCGAAAAAGGCACGAAGTACTGCCCGGAGAATCACCTCTGGGGCCCGCGCGACTATTACCGGTCCGAGTTCTATCACGGCGCGCTTGCGAAGTTCGTCAGCGAAGCGGGCTATTACGGAAGCCCCTCCGCGGATTATATCCGCACGTTCATCACGCCGGACGCGCTCGGCGACCGTTACGGCAGCCAGTGGGTGACGCATTCGACGGATACGTGGAAAACGCCCGATCCGACCCGCAACGTCAAGATGAACGAGCAGGCGGACCGCATCTTCGGCAAACGGCCGGAAACGCTCGAGCAGTTCGCCTTTGCCAGTCAGGTCTCGCAGGCGGAGGCGATAAAGCACTTTATCGAGCGCTTCCTGGCGCAGAAGTGGCGCCGGACGGGGTTTCTCTGGTGGAACCTTTGCGGCGGATGGCCGCAGTTCGATGACGCCGCGGTCGACTACAACTTCGATAAGCGGCTCGTTTATCACTTCATAAAGCGCCTGCAGCAGCCGCTTTGCCTGCTTATTGACGACGAGATGACCTTGCGCGTGATAAACAACACCGAGAACGAATCCTACGCCGAATACCGCGTCAGCGACGTCGGCAGCGGCAGAACGCTGACCGAAGGCAGGATCGCCGTCGCGTACAACTCGAGCATCCCCGTCTGCAAGCTGCCCGCCGCGGAAAAGGGCGAGGTCTATCTGCTCGAATGGGACTACCGCTCGAGCGGCCTTACGGCCGAAAGGCACGGGATCAACCACTACCTCCACGGCGACCCGCCGTTCGATCCCGAAAAATACGCCTTGCTGATGCGCAAGGCGGGTTTGATACCGGAGAAATGATATGAGATACGCCGGAATTGATATAGGCGGCACGAAGTGCGCCGTCACGCTCGGGGAAGCGAACGCGGAAGGCGTTGAAATCCTTAAAAAAGAGCGTTTTCTCACAGACGTAACCCAACCCCCGGAAAGCGTAATCGAGCGCTTCTGCGCGATTTTGGACGCTCTGGGGCATATTGACGGAATAGGCGTGTCCTGCGGAGGCCCTCTTTCGTCAAAAACGGGGCGGATAATGGCGCCGCCGAACCTGCCGCTGTGGACGGACGTACCCATCGTCGATATACTGCAAAAGCGTTACGGCGTGCCCGTCCGCCTGCAGAACGACGCGAACGCCTGCGCGCTCGCGGAATGGCGCTACGGAGCGGGGCAGGGGTGCGAAAACATGATTTTCCTGACCTGCGGCACCGGCTTCGGCGCGGGGCTGATACTCGACGGGCGGCTCTATTCCGGCTCGCACGATATGGCGGGGGAGATAGGGCACGTCCGGCTCGAGAAGGACGGCCCCGTCGGCTACGGCAAAGCGGGCTCCTGCGAGGGCTTCTGCAGCGGAGGCGGCATAAAACAGCTCGCCGCGTCGATCGCGGAGAGCGCCGCCGTCAAGCCGGAGTGGTACCCCGACCGCTGCGACGCGAAAAGCGTCGCGGAGGCGGCGAAGGCGGGCGACGAAACTGCCCTCGAAGTCTGGCGCGTCAGCGGTGAAAAGCTCGGCGCGGCGCTTGCGATCCTCGTCGACCTGTTCGATCCGCAGCGTATCGTCATCGGATCGATCTTCGCGCGGAGCGGAGAGCTTCTTATTCCGCATATGGAGCGCGTGCTGCGCCGCGAGGCGCTCAGCCATTCGCTCGAGGGTCTGGAAATACTGCCTGCCGCGCTGGGCGAACAGCTCGGCGACTACGCCGCGATATGCGTTGCAATGGGTGATGAAAAATGAAGTATATCTCTGAACTGATAACAAGATACCCCGCCCTCGCCGGAATCGAGGGC
>JAEEGL013868747.1_pt1 | contig 10019 bp, 4 predicted proteins | sample 9134231 | NCBI WGS metagenome assembly JAEEGL01 (sample SAMN16246548, study PRJNA631951) | gut metagenome | biome: gut microbiome; feature: rumen; material: fiber-attached | host: Bos | place: Iran: Karaj | collected 2018-10 | reverse complement strand
GCGCGGCGATAGGCGCGGCAAGTTCAAGCGACGCGGAGACGGCGTCGTACGAATCGAAGATCGGCTCTTTGTCCTCTTGCAAGTCGCGATTGTACGCCAGCGGAAGTCCTTTGGTCAGGACGAGCAACGACTGTAAATTGCCGACGACGCGCGCCGTCTTGCCGCGAATGAGTTCCAAAACGTCCGGATTGACTTTTTGCGGCATAATCGACGAGCCCGTGCAAAACGACTGCGGCAATTTGAGGAACCCGAATTCGACGGTCGACTGCCAAATCCAGTCTTCGGCCCAACCGCTCAGGTGGATGGCGATTTGCGCCATGTCGTACGCAAATTCAGTCGCGAAATCTCGGTCGCTCGACACGTCGACGCTGTTGGCGGCGATCAATTCGAATCCCAGGTATTCCGCCGTTTTCGTTCGATCGATCGGCAGACTTGTTCCGGCGCACGCGGCCGCGCCAAGGCTGAGCGTGTTGACGCGCCTGCGGCAGTCGGCGAGTCGTTCGCGGTCGCGCTGAAACTTCTCGACGTACGCGAGCCAGATATGGGGCGCGAGAACCGGCTGGGCGCGCTGCGTATGCGTGTACGCGGGGACGATCACGTCAAAATCGCAGTCGCAACGCCCGACAAACGCCTTTTGCAAATCCTCGAGCAATGCGTCGAGCTTGTCGATCGCGTCGCGAATCCAAAGTCGAAAATCGGTGGAAACCTGGTCGTTTCGACTTCTCGCCGTGTGCAGCTTTCGACCGACGTCGCCGATTTTGTCGGTCAACGCTCTTTCGACGTGCATATGAATATCTTCGAGCGCCGCCGAAAACTTGAAATCGCCTTGTTCGATCCGCTCTTTAATCGCAATTAGTTCGCGTTCGATTTCTTCGAATTCTTCGCGCGTGAGGATCCCGACGTCGGCGAGCATGCGCGCGTGCCCGATCGAGCCGCGAATATCCTGCTCGTACATCCTTTTGTCGAAACTAATACTCTCGCTGAACCGCTCCATCCGAGAGTCGGTGGCTTCCGTAAAGACGCCGCCCCACGCTTTGTCGGGCTTATTGTTGTTTTCGGTCATCTTATCGCCGTTTAAATTCTGTCTATTGTTCGCGACGTCGACGCGCGCGACGCGTCGTCAGACTCGCGCGATCAGTCTTCCAGAGGAACGACCTGGAAATTCTCGGGAAATCGAACGAACCCCGCGCCCCACGACAGCCCTACGCCGAATCCGACGAGCAACGCGCACGAACCCGGCTTAACCATGCCGTCGCGAACCGCGTCGATAATCGCGATTGGAATGCTGCTGGAGACCGTGTTGCCGCGCGTAAGCAGACTGTTGAAGAATTTTCGTTCGTCAAGACCGCCGCATTCTTCGCGAAGTCGGTCGAGCATAAATCGATTCGCTTGATGGAAAATATACGCGTCGATCGACATGCCCGCGTCGGCGGCGATTTGCTCGCAACGCTTGACAAGCGGAGGAACGACGTCGATGGAAAAGGTGAAGATTCCCGCGCCGTTCATGAAAAGCTGTTCTTTGGATCGGTACCCCGCCTGAGAATCGGAATACGCGACGGAAGTCTCCGGCGACGCGGGCAGACGGCTCGCCCCCGCTTCGACGATCAGCATATTGGCGCCGTTGCCGTCGGTTCCGTATTCAAAAGGCCCGATCGCGGGCGCGCCGCTCAACGCGTCGCTTGTCGCGACGTCCAGGTCGGCCGCTTCGAGCAACGTGGCGGTCGCGCCGTCTCCGAAGAGCGGACGCGTTACTCGATCTTTTTCGTTGATATATTTCGAATAGGTTTCCGCCGTGATAAAGAGGACTTTACGCGCGATTCCCGACTCGATCAACCCTTTGCAAACGCCGAGTCCGTAGACGTACCCGCTGCATCCGAGGTTAATGTCGAACGCGCCGCAACCCGTTTTAAGCCCGAGCCGACTTTGAATCAAACATGCGGACGACGGCAGAAAATAGTCGGGCGACTGCGTGCATAAAACGACGAAATCGATCTCGTCGCGCGCGACGACGCCGCTTGCGAACAGACGCTCGCCCGCCGCGACGCCAAGGTCGACCGCCGTTTCTCCTTCGGCGGCGATCGGACGCGTCTCAATGCCAATCTTCCGCTTGATCTTTTCTTCCGTCCAGTTGGAAAAGATCTGCGCAAGTTCTTTGTTGTCTAATCGTCCCTCGGGCAAATAGGCGGCGATTCCCCTGATTTGAGCAACTTTCACGAACAACTCTCAGCGCGAAACAAATTCGCAAATACGAAAAGGTTTGATCGGTCGCGGACCGACGCGGCGCGCGGCAAACGGCGTCGCGCGATACGAGAAAAACGCGCGTCCGAAAAGGAAGAATCCTTCCCGGACCCGGAAGACGTTACTTCTTCTCTTTCTTCTCGTCGTCGTTCGCTTGCAGGCGTCCGAAAAGTTGCGCGAGATCGCTGAAGCTGCGCAACGGCTCTTTACCGGACTTCATCTCGTCGGAAAGCGGAACGACGACTTTTTCTTTCGGTCCGACCGAAATCGAACGCGGCGCGCGATCTTCGCGATTGTCGCGGCTCTTGCCGTCGCGTCGAGGTCGTTCGCGTCGTTCGCCCCCGTTCTCTTCGTCGCGACGGGGACGGCGCTCATGCTTCTGTTCTCGTTTCTGCTCGCCCTCGGCGTTTTCGGGACGCGAGCGCCTTCTCCCTTCGCGGCGGCGTTCCCGTCCCTGTCCGGAACTGACGGGAATCAGCGAGAAACGGCGACGCGCGACGTCGACGTCCAGAACGCGAACTTTGACGACGTCGCCGACGAACAAGACCTGACTTGGATCGTTGACGTAGGAGCGTCCCAAATGACTGATGTGGATCAGCCCGTGCTCAAGCAGACCGACGTCGACAAACACGCCGAAAGTCACGACGCTCGAGACGGAGCCGACAAGCTCCATGCCCGGCTTGATATCCTCGAGTTTGAGCGTTCCCTTCTTGAAAATCGGCCCGGCGAGCGCGTCGCGCGCGTCGGCGCCCGGATTGACGAACTGCTCGAGAATATCGGCGACGGTATAAGCTCCGGCGGAGAATTCTTCGGCGAGCGCGGAAGCGTCGGCTTCGGCGACTTTCGCCGCGATTTCGTCGCGTTTGGACGCGTCTCGAAGGTCGTCGGCGGTCAAGCCGAGTTTTTCGAGAATCTTGGTCGCAAGTTCGTAACTTTCCGGATGAATCCACGTCGCGTCGAGCGGATTAGAACCGCCGACGACCTTGACGAACGCCGCGCATCGCTCGAACGCAAGATCGGTAAAGCCGGGGACTTCTTTGAGTTGTTCGCGAGTCTGGAACGCGCCGATTTCAGCGCGGCGCTCGCAAACGCGTTTGGCGATCAACGGATTCAATCCGGCGACGTAGCGCAACATGGCGGGCGACGCCGCGTTAAGATCGACGCCGACTTTGTCGACGCAGGAGCTGACGACGTTAGTCAGCGCGTCTTTGAGCGCTCTCGGACGAACGTCGTGTTGATACAGGCCGAAACAAAGTTTTTCCGGATCGATTTTTACAAGTTCGTTCAACGGATCCTGAACGCGGCGCCCGAGCGAAGCGGCGCTGCGAACGGCCTGGTCAAAGTTGGGAAGATCGTCTTTGGCGGCCTGACTTGTCGCATAAGCGCCCGCGCCTACGTCGTTGACGATCAGATACGCGACGTCTTTGTCCGCGTAATTCTTTTCGATCACCTCGGAAACTAAAATCTCCGCTTCGCGAGAACCGACGCCGGACCCGATCGCGACGACGCTGACGTTATACTTGTCGATCGTCTCGATTATCTTCGCGGTCGCGGCCGCGCGACGTTCGGCGGAGCCCTGAACGACGACCAGATCCTGGCCGAGCACGGCGCCCGACTCGTCGAGCGCGACAAGTTTGCAGCCTTTTTTGAGGCTCGGTTCGACCGCCAGAATTCGACGTCCGGTCAAAGGTTTTTGCAGGAGAAGATTACGGAGACTGCGCGCGCAAACGTTCGCCGCCTGTTCTTCGGCGCGCTCGCTCGCTTCGCGACGCGCTTCGAACGTCAGAGACGGCAAGGCCAGACGAACGAGGCCGTCGTCGACGCAGTCGTTTAAAAACGCCGCGTAAGGCCGCGATTCGCCGACAAGAAGCTTTCGCGCCGTCTCTTTAAGGGAATTGACGTCGACGTCCAACTCGACGTTCAGGACTTTGAAGATTTCGCCGCGATTGATCTCTAACAATCGATAAGCCGGACAATTACGAAGGGGAACCGTCGTGTCGACCAAATCGGCGAATTGCCTGTCGCGACGCTCCTGGCGCTTTTCTTTCGTCGGCTTTTTCTTGTCGGCTTTCTTAGCGGGTTCGGCGACTTCCGGCGCCGCTTCGACTTTCGCCGTCTCGACTTTCGCAGCTTCGGCGTTTTCGGCGGGCTTTTCCTCGGCGGTCGTTTCCTCGACCGGCTTTTCTTCGGCGGCGGGTTCCGGCGTTTCCGCAACGGGTTCGGCTGGCTCGTTCTTCGTCTCTTCGGCGTTGACGACGGGCTCGTCCTGCGCCTTTTTGACGACCAATTTGCCCGTGCGCTGAACGACGTCGCGAACGGCTCCGCGAAGTTCGAACGTTTCGGCAAATTTTTCGGCGATAATTTCGGCGGCGCCCTTCAACGCTTCTTCGGCGTCGGCGACGCCTTTGCTCGCGTCGACGTACGTCGCGGCGAGCGCCGTAAGTTCCTGCGACTCGTCGGCGGCGGTCAAAATCGCGTTCGCAAGAGGTTCAAGCCCTTTGTCGCGCGCCGTCTGAGCAAGGGAGCCGCGCTTGGAGCGATAAGGAAGATAGAGATCTTCCAGAGGACCGGCGCTTTTCGTTTCGCGAATTTGTTTTTCCAGATCGACGGTAAGTTTTCCCTGCGCGTCGATCGTCTTGGAAAACGAGAGCTTCCGATCCGCCAACTGACGGCTCTTTTGAAACGCGACGGCGATTTTAGCGACGTCTTCTTCGCTAAGATTGCCGGTTTGGTCCTTACGATAACGCGCGATAAACGAGACCGGACAACCTTCTTCCAAAAGAGCGCATGTCGCCGCGACTTGTTCGTGGGGTAGATTAAATTCGTCCGCGAGGGCTTCGTGAACGACGGAAAGAACTTCGATCATTGTATTGCGACCGCCTTTAAAATAGGGACTACGCGTCGAGCGACTGCGCTCGACTGAACTGCCAGGTCCGACGCCGCGTCGGAAATAAACGAGCCGAAAAAACAGCGCGCCTATTCTAGAAATCTAAAAGAATTTGCCGTTTTTGTCAAGGGAATGGAAGTTTTTTTAAGAAAAACCAAAAAAAGAACGATTGAACGGGAACGCGCGTCGACGCCGGCGTCGGCGGACGTCGCGTCGCCCCCCTAGTAAAATAAGATTTTGGCGGTATAATAACCATGTTTGTTTACGTCTCGTTATTAAACGAGCCAAAACGTCGCGCGACGCGGCGCGCATAACGTTGAAAGCGCCGCTGTTTCGCCGTTTATTTCGTCGAAAGGATAGAAAATGCAAGAAGAGCGCAAGTTTAATTTTTCCGCAGGTCCTGCGGTCCTCCCGGTTCCCGTTTTGAAAAAAGCTCAAGAAGAACTCCTCTGTCTTCCCGGTTGCGGCGCCTCTATTCTTGAAATCAGCCATCGTTCAAAACAATTTGGCGAAATCCTTCAACAGACGAAAAACAACGTTCGCGAATTGCTCAACGTTCCGGAAAACTACAAAATCATGTTCCTTCAGGGCGGCGCGTTGACTCAATTCGCCATGCTCCCGATGAACATTATTCGCAACACGAACAAGTCGGGCAATTACCTCGCCACCGGAAACTGGAGTAAAAAAGCCGCGTCCGAAGCGAAAACGCAAGGCAAAGTCGACGTCGTCTGGGACGGCAAAGAAGAAGGATATGTTCGCAAGCCGACCGACGACGAAATCAAGTTGACCGACGACGCCGCGTACCTCTATTTCTGCGCGAACGAAACGATCGAAGGAATTCAATATCAACGCGAGCCGAACGTCGACGTTCCTCTTATCTGCGACGCGTCGAGCGAAATTTTCAGCCGTCCGGTCAATATGGAAAAGTACGGCTGCCTCTACGCGTGCGCGCAAAAGAACGCCGGGCCCGCGGGCGTTACGCTCGTTGTCATGCGCGACGACTTTGTCGACATGAGCGGCGACGATCTCCCGTCGATGTTCTCCTACAAGAAACTCGCCGAAAAAGACTCTATGCTCAACACGCCCCCGACCTTCTGCATTTACATCATGAAGCTCGTTACCGAATGGCTCAAAGAGCAAGGCGGTCTTGAAGCGATGCATAAGAAAAACGTCGAGAAGGCGCGGTTGCTCTACGACGCGATCGACGCCTCCAACGGCTTCTATCGCGTTCACGGCAATAAAGAGTACCGCTCGTTCATGAACGTTTCGTTCCGAACCCCGACCGAAGAACTTGACAAATTGTTCCAGGAAGAAGCGGCGAAAGTCAACCTGACGAACCTTGCGGGCCACCGCAGCGTCAAAGGCGAACGCGCGTCGATCTACAACGCCATGCCGCGCGAAGGCGTCGTTCTTCTGCGCGACTTCATGCTCGACTTCGCGAAGAAACACGCGTGAAATTGACGCGTCCCCGCGTCGAAATTGCAAAAGCCCCTCGGATTCTCGTTCGAGGGGCTTTTTTTATTGAACGCCAAAAGCCGGGGACGCAAGTCCCCGGACGGCTATGCGGTTTGACGACGCCGTGAGCCGGGGCGGCCGTGCGGTTTGACGACGCGTTGAACTGGGAATCGTGTGTTGACGGGAAATATAATACAACGCGCCGCCTGAGGTTGCCGGCGGCATACGCGCGACGAGGGCGCGCTTCTGCCTGCGGCTTTGAGAATGTGTTTGAGCGTCGCGGCGGTTGCAGAACAATATTGCTTTAGTCAGCGACCAACGGGAGCGGGCGTCAATCTTCGCGCGGAAGCGCGTTCCGGGAGTCCGCCGTCGGACCTTCGGACCAAGAAACGTCAAACGCGCCCAAGCCATACGACGTGGGCGCGTTATTTTTGGAGACTCCTCAAACGGAACAAATCGCGTTTGAGACAATTGTATCCGCGTTTAGCGGATTAAAGCTCAGCAAGCGGCAGCGGGAGCGCAAGGAGCGACCGGAGCGCAAGGGGCCGGACCGCAAGCGGGCTTGCAGCAGGGCTTAATGCAGGGGAAGCTGATGCGGATGCAACGAACTTTCGGGCAGGCGGGTTTGCAGACGGGCTTGCAGCAGACGGGCTTGCAGATCGGTTTGCAGACAGGCTTGCAGATCGGTTTGCAGACGGGCTTGCAGCAGACGGGCTTGCAAATCGGCTTGCAGCAGATCTTCTTGAAGGAGAAGAGCTTGCAGGGTTTGCAGCAGGGTTTGCAAGCGGGAGCTTCACAAGCCGGAGCGCAAGGAGCGACCGGTTCGCAGGGCTTGACTTCTTCGCAAACGGGTTCGCAAGGAGCGACCGGTTCGCAAGGCTTGACTTCTTCAGCCGGCGCGCAAGGGGCGACCGGTTCGCAAGGAGCGACAGCTTCGCACGGAGCCGGAGCGGCGCAAGCGGGAGCGCAGCAGCAGCAGCAAGGACGCCAGCTGGCGACCTTCTTCAGGAAGTCGCGAACGGGGGTGCAGCAGGGCTTGCAGCAAGGCGCGCAAGCGGGAGCGCAAGCTTCAACGGCTTCGCAAGGAGCGACGGCTTCGCACGGGGCAACCGGTTCGCACGGGGTAACGGTAACAGCTTCGCAAGGAGCGGCGGCTTCAGCGGCGGGAGCGGCTTCAGCGGCGGCTTCTTCCTGGGCGAACGTGTAGGACGCGCAAACGACCATCGCCAACGCCGCCAGTAAGCTCAGAAACTTTTTCATGGATATTACTCCTAACAGGGGGGTTTGTTGGCGCCGTTATTCTATAAGAACACGTCGCCGGACGAATGTTTCCTCGAGGAAATCTCTGCGATTCCCTCACGTTTTCCACAAGTATAACAACCAAAAAACTGTTGTCAATTATAAAACGTCGCTCAAATTATCTATTTTTGACGAAATCCCTCTTTTTCGTATTCGACGTCTTTGGCTAAGATTATTAAAATCGGGACTTCTAACCAAATTTAAGCAAGAATAAATTTTCAAAAATTTTCTCTATTTTTCCTATCTTAACACATGCTTACCAAAAAGAGCGGGATTGAATAATCGTTTCAATCCCGCCAAACAGAATAAACCTAATCAGTTAAGCTCCCAACGGAACTTATTCGACCCCGGAGGTCGCCGGCAATCAATTCGCGTCGACGCTGTTCGTCAATTTGACCTCACAGACAAAAACACATGTCGGCGATAAACATCGCTTCCCAGGACCAGCCGTTCGGTTGGTTGACGATTTCGATAAAGTATTCTTTCGAATCGCTCGAAGCGTCCTCTCCTTCCTGCGCAAACGGAATACTGATTTCCTGCCAGCCGTCAGCGGCGACGGAATCCTTCGACACGACCGTTCGCAACCTCTCTTTTCCGTCGATTCTGACGATCAGCTCGTAATCGCCGCTTTGATCGTCGCTCAGGTGGTGGGAGACGAAGAATCGCAGTCCGGAGTTCTGAGGAGCAGTCGCCTTGCCTGAGAGAACGGCGCCGACTTCCCGACTTTCCGGATGCGTCATGAAGACGTTCCTCCTGCCGCGATATTCTTCGCGATAGCCGGGGTTCATGTCGGGCCCCATATGGGACGCTCGGAACCCGAAGAAAAACTTGTCGAGGGCGCCTTCGTCCGAATAACTTCGGAACTTCAACTTCGCCAATTCTTCTTCGCTAAACATGGCTTCCGGGCCTTCGATCGGCTTGTCGGTCGGCGCGGCGCACGACGTCAACGCGCTCGGCTTGATCTCCGTTTTAGGAATATAGTAGAAGTTTTCGCCGTTTTCTTCGCGAACAAACCCGCCTTCTTTTTCAACCGCTTGCGTCGCGAGCTTCTCGCAGACGTCCAGGAGCGCGGGGAAATTATACGCCGTATGGTTGAAAACTTTCGTTTCGTCGAGTTTCTCGGAAAATCTCGCCGGAAGCGCGCTAAATCCAAGCGTCGTGAACAACACGCCTCCCGCGCTTGACGGATTGCAGTCGGAGTCCTGACCGCAACGCGTCGCGATCTTGATCGTTTCGTCCAAATCGCCGTTTCCATAAAGAAGTCCGACGAGAACGTACGCGCCGTTGATTTTCACGTCGATGTTAAAATCGCTGTCGACGCCCGAGCACGACCATTGGCGATAGTTCGGATTCTCGTGATACTTCTCGTTAATCTTCCGCCAGCAATCTTCGAAATTATCCGGGTATTCCTCTTTCCACTTAAGGACGTCGCGAACCATCTCCGCATATTGCGACCCGGCGGGAATCGCGTCGAGCGCTTTCTTAATAATCTTGACGACGTCCGTTTCAAAGAACGCTTCAGCGTACATCGCGCCGACAAACTGGCCCGCGTACATGCCGTCCCCGTAGTTCATCAGCCGTCCGAATTTTTCGCCCATCAGCACGGCGTTGTTCGGCAAGCCGGGAGAAATCAGGCCGGAGAAGTCCGATTCGATTTGATAGTCGATGTCGTCGGCGCAATGGCTGAATTCCGGTCGACTCGAATTCGGCGGCGCGATCCCGCTGCGCAGATTCTTGCGTCCGCAGACGTTCGCGTGCCAAAGGGGATACTCGCTGTTCGCGAAATCGATTCCCGCCTGACGAATTGAAACGTCCAGGCCGTATTCTTCCATCGTGCGCAGGAACGTCATTTCGACGTAAAGGTCGTCCTGACCAAACGCGTCGTTGATCATTTCCGGCTTCCAGACGGGAAGCGCGTCTTCGGGCATGATCCGATTGCAAAACCGGAATTCGGTCGGCGCGCCCCAGCACACGCCCGCGATTTGTCCGATCCAGCCGCCCTTCATCTTATCGCGATATTCCGCGACGGAAATTTTACGATACGACTTGCCGTCTATTTGAACGTCTTCCGCGCGAACGCTCGACGCCAAAAGACCGCCCAGCGCCGTCGCAACGCTCAGCGCGACGCAAAAAAACGTCT
>JAEEGL013306424.1_pt1 | contig 10019 bp, 7 predicted proteins | sample 9134231 | NCBI WGS metagenome assembly JAEEGL01 (sample SAMN16246548, study PRJNA631951) | gut metagenome | biome: gut microbiome; feature: rumen; material: fiber-attached | host: Bos | place: Iran: Karaj | collected 2018-10 | reverse complement strand
TAATTTTGCACCGCATTTTGCGAAAAATTTTCGGAACAACTAAAAACAGAGATAGAAATGAAACGTACATTCCAACCCTCAAACCGCAAGAAAGCCAACAAGCATGGCTTCCGTAGTCGCATGCGCACCGCCGACGGCCGCAAGGTGCTTGCCCGTCGCCGCGCTAAGGGTCGTTACAGCCTCACTGTCAGCGATACCGTTTACAAGTAATCCCCTGTAAAGGGTTGCCGCGTGAAGCGGCACTTCAACCGCATCAAGCCGTTATGGTCCACATGGACTGTAACGGCATTTGTTGCGTCTTACAACTTCTTGATCACACGGCAGGGATTGCCCACGGCGACGGAGTTGCTGGGAATGTCCCGGGTGACGACCGAGCCGGCACCGATGGTCACGTTGTCGCCGATGGTCACGCCCGCCAGGATGGTCACCGAGCCCCCGATCCACACATTGTCGCCGATGGTCACAGGCAATGCCCACTCGCGGCGCGTGTTGCGCTCAACAGGGTCAGTACTGTGGCAGGCCGTGTAGATGCCCACGTTCGGCCCGACAAAGCAATCATCGCCGATGGTCACCAGCGCCTCGTCAAGCACCGTGAAATTAAAGTTGGCGAAGAACCGTTTGCCCACGCTGATGTGTTTGCCGTAGTCGCAAAAGAACGGCTGGTTGATCAAGATCTTGTCATCGCCCACATGCCCCAGCAAGTCCTTCAGCATCGCCGTGCGTTCAGCCCGCTTCGACGGCAGCAGCTGATTGTAGCGGTAAACGACATCCTTACACTCATTCAGCTCCTTCAGCAGTTGCGTATCAACAGCAGAGTAGGGCAGTCCAGCCAGCATTTTCTCTTTCTCGGTCATAGTCCAGTATCGTCGTTGGTTATCTGAGGCAAAATTACTAATAATTCCCCCATTCACCGTAAGGGACATACAAAAAATAAATCAGCACTACTCTCACGAGCCATGCTGACAATCATGTTTAACCCTAAAAAACCTCCAAAAATTATGAGTTCGAACCTATATCTGCAATTACCGTGCCAACTTTTTGGTCGTGTAAATTATTGATAAACAGCGTATTGTTGATACTTATTTACGAACTCGCTTCCGCTAATTAGCCTATAAAAAGGCTCAAAGGGTGCAAAAAAAGGGGTCGAAAAGACCTCAAAAAGTTACCATAAACAGTAGTCTGCCCCCTCATTATGCACCCAAAATATGAGCAAAAAACGTCAAATATTTTATCGAGAGAGCACGCTGAGATTCAATCTGCGAGCCCCAAAATCCACGCATCCCACCTTGGTATTTCTTGTTGCATATATTAATGGAAAGCGATATAAAATTAGTACCAAGGTGAAGGTATATGCCAGCCAATGGAATCCAGAGAAGCAGCTTGCTGTAATTTCGAATGTCCAAAGTATGCTGGATAATCGTAACAACAGAATTGCCAATGAACATTTAACCAGGATGAGAGGCTATTTTTCAGAATTTATTGAGTATATTTGCAACAATAATGTTGACGACATTGCAGAAACGCTCAAACAATTCATCAATAGGGATATGGCTAAAAAGAAAATCAACCTCGTTTATGTTGTAGCAGATGCTCTGGAGTATTACCATAACTACGTAAAGCCGTCTATTAAAGACAGTACGAAACGTCAAAATGAATCTCTCTTGAGTGAGTTTGGTCGTTTTGTTGAGACTTTACGGGAGAAAGATAAAACGATGCAGATATTTAGCCAGAGAGGGTTGAATATGTACAAGGAGTATCTAATCGATAGGATGAACAAAAGTAAAGAAGATGAAAAAAAGAGGAACTTCGGCGTCGGTCAATTGAACCGCTGTGGATCCATCATCGCTTTGCTGATTAATAAAGTGCTTGTTCCTAAAGAAGAAGCCCCTAGTCCTGTCGTTTGGATTAAAGTTGAAGATCCTCGTAGAGAAGACCAGATGGGACACATCCCTCTATTAGATGATGAAGTAACTGCGATTGAGAATTGTTCTGGACTAACCCCGGTTGAAGAAGAATATCGCGACGTATTCTTACTCCATCTGGAATGTGGTCAACGTGTTTCTGACTTGGCTAAAATTCTCACTGGAAACTACATGGTCAAGCAGGGAAAGAAATACGAATATATCATCGTCTCGACAACGAAGGAGAATATTAACGCCATCATACCGTTAACCTCTAGGATGAGAATGTTGATGGAAAGGATCAAGAACCATAAGCTTGTTAACCCTAAGGAGTTTGAAGAAAAGACGAAAGGAAAAGGCAATAATACATATAATGAAGCGATCCGTAGGATAGCCAAGAAAGCGGGATTGAATAGAATAATCGTTAAAACCAATGCAGTCGGCAATGAAGAACAGAATCCGCTGTACAAGACAATCTCAAGTCATGATGCCCGATGTACATTCATAACTAATATGATCAAGAAAGGTGTAAGTCCGGAAAGGTTGTGTCGGATGACAGGGCACGCTAATGATGAGATGATTAAAAGAGTATATTCCCAGCTCACAGTCGAAGATGAAATCAACCGAATCGAATCCGACTTATATAGCGATTTCGACGAGGATGGCTCGCCTGAGTATGGATTACAACTGACTCTTGATATTTCAGAAAAGAAACCATCGGAAATGACTCAAACCACAATTTCAAAATCGAGTAATCGTATGGTCACAAATGAATTTGATGTTATTGACAATTATATAAACGGTCTTAATAATGAATTGGATGCCGCAATTGCAGAAACATATACGTGGATCTCAGAAGATGAAGAAAACGAGTTGTTTTCGGACTTCAAAGAGGAACAGAAGTCTTTGAAAGATAATTGCGAAAAACAAGCACTTTACTCTAAAGAAAAAATCATCTCATACTGGCATACAATTGAAGCTGATCTAAATGAGATAGCTCTTAAGATTCCAGAATATAAAAAACGCTGGTTACAATGGGATAAATTAAACGCTTTAAGCATCCTTATTGAATTCTCGGAAGAGAATCATATTGGAGGTGATTTGATAGACATACTGAAAAACCTCTTTCATCAGATTAGTATTGAGGATCTTAACGCACTATACCAGCACCAAACAAGTCGTTATGCTAAAATCATTATGCCGATATTAAGATATCTATTTGTGTTTTCAAAGGTTATGGCTTTTATCGTGTATCATCGGCCTTTTGCAGATAATTCTCTAATTGAGAACGATTACTATCCAGTGTGTCGAATTCCAGATTGGAATATTGTGTTTCAAGAATTGGAAAAGTTTCAAACATTGAAGTTACAAGCAATGATTCAAAATACAAGTTGCCAATATGATATTAAAATTTCATTATATAATTCTGTAATTACAGGAGATTCTAGAAATTTCGCCAAAGTGATTCAAAAGAATGAACGCGAAGCATGCGGCCTGATATCCACTGCTTATGCCACAAATTTTTATAGGATAATGCTAGATGATCTTTATGACCAATTTAATAATCCCCCAAAAGAGGTAACAAAACCGCTTGACATTATAGATAAATATCAAGGAAAGGCATTAATTAATAATCCATTTACTGATATCAATATCAATGAACATTTATTGTTCTTTAATGCGGATTCAGACTTAGCTGAGTATTATCTATCTCGATTTGACATGTTTGTTAAATTATATAATAATGCCAAAGAATACGCGAATCCATTAGAGATAAAAGTACTGAATAGACTCTCAAATTATATTGATGACCATCCAGAACTGAAGGAAGCCTACGAAAGGTATAAAACCAAAGAAGAAACTCCTTCATACACAGAAGACGAGAGCCCAAGAAAGAAAACGCCTGATAATAATTTTGTTGATCTTGAGATATTTAAGACTGAAATCGGCTATGCTAATTATAATTCACGCGAATTGCTACCTCCATTAAACAGTTTCATTACAAAGAGAGGAGATAATGTTTTCAAGGAATTTATCAATTTCTTGGCCTATTCGAATTGTATAGATGATGATTCTGCTACAAAGCAACTGCTAGTTTACAGATTCACGGGGAAATGTAGACCAAAGGGCGACTTAGGAAAAATACCATGGAATCCAGACAAGTTGAAGGAATTGGCTTTTGTTATTATGTATTCTACAGCAAATATTAGTGGAAAGTATAACAAGGTTCGTGATTTCTTTGAAGGCCCGAATTTCCCAGATGATATGTCAAGTATTCGAACAATTGCTAATAGTGCAAGTAAAGAATTCAGAAGCAAACTTAACGATTTTTACCCTGAAGTATTTAGGCTAAAAATATAACAATGAAGAATTATCCCCTGAAGCATTAGTTCGCTCCAGGGGATTTTATTATGCTCATACAAAAGTGATACAGAACCATCAATTCTTGTCATGCCATTAAGTGCCCATACTGTATGCTGATTGCACTGTTTTCTTAATTTCTTCAGCAGTAAATCCATTCGCTCGATCTTGGTAGTAAATCACAAGATAATCTTCAGCAAATTGTTTCGGAATTCCGCTGTCCTTGAAGAATGAGGCCAAGATGAAGAGATTGCAGTTTCTGTTCCCTTTCTGCATTGAGTAGTATTTTTCGAACAATTCATGCTCCTCTAGGACCTTTTTCCGTATCTCGGTGCGCTCAGTAAGCTCTGTGATATTATTCGATTTTTTATGGCATTTTTTCTGCTTCATTTCAGACTTCGATGTGGACTGAGGAAGTTTATCTAAGTCCACATGGTAAGCAATGGCGTTGTCATTGATGTAGATATCCTTGTCCACGCTCATGAAGCATGCCCTGGAGACATGCCCGCAACTGGTATCGAAAATGAGATCCGATCGCCCTGTGATCCCCAATCGCTCTCCTAAATAGAAGTACATATCATGGAATCGACCAGGGTCGTTGAGGTCATGAAGCACTAAAACCTTTAATCCATTTTGAGATGGAGAACTGAAGATGGACAACACCCAAGGAAATGCTTTTAGTCTGTTCTTCTCGCCTTGTTGATCCTTCACGTCATCAAGATCGAAACAAACGACTCCAGACATATCAATTAGAGCTTGGTCCTCTCTCTTATGAAATGTTCCATTCGGACAGAACACCGGCAAGAGCTTTTGCTTCAAGTCATTTCTTTTGGACTTATCACTCTCTTTGGCAATGACATCAACTATTCTTTTAATTGATTTATCACATTCCCCGATTTTTCTCAAGAGCTCTATCAACGGCACATGATGTGGGTAGTTCGCTGCTTTAATGTTAGAAAAGAAGCTAACGATAATACTGTTCTTAACCATAATTTATTGATTATTTGAAGTACAACTAATGACCATATTTTTTTACTTTTTTATATCCCTATATAGATAGGTAAATATTTTTGGTTCAATTGGTTAACCATCAATAGTTGTGTTAATCTTATGAAATTGTTAACTTAATCTGATAATGAGAGAGATAGTTTATCAAGTTATCGTAGCGCGATTTTGCTTTTCTGTCCCTTGGTGTGATATTATATAATTCATCAAGCGAGATAGTGATGTTATAGGGTAAGTTACTTTCTATAGCATCTCTAATCTTGCTGTCGTATGAATAAAGAGCAACCAAATCCATGATGTGTTTCTTTTCCGGCTTCTTCTTCGCTACGATAGGCTTAGGCACACCACTGATAGTACATGTTGACAGTGAGTTTGATCTGAAATATTCTTGAACTTTATAAATTCTGTCCTTTCTCAAATCATCAGTATAGTACACTTTGATAGATAATCCTTTATGCTGCCTGATCCTTAACCGACATATAGTCTGTATAAGCAGTGATTCCATATACTGTTCATAGTCGCAATTAAGGTCGAACATATAATTGATGTTGTTGACAATGTTTTCTGGGATATTCCATTCTCCGAAGAAGATAATAGTGGAATAATCCCTGAACTCATTCGACCCTCTGTCATGGCCGCTTCCACGATAAATGATACGGAACTTGTTGGGGTCTATCCCAATGTCATCTACAAGATATTCACTGAGCAATTTACAAAAATCATTTCCAGGCTTCTTGACCGTTTCAAGTTCATCAATGCTTGCCCGTTGGAGATACAAGCTCATCCAGGTAATGATAAGAACATTTCCCTGTTGAGACTCTCTCTTCACTATTTCCACTAGATCTTTTAGATATTTAGATACTTCTTTTCTGTTCCACCCAGACAAACTTTTTCTGCTGAATGGGAGTGGAAATTCGATGAAGGTGATATCACTGCTGTACTTTGAACCAGTAACGGGGAGAATCCTTGAATCGGTGCTGCTAGCCAAACAATCGATTGTACCATCAAAGAATACTACACGAGAATCGTTCTTCAGGGAATTAAGATTCACCTTGGGCAGATTGAAACTGTTATTGGCTATAATCTGAGAAAAAAGATAAGACAATCGGTATTTCTCCAGCCTATTACCCAGTTTCGTTAGATTCAATCCGCTGCATTTATAGGCGGCTCTCATCATACTCTCATCTTGATAGATATGTTGGTAGAGTTTGGTGTCTGGGTCGACTAGCTTTCCATTTACCCCTTGCTGATTATCAATGTAGGTTAAGACGTTTTTCAGCTCCATTGGGTTAACAGATGGCTCCGGATAGAAATTAATTAATTCATCCACGATAATCAAGCCTCTGCATCCGCTATGGTAGGCGGTAAATAAAGGAAGAGGGTCTAACTGTAACCGCGCAGATGTAATAACTAAAACATCAAAATTACGTAATGATTCCGGGTCGTTACGGTAGTTGATAAGTCTGTCGCTTGACAACTCACCACTATGGAGAATATATACCCCCATTGATTGCAATCTTGATCTCAAATCCTCGGCTGCATCTATGGTGGGAACGACAATAAGGACTCCTTCATTTCTGTATTTCTGAGCTATTTCCGCGATGATAGTTGTTTTCCCCGATCCGCAACCTGAAGACACAAAATAAAGTCCATTACTCTGTGGGAACTCGATGCTACAATTAAGAAACTGCATCACTATTTTTCCTTCGAAATCGGTAAGCATAATCGGTTGTTGCTGAGACTGCATAAGACGATGATAGATTTAGAAGTGCTTTGGAACAAGATTAATAATTTGAACAATCCCCGCCCCTTAGATTGAACCGTGAGCGGGGATCAATGGATGCCACTTACTCTTTGCTCTGGTATTCTTCAAAGAGCTGGTGGATCGTTGAACGAGCCACATCATAGCGGGAGAATTTGTGAGGAACACCGCCCACATCCTCGGTCTTACCGGCAGACACATTGATAGCCATCACCTCACTTTGAGTGAGGGACTCGATAAACTTTGTGATGGTATCTGCAGCCTCTTCCAGAGTTGTCGAGCCATCGGCTACAAGATCTTGCATCTTTTCGATAAGATACCTAGAGACTTCCTTAGAACCGATCATTTTAGAATCAATTCCTGATTCCTTGAGGGAATCGTAGATTTTACGACCATACTTGTTACTGCCTTCGGTGAGTTTGTTCCTCGTCTCCACATCAGTCTGGGCTTTGTAGAGGCGGTTAGCAGTAGGCTGACGCTTGTATGTTCCTGTAGCATAAGCCCAAGCTGCAACCTCAGAACAACCATCACTTGAGTATCTCTTTACTAGCTCGAGTGTCTTGGTCCCCTCTGCGTTAATCTCAGAGGTGCTGGGGCTATTCAGGAGTGCGGTCAGATAATCCGTACCCTTCCATGGGCGGGTCGAGATATTGGACTCGCCTAACATGGTAATTATGTTGGGAAACTGAATCTGTGAGAGCATCACTGGAAGGGTGTAGTGATGTTGCTTGGGCCCCGGTTCTCGATTGAGGCGAGTCACTGCCTCATCGCGGTGTTGGCCGTCAATAATGACGAGGTAGCAGTCAATATCGCAGTCATCAAGAGAGAGGTGCTTGCCGTTCTCGTCCACTACATCGAGCCCCTGTTCAAGACAGGCTCTCGCAGTAACAACCAAAATCGGACTGATGACTCCTTTGCAGCGCTTGATGGACAACATCTTTTTCTTAACGACCTTGTCGTTGACCTCACGATTGTTGCCCAGCCCAGCTTTCTTGTAGCCTTTATCGAGCAACTCTTTCATCGTGTAGATACGGTGAGAGTCTAGGCCGTTGGGAACAACGCTTGCGCGCTTAGTGGTCTCATCCACAGGACTGCCCGCTGTGGTGGCCTGCTCATTTGCATCCAGAGCAGTAGGGATGTCAATCGGAGTAGTAACCTGGGTAGCATTCTTCTCTTTCATAACGTCATTGGTTGAGTTAGTCGTTTCTTGAGCGTTGATGGTCTGCTCAGTCTCGTTAACACTGTGGCTCTCAGGAGCCGGATCAATTGAATTTTTCATTTCTTCAAATTTTTGTTTTTAATTAATAATGTATATTGTGAAATGCTTCAACTCGGCTGTAGCATTCCTGCTATGATTTCACGTGCATTGTTTAAGATGCTCGTTCGCCCATAGCACTGGCAAAATTACAGCCTGATATTCGGGTGGGTAAATCTTGTAGTGAACTGTAGTGAACTGTAGTGAAGTGTAGTGGATTGTAGTACCGTGTGTTGATTTGTAGGTACTTGCGCAATGTCCTCTTCACTGGCTTAAGAGAACGATTGTATAGACTTAAAAGGCACTAAAAGATGACGTCCAGGAGTGGTATAAATTCCTTATATACAAGAACATAACACATGGTCCATGAATGGGCCGCCCTGATCAAACAAAAAGAGGCGGCCTAATTTGGTCCAAGACTATATATGATACTGTGATCATAGCCGTCAGCGAAGAGTTGATGTGCTTTTGATTACTTCTTGACGTTTGAATCTAGCAGTTTTCAAATTGCCACTCGTGCGACTTAATTTCTGTATAGAGAGTCAAGGAAGATTACAGGTTATATACCTACCGAAGAGGTGGATATATGCCTGTTTTCTTTTTCACTCATTATTACCTGATATGATGATCATTTGCTAGGAACTCAAGCCAAAACACCGTCGAGATTCATAAGCAAAATATCGTTTTATTTTTCTGGAACAACCTAATTTACCCCGTTTCCAGAAAAATAAAAGCACATTTTTGGATTTGAAAACTCAACGAAATTCAACAAAAAAACTCCGTTTTCGCTGTTTTTTAAAGAGATTTTTTGGCCAAATTTCTGTATCATTTTTGAAATTGTCATTCAGGTGATTAAAGGGCAAATAAAAAATAAGCACGTTGAAACATGCTTATCTTACTAGTAGAAAACGTTATATGTATCACTTGTTTTCAAATATCTTTTGTAGTTCCGCTGTATCAGATCTATATTGATTCTCGTTCAGATAATTTAATGCGGAGTAAAGCTTGGCCATTTCTTCTGCTTTGATCAATACCCTAAACAGGGCTTTAAAACGAGAATCTTTCTTGGCATTTACATCTTTTGTGACTTTTTTAAACTCTTCCAATTTAGTAGGAAGGTCATAGTCTTCAAGATGAAGATCTAACTCTGCAGAGCAATCCAATATGAAACGATCCATTGCAGGGCTTATCATAACCAAGTAGTGCGGGCGCTCTCTGTGTTTAAGTAGAGAAATATGCTTTGTGTGAGCAATTTCTGTAAACTCAGTCACATACGAGGGCTTTCGCTTATCATTATCAATGATGCCGATAGAGAACTGATTCTTTAGATTCGTCTCCTTCATGCATCTGGCTACTTCATTGCAGCCTTTTTTATGGTTTACACCAGGTGAATTTAGCAGGAATTCGGTAAGGTTTGTGTCAATGAAGCATTCTGGAACTATATGCCAGTCTTTCTTTTTCATATCATCCCAAGGTTTCTATGTTAAAGAATGCATCCACACCATAGTCATATATGGCCTGAATATCTTCTTCAATGGCGCTCTTTACTGTCATAAATCCATCATCAGTAGTTTTGGTATATAAAAGAGTCAAGTCAATCTCTTGCTTCTCAATAAAGGCATTTAAAATATATGGACTATGAGTAGCAATAAAAAGACTATTGGGATGTTTGCCCTCAGTCTTAGTCAACAGCCATTCCACAAGGTTTGCCTGGGTCGGAGGAAAAAGATTAGCT
>JAEEGL012963157.1_pt1 | contig 10019 bp, 6 predicted proteins | sample 9134231 | NCBI WGS metagenome assembly JAEEGL01 (sample SAMN16246548, study PRJNA631951) | gut metagenome | biome: gut microbiome; feature: rumen; material: fiber-attached | host: Bos | place: Iran: Karaj | collected 2018-10 | reverse complement strand
GGGATTGGGGATTGGGCCCAATCCCCAATCCCCAATCCCCAATCCCCAATCCCCAAACCCCATGAAAAAAATTTATTTTTTTTATATCAATATATTTATTTTATTATATATAATTATTTTAAAAATATATTTTTATTAATAAAAATTATTATTATATTAAAAATAATTATTTTTTTATTAAGATTTACAAAATAAAATTTCAAAAATCATTTGTTTATATAATATTTTATAATATATTAAGGATAATACTGAATATTATTATACCTACATTAAATATATATTGTTTAACGATATCTTCTAAGAACAACTGCATTTCTTCTTTTCCAATTGGCTCTTCTTGATGGTCTGTTTTTATTATCTCTTGTTCCTTTCTTTCTAAGTCCTCTATTATTTTTTCCAGCAGAAGTAAGTCCTCTTTGTTCTCTTCTTTTATGAACTGGTCTGCAAATCCAATTAATTTTAGGGTCTCTTCTAATTGCTTTATGACTAGGATCAACTAAAATAACTTCGAAAAATTTATAAGTAGCATCTTGACCTACCCAATAAGAATTTAAAACTCTCATTCCAGGCATTTTATTTCCTACTCTTTGTTCAGCAACAACTTTAATTCCTTTAGTTGCTTTTAAACTATTTACTCCTTGACTTTTTGGTTTACCATTGACTATACCTTTGGCAACGGGTCTCTTTCTTCCTCCTCTTCTAATTCTTATTCTATATATGAAAAATCCTTGTTTTGCTTTGTATCCTAATTTTCTTGCTTTTTCTGGACGAGATGGTCTTGTACATCTGTGAATAGCTGGAAGTTGACGATATTCCCATGTTCTCATTCTAAGAACAAATCTCATTAAATCAGATTGTTTCTTTTTCCAAATTTCTTCAACGTATTTGTAAAAACCCATTTTTGAAAATGTAAAAAAATAAATATTTTTTTATTTAAATTATATATTATCTTTTAATTTATTTTTATTAATTTAAATTAATTTAAATTATAATTGAAAAAATTTCAAATTTATTTAAAACATTTATTTAAAATGTGATTTGAAATTTAAAATATTTATAATTAAAATTTATTTATTATCTATTTACATTCAATTATTATACTCTTTTTTCAATAAAAAAATATTTACAAAAAAAAATTTATATTTCATTTGTTTTTTGTTGATTAATAATTTTTTTTCTATTACTATGTTCTTGAAATTTTTTCTTTTTTTCTTCACCAACAATATATCTTCTACTAGATATCACTGAATAACTTTCAACATTACAAATAGGACATCTTCTAAATAATTCTCTTTTATTTTTCTGAATAGCTTCTTTTCTCCATTGTTTAATACATTCATAACAAAAAATATCATCGCAATTTGATAAAAGTCCATATTTATTTATTTTTTTAAAACATAATGAACATTCTTTTATGTTATATTGAAATCCAATATTATCATTATTTAGTAAACTAAATATCCTACATGAACGTTTTAAATTACTCATTATATTATCATTTAAATTATAAAGAGATATTAAATCTTTATTTGAATTTATTTCTGAATTTAAAATTGAAGTATTTTCTTTATTTTCTTCATCATTATCTATTAATAATTGAGTTAATTCTTTAACTAAACTTGGAATATTTTCATAATCTTCAGTGAAACTTTCTTCTTCATTTTCTTCATTATTATTTTCATTATTTTGTTTTTTCAATTCAGCTAAGTACATTATATTATTAAAATAAAATAATATATATAATTATTTTATATTATTATATATGTTTATTTTTAAGAAAATAATATAATTAGAATGTTAAATAATTTTTATATTTATTATGAAAAAAAATTATTTTTAATAAAAATTAAATTATATTTTATATTATTTATATGATTTTAAATTATAATAATAATTATAATAATAATTTTATAAAATATTAATGAATAATAATAATATTCCTTCAATATCATTAATTAATAACAGTTTTAAAAATAATAGTGTCAATAATAACAATTTGTTTAAACTACGTTATAATTCTCTTAAAAATTTTTTTAGTAATTCTTCAGAAAGAACATTTTATTCAACATTAAATAATCAAACAAAATATCCATTGAAATCTTCATTATCTTCAAATACTAAAAGATATTTAAAAAGTAATTTTGGATTTGATATAAATAATATTTCCCAAAAACATAAATATGATAATTTTATTATTTTTGAAAAAAGAGAAATTGAAAAATATAATAACATAAAAGTTAATCATAAAAAAACAAATAGTTTAAATTTAAATAATCTTTCTTCAAAAAATAATTTTTTTAATTTAACTGAATATTTAAATTCAACATCAAATATTATTTTTAATAATAATAATAATAGTAATATTAGTAATAATTATAATTCAATATTTAAACAATTTAATAATGATCAAAAATTAACTTCAAGTCAATATTCAACAAATATTTTAAATTTATTTGAAAAAATTCATTCAGAAGAAAAAAAAAAGACAAAATCTGAAAGAAACACATTTACAAAATTAACAAAAAAAAATAAATTTCTTAATAATTATAATATAAAATCAAATAATTTAAGAGAATATATAAATAAAACAAGAGATGTTAAATTATTAAAATATATTCAAACTAAAAAAAACAATATAATCAAAACAAAAAAAGAAAATTATTTAAATAAAATTCAATTATTAGATAAAAATATACAAAAATTAACAAAAGCAAAAGAATTATTTTTTAATAAATTTTTAATAAAATTCAATGAATATGTTCGATTTTTAAATTTTACAAGAGAACAACAACGTTCAATTGATGAAGATTTAATTGAAAAAATAATTAGATTAAAAAGAGAAATTTCTTCATTGGAAAATAATATTAGTAAATTAGAATCTGAAAAACATAATTTAGATAGATGGATGTATTTACAAATAAAATTTAAAGAAAAAAAATTAAATCTACCTAATTATTATAGAGATATTATTGATGGTAATAATTCTTTAATTCCAAAAGATTTAAAAACAGAAGAAATTGAAAGAATTAAAAAATATAAAAATTCAATTTTATTTTCTGCAGATGAATTTTGTAAATATATTAAAGATTTTGAATTTTCTATTTTTAAAATGATAAATAAAGTTCAAAATATTAATAAAGAAAATAATTATTTATTAGAAACAAGTAATAAAATAAATAAAAGTTTAAATAAAATAAATGTTTTGTTTAATAATGATATTGCAATAAAAGAAAAAAATTTATTTAATATTAAACAAAAATATAATCAATTAACAAATGAAAAATTCAATATTTTAAAAGAAAATAAAAGTGATGTAAATGTTAATATAAAAAAGAGACGTTCTGTTGCTGATAATAATTATATGGAAATTTTAACAAGTAATAATAATAATATTAATAAAAATAATAATAATAAAAACACAGAAAAAAATAAAAATTTATTTTTAAAAATTCAATCAATTGCAAATAGATTAAATTATTTATTTCCTAATTTTAATATTAATGAAAAATTAAATATTTCAGTTCTAACAAAAGAAGAAGAAATTTTAAATTTACTTAAAAAAATTGAATTTTCATTAGATTCATTATTTACTTTAGATAAAAAATATCAAATTAAATACAAAGAACAATATTTTGTAATTAGTTTAAATTATGAAAAACAAAAGAAAATTAAAAAAGCTAATCTTCAAAGAGAATTATTAAAAGAAAGAATAGATTTATTACAAGCTAAAATAGAAGAAAGAAATAATAAAATTTATATATTACCAAGAAAAAAGGTTGAAATGAATTATGTTAAATTTGTGAAAAAAAGAAACCATTCACATAAAAATAATATTGAAAAAAAATTATTAAATATTGAAGATTTTATGTATGATATTCATAAAGATTAATAATAATAATATAAATTATTATATAAATAAAATAAATAATATATTCATATATATAATTTTTTTATATTATAGATTGTATAAATAATATTAGAAAAAATATTTAATTCATATCATTAATATTATTATTATTAAAATTTTTTATATTATCTGATTCAATTTTAGTTAATAATTGTGAAATTATATTAAAATGTTTAGTAATTTTAATTTTAGTAAAAGAATTAATTAATAATTGAACTTTTGATTTAAATTCATTTTCAATAAATATTAAATCCTGAATTTTTTTTTCTTCATCATCAATTATAATTTCATTTTCTACATTTTTACTATTTAATATTAAATTTTCATTAATATTTTTTAATAAATTTTGAACATAATTTGTATATTTTCTAATAACATATAAAATATCAAAAATCATTCTCATTATTCTTTTACTATTCACAAAACTATTCGTAATAACTTCATTTAAAAATTCTTCATGAAATTTCATTAAATCATCTAAATTATTACATTTTTTAATTTTCTCAAAAAAATTTTTAAATTTAACTTCAATAACATCAAACATATAAAACGAAATTAAATTTTGAATAAAAGAAGTTAATTGAGCATGAATACTATCAATAATTTTAAAAATATTATTATAATATTTATTACAAATATTCTTTTTTTTAACCCAAATATTATTCAACATTGTTGATGAAGTTTTTAAAGGAAAAATTAAATTAAATATTATATTATAATTTTTTAATACATTTTCATTAAATATAAAATTTTGCGGCCAAGGAGGATTATAATTAATTAAAATAAGATTAGAATTTTCATTATAAATTTCTCCTGAATAAAAATTACAATTCCATGAAATATTTTCAAATATCATATCAACATTTTCACTTTGAATTAACATTCCTATAATCATTTTTCTTTTATCTTTTGGAATAAATGAATTAATTATAAAAGGAAAATTAAAAATAAAAGTCTTTTTTTCATTGTAAATTGAACAATAATTGTTTTTAAAAGAAATTATTATTGAATTTAATTCATTAGAAGAACTTATTAAATCATTTATATTATTGCTATTGTTATTATTATTATCATTATTAAAAGGATCATTTGTAAAATTAATTGAATAAATGTTTTTATTAATATTTTTTGATAAATTTTGATATGTTAAATTAAAATTAATTGATGTTAATAAATTAGGTATATTATTATCTTCATAATTTAAAATAAATTGAAAATTAAAATAATTAATTAATTCACTTAAATTAAGTGGAGGTTGATTAGGAAAATTTTTAAAAATATGTAAAACATAATTTATATAAATTTTTCTATTTAAATGTTCATTATTATTATAATTATCATTTAAACTTAATCTATTATTTTTTTTTATAACTGAATTTTCTAAAATATTCGTATTTATATTTTCAATATAACTATAATTGTTATTTTCATTTTCTTTTTTTGTAAAATTCTTTAAAATAAAATTTGAATTCATTAAAAATTCTTCATCTAAATCATAAAAAGATGTGTTCCAAATTGCTCCATTTGTTGAATTATGAGTTGTATTTAAAAGTCTAAAAGTTGAACTAATTCTATCAAAATTAAATCCTCCTAAATAATTAATTTCTTTTTTATCTAAATAATCTTTTAAATATTTTTCATTTTGAAAATTTAAAGAAAATCCACTTGAAATTAATTTAATTTTAAATCCATTGTAAATATTAAAATTTTCTTGATTAAAATCAATATGAAAAACTTCTTTTAAAGATGTTTTCCAATAAACATCATTTATTTCATTTTCAATTTGTTTATTAAAATTAGGAGAATTAAGTAATTCCTTTATTTTTATTATGAAATTATAAAAAAATTCTCCATGATAAGTTAAAAATATATTTTTAACTGCATTTAAATGTTTTATAAAATCATATTTATCAACAACTAATTTCCATAAAAATTTTGACACACAATTTTTAATTAAAGTAATTATTTTATTATATAATTCAATATCAATTAAATTATTAATATCTGAATTTTGTTTAAAAATAATTTCATTTAATTTTTGCAATGATGTATAAAAAATACTCATATCATTAAAACTAATTTTACTTTCTTCAGAATTTTTATTTGAATTTAATATTTTTATTGCTTTACCTATAAATAAAATATCTTCTGCTAAATTATTAGGAAAATAAATCGGAACATTGTCTTTATTTATATAAAAATTTGCATTCCAACTTTCAAGATCCTCATTTTCATAAGTATAAAAATTTTTATTATTATTATTATTTTTATTCAAAAAATTCTCATCATTTATAAAATTATAATTATTTGAAGTTTCTATAAAAAATTCATTTGATTGAATATTATTATTTATTATCCAATTTGATATTAAATTATTTAAAATTATATTACAATTAATAAATAAATTTTTAAATATTTCTTTAGCATTTAAATCACCATTTATTCCACATTCATATATATAATTCAATAAATAACCACCTTTTAATTTATTATTATAAATATGTTGAATAAACTCATATAATTTATTAAATTTAATATAATATGAATGAACCTCTGTTACTATTTCATTTATAGTTAAATTTTGTTCTAAATAAAATTTACTCTCTAAATTTTCAATAACAGTTCTATATTCTGAAAGAAGATCAAAAATTGTTTGACAAATTCCACTTAAATAAACAGATTCATTATTATTATTATTTTCATTATTTAAATTGGTTAAGTTTAAAATATTATTATTATAAATTGTTTCATATTGTGTTGAAATATCATATAAAATTTTATATTTAAATCCTATTTCACATATTATTTGTAATGATTCAATTTCACTTTTTGTTAATGATGAAATATTTTCATTTACTATAAATTCATTTTCATTTTCTATAAAAATTCCACCTGTGTGTCCTAATAAACAAAATAAAATTGAATTAATCATTGAAATTTAAATTAAAAAATAAATTTAAATTAAATTATTTAAAAAGAAAAAAATAATAATAATAATAAAATTATTTAAAATGACTGAAAAAAATATTTTGAATAATAACGATATTAATAATAACAATAATAATTTAATTTCTGATTTAAAAAATACAAATAATGAAGATTTAATAAAAAAACAAAATTTTTTAAAATCAGAAATTATAGACCAAGGATTTAATCCTGAAGATTTTACAAATTATTTACGTGAAGTTAAAGGAGAAGAAGGAATGAATTTAGAATCATGGAAATTTGAAGAATTACAACATGAAAATTTAAATTATAAAAAATTTTTAAAAGAAAAAGAAAAATTAGAAAATCAAATAAAAAATATAGAAAATATTCCTATAATTAATAACCATGATTTTGAAATAAATAATAATAATAATTTTTTATTTGAAAAAGAAAATATTTTATACGAAAATGATAATTATGATATTAATGATGATAATGATTCAGTAATGTCAATGGAAAATAACATAAAAATAGAAAATGAATCAATAAATTTTCAAACATATCAAAATAATCCAGATCGAAATAATAATGAAAAATATTTAAATTGTCAAATTCAAAGAAAAAATCAATTAACTGATTTAAAAAAATTAATTATTTCAGTTTCGAGACCAGAAATAAAAAAAAATAGTATTTTTTCTTTTTCATATTTTCAATATACTTTAACATGTCCTCATTTAAAAACAACAGTTTTAAGAAAATTAAATGAATTTGAATGGTTTAGAAAAAAATTAATTTTATTCTATCCTACAATTTATATCCCTCCTTTACCAAAATTTAAATTTTTCAAAAAATGGAACGAAGAATTTTTATTAAGAAAATTAATTTATATTCAAAAATTTATTAATAGTTTAATTAGAATTAAATTAATTCGATCTAGTCAAATTTTTTTTGATTTTATTAGTTTGCCTCATGAAGAATTTATTAAAAGAATTGATTTTTATAATAAAATTCCAAAAGAAAAAGAAATTACAAATTATATTAATTATGATGGTGTTTTAAATATTACAATAAATCCTTATTTAGATTTTAAAGCAATGAAAATTGAAAATGATATTAATTTAAAATGTTATTTATATCAAAAATTAAATTATGCTTTAAAAGATTTAATGAAAGAAATGGATATTATAAGTGAAAAATATAAAGAAGTTTCAAATATTTTTAGAGATTTAAATAAAATTTATTTTCATTCTAAAGCTATTGAAAATGATAAAATTAGTAATTTTTATAAAGATTTAACTGAAATTTTTTTAAGTTGGAACACTGAATTAAAACAACAAAAAAAATTTTTTAATTTTGAAATTAAATATTTTTTTAAATATATTCAAAAAGAATTATTAGAATATAATAATATTGTTAAAGAATATGTAAATGTTAAACAAATTTATAATGATTATATGAATGGAAAATTAAATCCTGAATTTAGTAATTTTATTCAAGTTCAAAATTATTATGGATTTATTTTAAATAAAACCGTTTCTAAATATGAAAAATTACATTTTACTCACTTAAAAAGATTAAAAAAACATTTTGAAAGAATTAATAAAAAAAAAGATATTTTTGCTTCAGATTATAAAAATTATATGAAGCTTTTAAGTTTTAATTTATAAAATATATTTATTTCATATATAAGTAGGTTAATTTAATATTTTGTAAAAATTATATTAAAATATAATAATAATAAAATTATTATTATAATTAAGTTTTATATGATTTTATTTATATATTTTTAATTTAAGATATTATAAAATTTTATTTAAATTTTTTTTTATATTTTTAAATAATTTAAAATTATTCTTAATTATTACAATATAATTATCTTTCATTTATTTTAAAAATAAATATTTACTTTAATTTTTATAGAAAAATAATTTAAAAATTTTTTAAAAAAAATTAATATTTAATATTTTTATTTTGTTTTAAATTATAAATTAATATGAAAAATAAAAATTTTAATTTTTCAAAAGTTTATTTACCTTTATAATATTTTAAATTTAATGATATTTATTTAATCATATTTAGCAACATTTTCATTATATGAATTAATAACCTTTTCATATTCTTCAAAAGAAACATTGAAATAATATTTATCGGCATCCAATTTTTGAATTTCATCCATTTCTTCTTTAGTTAAATTAAAATCAAAGATTTCAAAATTTTCTTTTAGATGAACAGGATTTGAAGATTTAGGGAAAATAATATGACCCATTTGAATGTGCCATCTTAAAATAATTTGAACATTAGTTTTTTTATATTTTTTACCTATTTTAGTAAAAACTTCTTCATTAATTAATTTTTTATCACCATGACCAATTGGATACCAAGCTTCAATAATTGTTTTATAAGGAGCTAAAACACTTTTTAATTTTTTAAGAGTTTGATAAGGATGACATTCACTTTGACAAACAGCTGGTTTAATAGTAGCATTTTTAAGTAATTCATCTAATCTTTTATAATCTTTATCAAAATTGGAAATTCCAATACATTTTACTTTACCTTCTTTATTTAATTTTTCAAGATCTTTCCAAGCACCAACATAATCTTTCATTGGATGATGTAATAAAACCATATCAATATAGTCTAAATCTAATCTTTTAAGCATTTTAAGAACTGCTTTATAAGTTAAACCTTCACCGTATTCAGTAGGCCATAATTTTGAAGTAACAAAAATATCTTTTCTTGGAACTCCACTTTTTTTAATTCCTCTTCCGACTCCTCTTTCATTAAAATATGCATGTGCAGTATCAATATGTCTAAATCCAATTTTTAAAGCTTCTACAACTGCTTTTTCTGTATTATCATCTCCATCAATTAAAAAAGCTCCAAGACCAAATTGAGGAATTTTAACTCCATTATTTAAAGTCAAATATGTTTGTTTGTCCATTTTTTAATTATAATATAATTATTTATATTCTCTTTATATCATATAAATAAAAAAATCATATTTTATAATAATTTTTTGGTTTATTATAATTAATTCACTTCATTTGTTATAAAATAATTAATTAAGATTTTTAATAGTTAATATTTAATTTTTTATTATATTTTATGATATATATATTTAAAGAAATAAGAAATAAATATAAAATATAATTTAAAAATTATATTAAAAAAAATATTTGTTAAT
>JAEEGL012677788.1_pt1 | contig 10019 bp, 10 predicted proteins | sample 9134231 | NCBI WGS metagenome assembly JAEEGL01 (sample SAMN16246548, study PRJNA631951) | gut metagenome | biome: gut microbiome; feature: rumen; material: fiber-attached | host: Bos | place: Iran: Karaj | collected 2018-10 | reverse complement strand
GATAGGAACTTGCCTCGCATCACTGGTTACGGGCGTTATCCTGATGTACATCTGATATCCCGAAAACAAAAAAAGACCGTCAAATGACGGTCTTTTTACTATGGAGCCCCTATCCGGACTTGAACCGGAGACCTCATCCTTACCATGGATGCGCTCTACCGACTGAGCTATGGGGGCAAGTTAAAGCCTATGAAGTATAACACAGTAATAGTTCGTTGACAACAAATCGTGTATTCATAAATGTTGACAAAGGTATATAAAGATTATACAATCATTGAGCATTTTATAGCGAATGCTGTATTCATAAACCGAATGGAGAAGTCGCCTAGCCTGGTCGAGGGCGCACGACTGGAAATCGTGTAAACCCCAAAAGGGTTTCGAGGGTTCGAATCCCTCCTTCTCCGCCAGATGCCTCTTGAAGCCTTGGTTTCAAGAGGTTTTTTATTCCCCGGATTGTACCGGTTTGAGACAGGAGATCCCTTTTTTGGTATAATATCCGGGGAATTTGGGAAAAGAGGGATAGATATATGAGATTTGAAGAAGGCCGCATAGACCAGTTTGTCAGCACGCGTAAAATCATTACGGATTTTGAGAAGAATGCGCTGGTAAATGAATTTCAGGACAGGGGATCTGACGTGCTTAATTCGACGTTGGATCAGATAAAGAACCGTATCAGCGGGAATGACGATCCTTCGGTTTTTGATTCGGTGAAGCCCGTGTATACCTGGCATAATGAGGAGAATCAGGGCAATGACGCTCCTTCCGGCATGTCGGAAGAATCCGACGGTAAGAAGCGTACGATAGTGCCGCTCATAGGATTTATCGTTACCTGTATTGTTGTGTTCCTGGGTGCTGTAATCGGTAAACCCATGATTGCCTTTGCCGGAGTATTTCTTGGATTAGCATTCCTGGGATTTTATTCTGCCTATGCCGGTACCGGCAGAGGAAGTACATATTACGGGGGAAGTAATTCTTCGTCGACAAGGAGAGCCGGCATTATTTTAGGCATTGTCGGATTGGCAGGCTCAGTACCGTTATTCTTTTATAAAATTATCGGAACTAAAGGTGCATTTATCCTTGCGGGTGCAGCTCTTTTTGCAACTGTCGGACTGTATCTGATCATAGGTTTTATCGGAAGCCTTTTCACAAATAAAAAGAAGTATACGGAAAAAGTCGATGCTGAATGCGTTGGCTATTCCAGGATAATCGAAACTGCTTCAAGCAGAACGAGGTCAGGTTATGGTTCGCAAAGATTCCGTGTAATGACTTCTCCTGTATTTGAATATACATATCAGGGAAGAAGTTACAAAGCCATATATGACCGTCTGATAGACGGAACAAATGCCGATGTTGACATGGGACCTGCGGCAATTTTCATTAATCCTGATCATCCGGATGAGATCGGTCACAAAGCACCTTCCGTTCAGGTAAAGGGCCTGCTCATGGGTGTGGTCAGCATTGCGGTGTCGGCGATGCTTGTTTTCGCATTGATCAATACAGATGTTGCTTCCCGTGAGAATATTGTTCCCGGAAGCAGCAAGGGTTCCATTAATATTTTCGCATTCGTATTCGGATCTGACGAAGAGAAAATGGCCATGATGGAGTCGATAGCAGATGGTTTTGACGGACTTCCGGGAATGGATTATCCTGCTGAGATAACCGATGCGTTTGTTGATGAGCAGATGCCAAGTTATATGGCTTCCAGAGGCCAATGGTATTATGAACTTGCGAAGATCGAATGCATCTATGAATATGATAATAACGATTACAACATAGCTTTTGAAGATGAGACTTTTCCTCAGCTGTGCAAGAGCGGAAATCATGACGATATCGGCGATTACCGGATGGTCTTCTATACGGTGGAAGAGTATGAAGAGAACGGCGAGACCAGGATTTTTAAAGATGTATTCATGGATCTTAATCCCGATGAGCACTCATATAGCGGGACACACGGAGCATACAACGCGGATAACTGACGGAATGCCGGGGGATTATCGATACGGATTAAGGGAATAGAAAGGGGATAAGATTATGCTGGGTTTGATCATTAAGATTGTTTTCTGTGCAATTATGTTTGCATGCGCAACGGCACTCATCATTGTAAAATACGGCAAATGGCAGAGAAGAAAGAGAAACTGTACCAGGGAAATGACGGTTAAGGTCACTCAGATCCTGGAAAAGAAGACGGCACGCAGCGGTATCATCTACAAGCCGGTTTTTGAGTCTGTTGATCCGATGGATAAGGCGGTAATAGATTCTGCCTTTTATACGAGGATGGTTACCTTTAATGCCGGTGAGACGGTGGATCTCCTTGTTAATCCGGATAATGTTAAGGAATTCCTGTACAAGAATGATGCACTTAACAAGGGCAAGATCGCTGATCTGATGGCATGCCTGATCGTGTGTGCAGTCGCTGTCGGAGGCTCTATAGCATTGATGCTCAGCTGACAGACATAATGTTGACCTAATGATAGAATGAGTTAAGTGAATAACAATTGCTTCCGGATCTGTCAGGAGGAAAAACATATGAGAAACATTACGCTCGGCAGCACAGGCATAACGGTTCCGCAGAATGCTTTCGGCGCTCTGCCTATCCAGAGGGTCAGCACGGATTATGCCGCCATGCTCCTCCGCAAAGCATATGACGGCGGAATGAGATTTTTCGATACCGCCAGAGCGTATTCGGACAGTGAAGAGAAGGTGGGAATTGCTTTCGAGGGGATGAGGGACAAGGTCTTTATCTCAACGAAAACCGGCGCCACGACCAAAGAGGAATTCTGGAAAGATCTTGAAACTTCGCTGAAGAATCTCAAGACAGATTACATCGATATCTATCAGCTCCACTGCGCTGCAAAGTGTTACGGCGAAGGCGATGACCTCTATGAGGCGATGAAGGAGGCCAAGCGTCAGGGCAAGATCAGGCATATCGGAATCACGGCTCATAAGATAGGAGTTGCAGAGGACATAATTAAGAGCGGACTCTATGAGACGCTGCAGTTTCCGTTCTCGTATCTGGCATCGGATCGTGACATTAAACTTGTTAATGACTGCGCAAAGGCGGGGATGGGCTTCATTGCGATGAAGGGATTATCAGGCGGACTTCTGACTGATTCCCTGGCGTGCATGGCCTTCATGAACGAATATGATGCATTGCCCATCTGGGGTATCCAGAAGGAATCCGAACTGGATGAATGGCTCAGTTTCTTCAACAAAGACATCTCCATGACTGATGAGATCAGGGCATTTATAGATAACGACCGCAAAGAACTCTTAGGTGAATTCTGCCGAGGATGCGGGTACTGTATGCCGTGCACCGTTGATATCACGATCAACCAGTGCGCGAGAATGAGCCAGATGATAAGACGCGCACCGTCACAGAACTGGCTCACTGATTTCTGGCAGAACGAGATGCTGAAGATAGATAACTGTGTCGAGTGCGGACTCTGCAAAACGAGATGTCCGTATGAACTCGATATTCCTTCGCTACTTAAGAAGAATCTGAAGGATTATAAAGAGATCCTCGCAGGCAAAGAGATCTGATATTGCCACGCGAAAACCACTTGGGAAACACCATGCTGAAACTCTCCGGAAAAATTTTGAAAATACCCGTTGACTCTCCCCTTGGGGCACCCGTTAGGATGGGGTCATCAGACAAAAGGAGGTCATGAAAATGAATGACAAAATGACATCAGGAGAGATTGCCAAAAAGGCCGGAGTATCTCAGAAGGCCGTTCGTTTATACGACGAGAAAGGCCTCCTGAAGCCCACGGAATATTCCGACGGGAATTACCGCCTCTACGATAAGGAAGCGCTTCAGATCTTAGAGAAGATCGTAGCTCTGAAGCAGATCGGATTCTCATTGGAAGAGATCCGTGACAACCTCACATCAGGGGATGCAAAGGATATCGAAGAAGCTCTGATGATGCAGCTCGCAGTCATGGAAGAGAAGCGTTACAAGACCGAGATGGTCATTGATGCGATCAGGAGAACTCTCGCCAGGAAGGAAGAATCGCTTGACTGGGATGATGTTGCAAGCATCGTACAGAGCGTAACTCTGGACCAGGCAGCAGACCTTGCTCACTGGAAATCACTGCAGCGCACCATAAGCGAAGATTGGTACGTACAGATCTTCAGAACAATGAATTTCAAAGCAGGTGAGAAGGTGCTCGACCTGGGCTGCGGATTCTCAAAGATCTGGAGAAACAACTGGGACATCATTCCCGAAGGCACAAAGATCTATGCTTACGATCTGCCGGGCAGCTGGGCTGAGGATTTCGAGAAGTATATAGAAGAGAACAAAGGCTCACTTCCCAATGACGTTGCGATCGACCTCGTATATGCAGATCTCGATAAGGCTGCTTCCTGGGATAAGATCAACAATGAACAGAAGTATGACCGCATCATTGCGCATTATATCGATAATGAGGTTAAGAATATCGAAGCCATCGTTGAGAAGGCGGGCAGGGTTCTGAATAAGGACGGTTTCTTATCCGTTAACGGACCTGACGTTACGGTATGGGATCTGTTCTTAAAGAGTGCATTGAGCGAAGCCGGCATTGAGGAGAATTTCCTTGATGAGAAGATCGCTGAGCACTTAGCGGAGCGTGACGCATTTATCGCGATGATAGGAAAATATTATAAGAACATCGAGACGATCGAGCTGCACAACTCATTCCGTTTTGTTGATGCTGATGACATCTTTGATTGTTTCAAGAGGAGAAACGAAGTCCAGGCAAAGTTCTTCTCTTCTAATGAGAAGAAGATCAAGGAATACTTTGCAGACAGGATCGCAAAGGACGGCGAGATCATAATTACCACGAACTCACATTTCCTGCATTGTTCGAACTGACCCCTGAATAAATGCAAACAGAGGAAGACCTCCTGTAACTGAAGAAGTACAGGGGGTTATCTGTTATTGATATAATTATTAATTGAGGGTTTCAGCGGATGCTGAATCAGGGTTTATTAATGGAATAAGGAGATAAGGGAAATGCCACATTCATCAGGAGGGGGATCCCACAGCGGCGGATCACACAGCGGAGGTTCGCACAGCAGCCACTCCAGCCATCGAAGCGGAGGCGGAAGCAGCAGCGGCGGAAGCAGCAGACGCACATCGAATGTGCCGTTCAAAGGTTCGAGAAGGTATCTGTATTACAGGGATAACAAACCCCAGTTCGTTTATGCGAATTACGATGTCCGCAAACCAAACAGGATGCCTCTGATAACGGGGATCATTGTATTTGTATTCTTCCTTTTCCCTGTGCTTATAGGTTGCATTATCGGAATGGTATCCTCCATCAAGAAACCTCAGAGGATCGATTTCGGAAACTATAAGAATAAGCGTCCGGAATTCGTCATCGAAGACAATCTCGGTATCTTTGAGAACAAGAAAAAACTCAAAGGCGCCATGGAGGATTTCTATGATGAGACAGGTATCATTCCTGCTGTCATTACCGTCAGCAACGAGGACTGGAATGAGGATTATACGAGCCTTGAGAGTTATGCATATGACCAGTACATAAACCGTTTCAAAGAATTCCACGAGATCCACTGGCTCATCGTGTATTCAGAATCCACCAAGGACAACGGCTTTTCAGACTGGTACTGGGAAGGCATGCAGGGTGATGAAACTGATTCGATACTGACGGAGAAACAGACGGCAGCATTTACGGAATCACTCCATAAGAGACTTCTTCAGCGAGCTAAATACAGCGTTGACGATGCGATCGGGATCACGCTCGACGAATACAGGGTGAAGGTAATGAAGACTACGGTTAATACCCCTATGTTACTGATCTGTCTGTTCATGTTCCTGATGTTCGGTGGCATTTCATTCTACAGCTTCACAGTGGCCTACAAGCCCGATAAGGTGCCGGAATACTATAAGAACGCAAAACCCTGTGATCTCACGATGGTGTATCAGGAGCCGTGTACCTTCTGCGGCGGCATCTACATTATCGGCATGCACACGACATGCCCGCACTGCGGTGCTGCGCTGCCGGCGCATCACTACATCAAAGATGAACAGGGTAACGTTGTTGAACTGCTGAAATAAGCCTGTTCAAAACCTTAAGAATAACTCGCAGAAAAAGGGCTGCCTCTTGCGGGGCAGCCCTCTATTGCTTTTGGGAAATAAGGTTCAATTTTTCGGGGTAGGGTTTGATTGCGTTTACAGTAAAGTAACCTTATTTCTGCCGTTCTGCTTTGATTCATACATGGCCTTGTCGACTCTAGTAAATGCTTCCTCCGATGTGTCGTTCTTTGCAAGTTCCGTAACACCGATCGAGCATGTGAGGTGAAGGATATCGGGGAAGATATGCTCTTCAACCTTCTTCCTTAACTCCTCTGCCATCTCGTAAACGGCATTTCCGTCTTTGTCACGGCAGACAATGACGAATTCCTCGCCGCCCCAGCGGCCTGCCATGAGCTTCTTGTCAGCTGCAAATTCTCTTAAGATGCCGGCAAATGTCTTGAGTGTTGTATCGCCGACTGCGTGACCGTAGTTGTCGTTTACTTCCTTGAAATGGTCGAGGTCGATCATCATGAAGGAGACAGGGTTATCACTCTTCTGGCGGTACAGCAGTGAACTGTTGAACTGCGCTTCGATCTCGCCGTGGTTATATACGTTTGTGAGCGGATCCTTGATAGCCTTTTCTTCATACTTCTGAAGAGTGGACAGCATTTCCGTTGATGTGTCGTTGATATCCTGGACCATGAAGACGAATCTGTAGTCGTCTTCGTTGAATGTTTTCGCGCGGCTGAACGTGAGCTTTACCCAGATGAAGTTGCCTTCGAGGTTACGCATCATACAGTCATATGAGGATGTACGTCCGGGTGTGAAATTCTTCTTAAGATACTCGGGATCCGTACGGCGGAGGAACTGCTCCTGATCCTCAGGCCAGATCATGTTGACGATCATCATTCTCCAGTCGGAATATTTGAGGTTGTAGTTAACAACGTCATCAGATATCTCGGTAACATTGATGCTGCTCGTTGTGTCTGCAACGAGGTCGATATACATGGAGAACAGATAAGTGTTCTGGATGGTATTGATCTTCTTTGTGGTGATGGATTCTTCGAGTGACTCGCTGTCGATGAATTCATCCATTACAAAGATATACTTGCTCGCATCATCGAAAGGATAAACAGTTAACTGAACGAGATGGGGTTTCTCCTCGTCTTCGAGATAGAGCTTGAGGCGGCGGCTGTACTTGCCCTTGAAAACGCCCGTGCTGTCAGCGAAGATCTGATAGTCTCCTGTGACCATCTCATTTGAATCACTGAAGTGGAACCACAGATCGAGGATAAGATCGTGATAGATTCCGGATTCCTTCAGGAAATTCACGAACATACCGTGACGGACGATGGACTTGTACGCGTCAATAGCCGGATCTACTACTACGATCGCATCAACATTCTCGGTGAGCAGGCCGGTAACATCATTAATTGTAAAATCGTACAGACTCTTGTTTCCCATAATCAGATTCCTTTTCTTTTGCTTTGCGAAAACCCATGCATCACGTAACCGGCAACCCTTGATGCCAATTACAATTCTGATTATAAAGCGGGCATAAATACATGGTATTAACTAAATGAAAACAAAGCGTTTATTGTTTTTTACTTATTAGTCATAAACTGCGGAAGCCATACAAAATCAGGATTTAAGAGAGATTTAAGAAAGGTATAAGGCTTATCTAAATCTTTTTCTCCGGAAGGTTTTTAGAATGTAGGCATAACAAAAACATGCTTAATGCAGGACCAAAGGAGATAAGTTATGAACAAGAGATCAATGAGAGAATTCGGATCAAAGAAGGATATAGGAATGTCACTTTTATGGTATTGGATCAGTTACGTCGTAGTTACCTGGGTAGGAATCGGACATACTATCTTCAACATCCTCGTTCTCGGCATGAAGTCAATGGCAGAAGGTCCCGGACTCGGACAGGGATATGAGATGACAAAGCCCTGGCATCCGCTGTATAACATCATCCTGTTCACGGTTTTCGGACTGCTCTATCTCAGAAAAGTAAATAACCTCACACTCAAGAAAGCAATGGCAACAGGCGCTTTGTGGGCAGGGATCAGCATCGTTATCGATCTTGTCGGCTGGGTACTGGTACCTCATCCGTGGAGCCTTACATTCAAGGAATTCTATATCGATTATCAGCCCTGGATCGCACTCGTTTACCTCGCAATGTTTATCGCCCCCATGATCAGCTATTTCTTCATAAGCCTTAAGAATAAGGGACAGGCTAAGAGCTGCGTTGCTGCGAACGCCTGATCAGACCCAATATCGCAACGTCAGGATCCTCCGTATCAATCCCCGTACGGAGGATCTTTCATGTCTGATATAATGGCAGATATGGCATGGGAATGACAGGAGGAGAAGTTTATGAAAGTATTTATCGTATATTGTCATCCGTCTGAAGATTCATTTACGAGGAATCTCCGTGACGCGTTTATAAAAGGAATTACTGACAGCGGAAATGAGTATGTCATGTCCGATCTGTATGCCATGGATTTCAAAGCTGATATTACAGAACAGCAGTATTTAAGAGATGCAAATTATAAGACAACTCCGTTTACAGAAGAGGATGTATTAGCAGAGCATGAGAAGATAAATTCAGCGGATGCGATCGCATTTATCTATCCTGTATTCTGGACGGAGGCACCTGCAAAACTGGTCGGTTGGTTCGACAGAGTATGGACATACGGATTTGCGTATGGCGACAAGAAAATGAAGATGCTGGACAAGGCCATGATCCTCTGTTCTGCAGGCAATCCGATCGAGAGGCTCAAGCAGTTCGGGCTCCTCGCGAGCATGAAGAAAGTAATGTTCGGAGACAGGCTTTTTAACCGTGCAAAGCAGATGGAGTTTGTTGTTTTCGACGGTACGTCCAGAGAGAAGGAGACACGCGAGGACAACTGGGATGCGAACCTTGAGAAGGCATACATGAAGGGTAAGGATTTCTTTGCTGATGCAGAGGAAGTTTTCTCGGTTGATGACAGGTTTTTCACGGCGGTTGAGAATTCCGGATCCGGAGAAGTATCTGATAAGACCGTGTTCTGTTATCACCAGAAGGGCAACGTCATCTGGGCAGAGTATTCAGGAGGCAGCATCGTGAAGGGCTTCCTTATCGGAACAATGGATGAGAAACACAATCTGCATTTCAATTACCAGCACATGAATGCTGACGGTGAATTGAGGACAGGTTCGTGTGATTCCGAGCCTGAGACACAGAACGGAAAACTCAGGTTCAACGAGAAGTGGAAATGGACGATGGGCGAAGAGGGAACATCAGTTATCGAAGAGATCTGATAAGGATCAGGCAGCAACGGGAGGTTACGGTATGAAAGTAAATGACATCAATATCGATATGCTGTTATATACGGAGCCTGTTAAGAACAAGCCGTACGACGATGAGGAAGAAGGCGGGTTCTTCAAGAAACTCATCAGCAGGAAAGAAGAGCCTGAAGTGCCGTTCTTCAATACCCGGATCGAAGAGTTCGGCAGGGATGCTCTGTATGAAGATATCAAGGATGGATATGATGCGTATATTGTTAAGGGGGCGCCCTTTGAGACGATGGTGGTCCTGTCCCACAGCTATCTGATCCTTCCGGGCAAAGAGATCTTTCCATTGTATGATGTTGCCAAGTTCGGCATCTATAACGAACCGGAAATGAGCAGACCTTACGAGCAGTATGCAATCGACAGGTTCGATGAACCGTATGATCCGGGATTTGTCAGCGGATTTGAAAATGAGGAGGGATTTGAACTGGCCAGGTTTAATGTCAGGTTCGTAATCGTTGACGAGAACAGGCTCTATTACGAATATGTTTTCCCGATGGAAGTTGCTGACAGAAGAGACTTCAGGGAGAAGTTAAATGAAAGGCTGGGTCCCGTAGGAGTCGAAGATCATTCGGCTGAAGACGTTATGGAGGGAAGGTTCTCGGTAGACGTGTATAATCCTTTTTCTTTGTGATCACGGGAAAACATATGGCATTACATTACGAAGATT
>JAEEGL012566189.1_pt1 | contig 10019 bp, 7 predicted proteins | sample 9134231 | NCBI WGS metagenome assembly JAEEGL01 (sample SAMN16246548, study PRJNA631951) | gut metagenome | biome: gut microbiome; feature: rumen; material: fiber-attached | host: Bos | place: Iran: Karaj | collected 2018-10 | reverse complement strand
GGGTGTCCTTCCATGACGTGCTCAAGGATCTCATAGATAACCGGTTCGCGGCGATCGATGATCTTCTTGGCCGACTTGACAGTCTTGACTGTACCGCGCTCGATAAGCTTACGGATGATGAACGGTTTGTAGAGTTCGGCAGCCATATCTTTAGGCAGACCGCACTCGTGCATCTTCAGCTCAGGACCTACGACGATAACGGAACGGGCAGAGTAGTCCACACGTTTACCGAGCAGGTTCTGACGGAAACGTCCCTGTTTGCCCTTGAGAGAGTCGGAGAGCGACTTGAGGGCGCGGTTGGCGTCACTACGTACAGCGGTGGTTTTCTTGGAGTTGTCGAAGAGCGAGTCCACAGCCTCCTGGAGCATACGTTTCTCGTGGCGGAGGATGACGTCCGGAGCCTTGATCTCAATGAGTCGTTTCAGACGGTTGTTACGTATGTTCACGCGACGATAGAGGTCGTTGAGGTCGGAAGTGGCGAAACGTCCACCGTCCAGCGGAACGAGAGGACGGAGCTCCGGCGGGGTAACCGGGATGACCTTGAGGACCATCCATTCGGGTTTGTTGCGGTCTTTGGAAGCACGGAAAGCCTCTACTACCTGCAGACGTTTCAGTGCCTCAGCCTTACGTTGAGCCGAGGTGTCGGTGTCTGCCTTGTGACGCAGTTCGGCTGCGAGAGAATCGAGGTCGAGGGCTTCCAACATGTCGTATATAGCCTCGGCACCCATCTTACAGATGAACTTCTGCGGGTCGTCGTCCTCCAGATACTGATTGTCTTCGGGCAGACGCTCCATCAATTCCTGATACTGAGTCTCGTCGAGCAGGATATTATCCTCAACCACATCTTTGTCGGTGTCTTTGCCAAACTCCTGTCCTGCAAGAATACCGGCACGGATGACGATATACTTCTCGTAGTAGATAACCGCCTCCAGTCGCTTGGTAGGTACGCCCAAAAGGTATGCCATCTTAGATGGCAGGGAGCGCAGATACCAGATATGTGCGATAGGTACCACCAGTTTGATGTGACCCATACGTTCACGACGAACTTTCTTTTCGGTAACCTCTACGCCGCATCGTTCGCAGACGATGCCCTTGTACTTGATGCGCTTGTACTTGCCGCAATGGCACTCGTAGTCCTTAGTAGGACCGAAGATGCGCTCGCAGAAAAGACCATCGCGCTCAGGCTTGTAGGTGCGATAATTGATCGTTTCCGGCTTCAGGACTTCACCGCTGGACTGACGAAGAATCTCGTCGGGCGATGCGAGTCCGATAGAAACACGGGTGAATCCGTTCTTTTTATTTTCTTGTCTAATAGCCATTTTTCTGTCATTTAGAGATTAACGAAACGATTATTCCATCTTAATAGAGAGAGCCAGACCCTGGAGTTCGTGCAGGAGCACGTTGAATGACTCGGGCAGACCGGGTGTGGGGAAGTTCTCTCCTTTGACTATAGCCTCATAGGTGCGTGCACGACCGGTTACATCATCGGACTTGACGGTCAGGATTTCCTGGAGCACATGTGCGGCGCCGAATGCCTCGAGTGCCCAAACCTCCATCTCACCGAAACGTTGTCCACCGAACTGTGCCTTACCGCCAAGCGGTTGCTGTGTGATGAGGCTGTACGGGCCGATGGAACGTGCGTGCATCTTGTCGTCGACCATGTGGCCGAGTTTCATGAAGTATGTAACACCTACGGTAGCCGGTTGGTCGAAACGCTCGCCCGTACCGCCATCGTAGAGGTAGGTCTTACCGGAGCGCGGCAGACCGGCTTTGTCGGTCCACTGGTCGAGGTCTTCCATGGTGCAACCGTCGAAGATAGGAGTAGCGAACGATACGCCCAGCTCTTTGCCGGCCCATCCGAGGACAGCCTCGAAGATCTGACCGATGTTCATACGTGAAGGCACACCCAGCGGGTTAAGAACTATATCCACCGGAGTACCATCCTCGAGGAACGGCATATCCTCCACGCGAACGATCTTGGACACAATACCCTTGTTACCATGGCGACCGGCCATCTTATCACCCACGCGGATCTTACGACGCTTGGCGATATAGACCTTAGCCATTTGGATGATACCGTTAGGCAGCTCATCGCCAATCGTCAAGTTGAAGCGGTCACGCTTGAGTTTGGCATCCAGCTCCTTGCACTTAACGAGGTAGTTCATGATGCAGCGGCGGATGAGGTCGTTGCGTTTCTCGTCAGTAGTCCACTTGTTCACCAGAACCGTGGTGTAATCAATCTGGTCGAGTTTCTCGGCCGTGAACTTCTGTCCTTTGGCCACATACTCAGTACCCATGTAATCCTTGACACCGGCAGAAGTCTTGTCGGTAAGGAGGTGAACCAGTTTCTCGATAAGAGTGCTCTTCAGCGCCTTCATATCCTCCTGATACTGTTCATCGAGTTCCATGAGCTGTTTCTTCTCCTCCATCTTGGCCTTACGGTCCTTGATGGCACGTGCGTAAAGTTTCTTGTCCACTACAACGCCGTCCAGAGAAGGCGAAGCCTTGAGTGAAGCGTCCTTGACGTCGCCGGCTTTGTCGCCGAAGATGGCCTTAAGCAGTTTCTCCTCAGGCGAAGGATCGCTCTCGCCCTTAGGCGTGATCTTACCGATGATGATATCGCCCGGCTCGACGTGTGCACCAATACGGATAATACCCTGCTCGTCGAGGTTCTTGGTTGCATCCTCGCTGACGTTGGGGATATCGGAGGTAAACTCCTCCATACCACGTTTGGTCTCACGTACTTCGAGCAGTTGTTCAACCACATGCACGGACGTGAACATATCTTCGCGTACGATGCGCTCGCTGAGCACGATAGCATCCTCGTAGTTGTAACCTTTCCAAGGGATGTATGCCACCTTGAGGTTCTTACCCAATGCGAGTTCGCCGTTTTGGGTAGCATAGCCTTCGGTGAGGATCTGACCTTCGGTCACGCGGTCGCCCTTACGAACAAGCGGATGGAGGTCGATGGTGGTATTTTGGTTGGTTTTCTGGAACTTAGGCAACTTGTAGTCCTTGGTAGCCGAGTCGAAGCTGATGAACTCTTCGTCCTCGCTGCGATCGTACTGGATACGAATCACGTCGGCATCTACATAGATAACGGTGCCTTCGCCTTCTGCCTTGATCTGGGTGCGTGAGTCGTCCACCAGTTTGTCCTCGATACCGGTTCCCACGATAGGAGCTTCGGGTCGCAACAGAGGTACGGCCTGGCGCATCATGTTCGAGCCCATGAGTGCACGGTGTGCATCGTCGTGCTCGAGGAACGGGATGAGTGCGGCAGCGATAGAAGCGATCTGCGAAGGAGCGACGTCCATGAGGCTCACCTCGCCCGGAGCCACTACCGGGAAGTCGGCCTGATAACGCGCCTTAACTCGGGTGCGGATGAACTTGCCTTCCGGATCGAGCGGGGCGTTACCCTGTGCTACGATATGTGCCTCTTCGTCCTCAGCGGTCATGTATACAATACCTTCGTCGCTGAGGTCCACCTTACCTTCCGCAGCCTTGCGGTACGGGGTCTCGATGAAGCCGAGGTCGTTGATCTTGGCGTAGATACAGAGCGAAGAGATCAGACCGATGTTCGGGCCTTCCGGTGTCTCGATAGGACAGAGGCGACCGTAGTGGGTATAGTGTACGTCTCGAACCTCGAAGCCTGCGCGTTCACGGCTCAGACCGCCGGGGCCGAGGGCCGACATACGACGTTTGTGTGTAATCTCTGCCAGCGGGTTCTGCTGGTCCATAAACTGCGACAGGGCGTTGGTGCCGAAGTAGCTGTTGATGACCGAAGAGATGGACTTGGCGTTGATGAGGTCCGTCGGAGTAAAGTCCTCGTTGTCGCGTACGTTCATTCGCTCGCGGATGGTGCGGCTCATACGTGCCAAACCAATGTTGAACTGGTTGTAGAGTTGCTCGCCCACGGTGCGAACGCGGCGGTTGGACAAGTGGTCGATATCATCTACCTCAGCGTTGCTATTGATGAGCTTGACGAGGTATTTGATAATCTCGATCATGTCCTCCTTGGTGAGCGTCTTAACGCTCATATCGGTAGTGAGGCCGAGTTTGCGGTTGATACGATAGCGACCTACTTCGCCGAGGTCGTAACGTTTCTCCGAGAAGAAGAGGTTTTGGATTACCTCGCGTGCGGTGGTGTCATCAGCAGGTTCTGCATTACGCAACTGGCGATAAATATAGAGCACCGCTTCTTTCTCGGTGTGCGAGGGGTCTTTTTGGAGGGTATTGAAGATGATAGCGTAGTCCTCTTCTTCTCCGCCTTCGCGGTGAAGGAGGATAGTCTTGACGCCCGACTCGAGAATCGTGTCGCAGAGTTCCGGCGTAAGTTCGGTCTCGCGGCTGATGATCTCTTCGTTACGTTCGATTGTTACCACTTCGCCGGTATCTTCATCCACGAAGTCTTCTGTCCAGGCTTTGAGCACATTTCCAGCGAGGATACGTCCCACGCACTTGGAGAGGGTGGCCTTGGAGACCTTGATTTCCTCGGCCAGGTCGAAGCAGTCGAGGATGTCCTTGTCGGACTCGAAGCCGATGGCACGAAGGAGGGTGGTAACGGGGAGTTTCTTCTTGCGGTCGATGTAGGCGTACATGACCTTGTTGATGTCCGTAGCGAACTCGATCCACGAACCGCGGAACGGTATGATACGGGCGGAATAAAGTTTTGTGCCGTTGGAGTGGATGCTGCTGCCGAAGAACACACCCGGTGAACGGTGGAGCTGCGAAACGATGACGCGCTCAGCACCATTGATGACGAATGTTCCCTGAGGAGTCATGTACGGGATTGTTCCCAGAAACACATCCTGAACCTCCGTTGCAAAGTCCTCATGGTCGGGGTCGGTGCAATAGAGTTTGAGTTTCGCTTTCAAGGGCACACTATATGTCAGACCGCGCTGCAGACACTCCTCGATGGAATAACGTGGGCGGTCGATGTAATAGTCAAGAAATTCAAGAACAAAGTTGTTACGAGTATCCTCGATAGGGAAGTTCTCGGAGAACACTTTGTAGAGTCCTTCCTGGCGTCGCTGTTCGGGCGAGGAGTCCATCTGGAAGAAGTCGTGGAAACTCTTCAGCTGGATTTCCAAGAAGTCAGGAAACGGCATCTGCTTCTGGATGGAAGCAAAGTTGACTCTTTGGTTGGTTGTATTGTTTGCCATTGTTAGAGAATAGCTTAGAAAAGATAAGTTTTTCTTTTTAACTTGTATCGCAGGTTTTGAGGGTTATCTTAACAGATTTTAACCAAAATTAACGTACCTGCTTTATTAAGACAAAAAGGTTTAGACCCCAGAATCGGGATCTAAACCTATCTTCGGAGGAAGTGTTGCTTATTGAAGTTCTACTTCAGCACCACCCTCTTCGAGAGCCTTCTTAAGGGCCTCAGCGGTAGCTTTGTCGACGCCTTCTTTAATCTTGGAGGGAGCTCCGTCAACGAGGTCTTTAGCCTCTTTGAGGCCGAGACCGGTCTGCTCTTTAACGAGCTTAACGATAGCGAGCTTAGCGGCACCTGCGCTCTTGAGTACTACGTCGAAAGAGGTTTTCTCTTCGGCAGCCTCAGCAGCGGCAGCGCCAGCTGCGGGAGCGGCAACTGCTACAGCAGCAGCTGCGGGTTCAATACCATATTCATCCTTCAGGATTTGTGCGAGTTCGTTAACTTCCTTAACGGTAAGGTTAACCAATTGTTCAGCAAAAGCTTTCAAATCTGCCATTGTCGTATAATTTTAAAAGTTTTTTTATTAAGTTAATTAGGTGATGCGCCTTATGGAGCATCAGTTGTTGTACAGATTACTCTGCACGTTCTCCCAGCGTCTTGAGGACGCCGTGGATGGTGGAACCTCCGGATTGGAGTGCGCTCAAAACGTTCTTTGCAGGGCTCTGGAGCAAAGCAACCAGGTCTGCAATAAGTTCGTTCTTGCTCTTGATGTTGCAGAGGAAGTCGAGTTGCTCTTTACCAACGTAGGTAGTGCCCTCAACAAATGCAGCCTTCAGAGCGGGCTTAGCATCAGGATTTTTCTTATTCTTCTCGGCATACTGCTTAATCAGTTTAGCAGGCACGTTACCCGTGTTGCAGAACATGATGGCGCTGTTGCCTTTGAGAGCGTCAATGAGTCCCTGTTCAACCTCTGAGCCTTCGAGAGCTTTGATGAAGAGCGTATTCTTCACAACGTGAAGTTTGATCTCCTTCTTGAAGCAATCGCGGCGGAGGTCGCTGGTCTGCTGTGCGTTAAGTCCTTCGATGTCGGTGACATAGAAGTGAGCGTAGTCGTTCAGAAGACCTTTGAGGTTCTCAATAATCGCGTTTTTATCTTCCTTCTTCATAAGTTCTGTTTACTTTAGATTGTTTCTATTAGTATCAGGGGAAATCACTCAACAGTTTTGGGGTCGACCTTGATACCTTGACTCATAGTGCTGGAAAGATAAATGCTCTTGATGTAAGTTCCCTTGGAAACAGCGGGTTTGAGTTTGATAAGAGTTTGGATAAACTCGTTAGCATTCTCAGCGATAGCTTCCGGAGTGAACGAAACTTTACCGATAGAGGTGTGTACAATACCGAATTTGTCAACCTTGAAGTCGATTTTACCCTGCTTAACCTCTTTAACGGCCTTAGCCACATCCATAGTCACGGTACCGGACTTGGGGTTAGGCATAAGTCCACGAGGGCCGAGTACGCGGCCGAGGGCACCGATTTTGCCCATGATAGCGGGCATAGTGATGATCACATCGATGTCGGTCCAACCGCCTTTGATCTTCTCGATATACTCATCGAGTCCGACGTAGTCAGCGCCAGCCTCTTTGGCAGCAGCTTCCTGGTCGGCGGTACACAATGCAAGAACACGCACCTGTTTACCAGTTCCGTTGGGGAGACTCACGACGCCGCGCACCATTTGGTTTGCTTTGCGTGGGTCAACGCCGAGACGCACGTCGATATCGACGGAAGCGTCGAACTTGGTAGTGGTGATTTCCTTAACAAGGGCAGCTGCTTCAGCCACCGTATAGGCTTTACCTGCTTCAATCTTAGCGGCAGCCAACTTTTGATTCTTAGTCAGTTTACTCATACTTTAATTGAAGTTTTAATCTTTTTTAACGGTAATACCCATAGAGCGCGCGGTACCGGCAACCATTTTCATGGCGCTTTCTACCTCGAAGCAGTTCAAGTCCGGCATTTTGTCGGTAGCGATAGCACGTACCTGTTCCTCAGTAACAGTAGCCACTTTTTTGCGGTTAGGCTCGGCGGAGCCGCCTTTAGCCTTGCTTGCTTCGAGCAGCTGCACAGCAACGGGAGGAGTTTTAACGACGAAGTCGAAGGACTTGTCGGTGTAGTACGAGATAACGACCGGAAGTACTTTACCAGCCTTGTCTTGGGTTCTGGCATTGAATTGTTTGCAAAACTCCATAATGTTGATACCCTTCGAACCAAGAGCCGGTCCTACTGGGGGTGATGGGTTTGCCGCACCACCTTTAATCTGTAACTTAATAAAGCCAGCAATTTCTTTAGCCATAATTTTTTGTTTTACTTGTTGTTAATAGTGTAAATAACTACCGAGTAGTCAAGCGGCCCGTAACACAGCCTTCTACTCCTTTTCTACCTGGTTGAAGGCCAGTTCCAGCGGAGTCTGGCGATCAAAGATAACGACAATCACCTTGAGTTTTTTCTTGTCGGCTTGTACCTCTTCAATGGTTCCAGTGAATCCGTTGAACGGACCCTCGATGACCTTGACTTTTTCGCCCACCAGGTAAGCCTCCTCGAGTTGCGAGAGTTCCTCCACTTCTTCAATTTTGCCGAAGAGCTTATTGATGTCAGCGGGGCGCACCGGCGCAGGTTTCATGTCCTTGGTAACGCTAAGGAAGCCAAGTACATTGGGGACATTACGAAGGCGAGGATAGCACTCGTCGCAAAGATTAGCCTCTACCAGCACGTATCCGGGCAACAAGGGTTTCTCCTTGATAGTCTTCTTCGTGCCGCGCAGTTGAACGACCTTTTCTGTGGGAATCAGCACCTGAGAAACGTACTCGTCAAGTCCGGCGTTCTGGCAGGCGGCCTCGATATACTCTTTGACCTTCTGCTCTTTGCCGCTAATGGCGCGTAGTACGTACCAGCGATAATTGTTATTACTGTTCTCCATACTGATTTTTGATTAGAAAAGTCCGTAGATGAACGTCATGAGGTTTTCGAAGCAAAAGTCCATAAACCAAACGATCAGTGCAAGGATAAGGGAAGCAGCTAACACAAGCACTGAACTGCTGGCCAATTCTTTCGAAGTAGGCCAACTAACTTTATAAACCAGCTCGTTGTACGACTCTTTGATGTTGTCAATTATCTTCATAACCTAAGTATATTTATTCCTTATATCGCCCAAAAAAGCCCCAACCAAAAGGGCGTATTTCCCCCACCCTTGGTTGAAGTCGTTTTGTTAGATTACTAAAATTGGCACGGAAGGAAAGGTTCGAACTCTCGACACCTGGTTTTGGAGACCAGTGCTCTACCAACTGAGCTACTTCCGTATAATTCGGCCGAGCCGTAGCCCGGCCGAAGGGTTGTGCCTCAGTGCTTTCAGACTCAACCTAATAGCACTTTTGGCGGTAAAGACTAATTAGTCGTCGAGAACCTTGGTGATCTGGCCGGAGCCTACGGTACGACCGCCCTCGCGGATAGCGAAACGGAGACCTTCCGAGCAAGCAACGGGGTAGATGAGTCTAACCTCGATTTCTACGTTATCACCAGGCATTACCATCTCAGTTCCAGCGGGGAGAGTGATCTCACCGGTAACGTCCATGGTACGGATGTAGAACTGAGGACGATAGTGGTTGTGGAAAGGAGTGTGACGGCCGCCTTCCTCTTTCTTGAGGATATAGACAGAAGCCTTGAAGTGGCTGTAAGGATGAACGGCACCCGGGTGGGTAATAACCATACCACGCTTAACCTCGTCCTTGTCGATACCACGGAGGAGCAGACCTACGTTATCGCCAGCCTCGCCCTCGTCAAGGATCTTGCGGAACATCTCAACGCCGGTAACAACGGACTTCTTGCCCTCTGCACCGAGACCCTCGAGCTGAACCTCGTCACCTACTTTCACGATACCGGTTTCGATACGTCCGGTAGCCACGGTACCACGACCGGTGATAGAGAAGACGTCCTCAACAGGCATCAGGAACGGTTTGTCGACAGCGCGCGGAGGCAGCTGGATCCAGTTGTCAACAGCGTCCATCAGTTCCATAATCTTCTCTTCCCACTCGGGAACGCCGTTAAGAGCGCCGAGGGCAGAGCCACGGATGAACGGAGTGTTGTCAGCGTCGAACTCATAGAAAGCGAGGAGCTCACGCATTTCCATTTCAACGAGGTCGAGCATCTCAGGATCGTCCACCATATCGCACTTATTCATGAAGACTACCAAGCGAGGAACGTTCACCTGACGGGCGAGCAGGATGTGCTCACGAGTCTGAGGCATCGGACCGTCGGTAGCAGCCACAACGATGATAGCACCGTCCATCTGGGCAGCACCGGTAACCATGTTCTTTACATAGTCGGCGTGTCCCGGGCAGTCCACGTGAGCATAGTGACGATTCTTGGTCTCATACTCAACGTGTGCGGTGTTGATAGTAATACCACGCTCTTTCTCTTCGGGCGCCTGATCGATGTTCTCGAAGTCGACGATCTGGTTGGTCGCGGACGGCATTCTCTTTGCCAGACCCTTGGTGATCGCAGCAGTCAGGGTGGTTTTGCCGTGGTCAACGTGTCCGATGGTTCCGATGTTGCAATGCGGCTTGGTTCTGTCAAATTTCGCTTTTGCCATTTTTCTATCCTCCTTGAATGAAAATCTGATCTTCCTTTTTCAGATTTTAAAAATAGACTAAGTTGAATTATATCCCAGAAAACCTTGGTTAGCAAGGGTTTTCGGGGTTCTCACGTTACTTGTGTCCGGACTTTATCTGTGCTCGTTCAGCACTTTGTCGGAAATGTTCTTCGGCACGGGCTCGTACTTCTCGAAGAACATGGAGTAGTTGGCACGTCCCTGGGT
>JAEEGL010752732.1_pt1 | contig 10019 bp, 7 predicted proteins | sample 9134231 | NCBI WGS metagenome assembly JAEEGL01 (sample SAMN16246548, study PRJNA631951) | gut metagenome | biome: gut microbiome; feature: rumen; material: fiber-attached | host: Bos | place: Iran: Karaj | collected 2018-10 | reverse complement strand
TCGATGACCGGTCCGTAGGCAATATAAGCTCCGACCGCCCGCAATTCTTCGGCTACCACACGGCCGGCCTGCTCCATCAGGGCAGGGTCCCAGGTCGCCGCCATGCCGATGCCGGTCGGGAAAACCGTCGTGCCCAGGGCCATGTGCCCGTGCGGCGCTTCTTCCGCCAGCAGGATGGGAATCCCCAGGCGGGTCGAATCCACGGCATAACGCTGCAACGCATTGATGGCCGAGATGGCCGCCGGCGTTTCCAGTCCGCTCTCGAAGGTCTTGCGGGTCCAGGGATCGGCCCGGAAAAAGCCCCAGAGCATGCCACCATGGTGGTTGCGGATAAAATCGACATAGGCGTCACTGTACGTGGCCTCCGTCTCGGAGACTTTTTCATACATGGGCCAGCCGTACGGGCAGAGCAGCTGCCCGACCTTCTCCTCCGTCGTCATGCGGGACAGGAGGTCGGCCGCCCTTTTCTCGGGCGAGAGGGACGCGTTGCGGTAATCGGGATGGACCGTGCAGGCTGCGGCAAGCAGCGCAGAGAGCAAGGCGGGCAAAAACTTGAGTTTTCTCATAGGTCGATGGCCATGATATAATCGTTCATATAGAATCCCTTCCCGATGGGGAAATCCCCGGCGCGGTCCGGGTGCATCCCGATGTGCTCGTAGAAACGCACGGCGGGATTGTTGCGGTTGACATTGAGTTCCAGCCGGGGATGGCCGGGGGAAACGGAGCGGACATAGTCCGCAACCGTGTCGAAGAGACGGCGGCCGAGACCGCTGCCCTGACAGTCGGGCATCACGTAGAGTTTTTCCAGATGGAAGCGTTCCCGGCCGTCGGGCGCGAAACCGTCCCGCCGCACGGAGGCATAGCCCTTCCCTTCCTCCAGGAAGAAGACATTCCCCTCCTCCAGCATCTGCCGGCGCAGGCTCTCCGCGGAGTACATCCATTCCATCATGTAGTCCATCTGCTCCGGGCTGAGGATCTCCCGATAGGTACGGCGGAAGACAACGTCGGCCAAGGCCCGGATGACAGGGATGTCATCTGCGGTCGCTCTGCGGATCATGTTTCCGAAGGATTACTTGGTGCCGAAAATGCGGTCGCCGGCGTCTCCCAGACCCGGAACGATGTAGGCATTCTCGTTCAGGTGATCGTCCACCGCAGCGACGAAGATGTCCACGTCGGGATGGGCGGCCTGAACCTTTGCGATGCCTTCCGGCACGGCCACGAGGCACATCAGCTTGATGTGGGTGCAACCACGGGCTTTCAGCATCGAAAGGGCGTCGACGGCGCTGCCGCCGGTGGCCAGCATCGGGTCCGTCACGATGACCAGGCGGTCCTGGATGTCCTCAGGCAGCTTGCAGTAGTACTCGACCGGTTCGTGGGTCTCCTCGTTCCGGTACAAGCCGATGTGGCCGACTTTGGCGACCGGGACCAGGTTCAGCAGTCCGTCCACCATGCCGAGTCCCGCCCGCAGGATGGGAACGATGGCCAGTTTGCGGCCGGAGACCTGTCTGGCCGTCATCGGGCAGATCGGGGTCTCGATCTCCACCTCTTCGAGGGGAAGGTCCCGCGTGATTTCATAGCCCATCAGGAGGGAAATCTCAGTGAGAAGCTCGCGGAAATCCTTGGATCCCGTCCCGATCTTTCTCAGGATGCTGAGCTTATGCTGGATCATCGGGTGATCAATGACGTGAAGTTGACTCATAATAAAATGGTTATTAGACATACAAAATTAGCCAAAAAACACTAATTTTATACCCTGATATGGAAAAAACTATTCAAGAGCAAATCGACCTGGCAGCACAGCACGTCTTCGACGTGATGAAACCCCGCGTCACCCCGGAGGACCTCCGGCGCATCCAAGACGCTTACGCATTGGCTGCTGAAGCCCACAAGGACCAGAAACGGAATACCGGACAGCCCTACATCATCCACCCCATCGCCGTGGCGGCCATCACGGCCGAGGAACTCGAGCTGGATGCCAACACCGTCATCGCGGCCTTCCTCCACGATGTCGTCGAGGACACCCCCTACACGGTCGAGGACATCCGCGCCCGCTTCGGGGACGACGTGGCCTTCATCGTGGACGCCGTCACCAAACGCAAGAAAGAGAAATACAAGAATACCAAGCAGGTGGACAACTACAAGCAGATCCTGGACTCGGTCCATTACGACATCCGGGCCCTGCTCGTCAAGCTCAGCGACCGCCTGCACAACATGCGCACCCTGGATGGGATGCGGCCGGACAAACAGATGAAGATCGCCGGCGAAACCGACTTCTTCTATGCGCCCCTGGCCGGACGCCTGGGCCTGTACCGGGTCAAGTCCGAGTTGGAAAACCTCTCGTTCCAGTTCCGCTGCCCGCGGGACTATGAGCTCATCCGGGAGCAACTCGCGGAGGACAAGGAACGCACGGCCGAAGCTTTGAAGGTCTTCACTGACAGGATCGCCGCCATCCTCGCCGAAAAAGGACTGGACGCGCGCCTGGATATCCGCTACCGCAAGCCCTACAGCATCTGGCGCGACATGAAGGAGGGCAACTGCGATTTCTCCCATGTGCCGTTCAAGCACTATGTGCGTGTCATTTACCAGCCGATGCAGGGCTGGATCAGCAACGACACCGTCGAGAAGGACACGGCGCTCTATATCTATTCCGTGCTGGCCAAGCATTTCAAGGAGCGCCCCGGAAGCCTCTACAACTACATCGACAACCCCAAGGACAACGGATACCAGAGTTTCCACGTCAAGTTCCTCAACCAGGCCGGCGCCTGGGAAGAGCTGCATATCGGTTCGGAGCGCATGCACCGCAACGCCAAGCTGGGCTGCGTGGTCGAACGGGGTGAGAGCTGGCTGGAACGCTTCAAGACCGTCCTGCAGAACCTGGCCGGAGACAGCGACTCCTTCCTCTTCATGGAAGGCGTCAGCACCTCCCTCTACAACGAAGACATCATCGCCTTCACCCCTAAAGGGAAAGGAATCATCCTGCCGAAAGGCGCGACCGCGCTGGATTTCGCCTACGAAGTCCACACCGACATCGGCGAGCGGGCGCAGTACGCGCGCATCAACGGCAAACTCTCTCCCCTGCGCACAGAGCTGCACCGGGGCGACTGCGTGGAGATCGGCGTCAGCGACGCGGTTTCGCCGAAGGTGGAATGGCTGGACTTCGCCAAGACGTTCAAGGCGCGCCGCCGCCTGCACGAGCTGCTGAAGCACCAGGGCGAACCGGAATTCAACCGCTGCCCCGTCTGCCATCCCCTGCCGGGCGATGACGTGGTGGGCTTCAAGGGCGAAGACGGCCATCTGATGCTCCACAACCGGCACTGCCCGGAGGCTATCAAGCTGGCCTCCGAGAACGGAGACTCGATCGTTTCCGCCTCCTTCCCTGCCGATCCGGAACGGACCTACCCGGTGCGGATCAAGATTACGGCCATCGACCGCTACCACCTCCTCCGCGACATCATCGACTGCTTCACGGAAGAGCGCCACCTCTCAATGGACAAGATCGGCACCGTCACCCAGGACCAGATCGTCGACTGCCTGATCGACTTCCACGTCCACTCCGCCGACGAACTCTACGACACCATGCGCGGCATCAGCGCCATCCGCGGTGTCGACGAGGTCCAACGGATCCTGCTCTGAGCCATGCACCCGCTCCTGACCGTCCTGTTCCTGAGCCTGGCCGTCCTGTTCCCGGGACGGCGGGAACACTTTGCCGACTATGTGGACACGCGTGTCGGGGTGGTGGACAAAGGGGCTTCGAACTGCGTGATCGGACCGATGCTGCCGTATGGGAGCATCAACCCTTCGCCGCAGAGCCGGAAGGGGACGAGCGACGGTTATAAGCCGACGGAGCCCATCCGCGGCTTCGGGCAGCTGCATGTCAGCGGCACGGGCTGGCCGACCTACGGCAATTTCCTGATTTCGCCCCAGACGGGGCTGGAAACAGACTTGCTCGCCCATGAATCGGAGCACCAGGACCTGGTCACCAGGCCCTATCTCTTCGCCACGCAGCTGGAGCGCTACGGCATCCAGGTCGAAGTCTCCCCCGCCCATTACAGCGCGATGTACCGCCTGACTTTCCCGGCATCGGAGCAGTCTTCGATTGTCTTCGACGCCATCCATTCGATTGCCGGTGACATCTTCCCCAAGGCCGCCAAGACCGTCATCAGCGGCGAGTCCCGGATCGATCCGGAGACCGGCACGGTGCGGATGCGGGTCGAGATGGTCGGCGGCTGGCCCGAACAGCCCCACCAGCTCTGGTGCGTAGCCAGGCTGGACAAGACCGGCTGGACGGAATGGGGCAGCTGGGCGGCCGAAGAATACGGTTCCAAGGAGCGCCAGGGCATTGCGGCGGCCGGACAGGCCGACATCGACATCCCGCATACCGACCTTGCTTTCGAATACGGCCGCTATCCCGGCCAGGCGCAGATTGACGCCATCCCCGGCTGCAACGACCATGTCGGCTCCTACTGCGCCTTCCCCACGGCGGAAGGCGAAACCGTCCTGCTCAAGCTGGCAGTCTCCTTCGTCAGTTACGGGCAGGCCGAGGCCTTGCTGGACGCCGAGATTCCGGACTGGGACTTCAACCGCGTGCGCGAGAATGCCTGCCGGGCCTGGGACCGCAAACTCTCTACGGTGCGCATCGAAGCCCTCAGCGACGAGGACCGGACCCTCTTCTACACCCAGCTCTACCGCTTCTTCACCTTCGCGCATGAGCGCAGCCTGGACCGGCCGGGCGTCGCGGTGGACCGCCGGCTCGCCCGCCGCATCATCGACGGCAAGCCGCTGCGCAAAGATGCCGCCGGACAGCCGCTGAAGCCCTGGTGGGACGACAATTACGCCTATTGGGACACGTTCCGCACCGTCTATCCCCTGCTCACGCTCCTCGACGAGGATGCCTATCGGGACAACGTCCTGGCCCTGATCGACCGTTTCGAGACCCGGGGCGGCGTGTGGGACTCCTTCGTCGCCGGTACCGACCGCAAGTCGGACCAGGGCGGCAACAACGTGGACTGCCTGCTCTGTGACGGATTCGTCAAGGGCATCCGCGGCATCGACTGGGAACGGGCCTACGCCATCGTCAGGCATGACGCCGATTCGATGCGCCTGGGCCACGGACAGGACGGCGACGGCGGTGCCCATCTGCGCTACAAGGAACTGGGCTGGATCCCCGCTTGCCTGATGAGTTCGTCGCAGACGCTTGAATTCGCCTACAACGACTGGTGCGCCGCGCAGATGGCCGCCGGACTGGGTCATACCGCCGATGCGGAGCGCTGGCTCCCGCGCAGCCGCGGCTGGGAACAGCTCTGGAATCCCGAACTGGAAAGCAAGGGCTACAAGGGCTTCATCGATGCCCGCAACACGGACGGGACCTTTCTTTTCCTCGATCCCGCGAAATGGAACGGATCCTGGGTCTCGCCCTTCTACGAGGGCAAGACCTGGACCTACAGTTATTATGTGCCCCACGACATGCCGCGCCTGATCGAACTGATGGGCGGTCCCGAAGCCTTCGTGGAGCGGCTCTGCTACGGCTACGCCCACAAACTCACGGAATACGACAACGAGCCCGGCTTCCTCACCCTGCGGGCTTTCACCGAGGCCGGACGCCCCGAACTGTCCTCCTGGTGGGCGCACAAGCTGATGAACGAGAAATTCACCCTCAAGGGCTATCCCGATAACGAAGACACCGGATCGATGGGGTCCTGGTACGCGTTCTGCGCGCTGGGCCTCTTCCCCAACGCCGGCCAGGACTTCTACTACCTCAACGCTCCCAAGTATCAGAAAGCCGTCATCCGGCTGCCCCGCGGGCGCAGACTGGTCATCAAGGCCGATGCCGCCCGGGAGAAGGTCCGGATCCGAGACTGCCGTTTCCGCGGACGTCCCGTCAGAAACGCACGGATCACGCACCGGGAATTACTGCGCGGCGGCACCCTGCGCTTCCAACTGGATACCCTCGACTACCAACCCGACACGAAATGAACGCCCAACCTTACCGTCACCTTGACACGCTGACCGCGCGTTATCCGGCCCTGAACGGGGTCCGGGACGCCCTTGCACAAGCTTACGAAATCCTCGCCGGCTGCTATGAAGCGGGCGGACAGCTGCTGATCGCCGGCAACGGCGGTTCGGCCGCGGACGCCGGCCACATCGTCGGCGAACTGATGAAGTCCTTCTGCCTCCCCCGGCCGATGGACGAAGCGTTCCGGAAGGCCGCAGAGAGCGCAGACCCGCTGCTCGGCCGCGCGCTCGGCGAACGCCTGCAGCAGGGGCTTCCGGCCCTGGCCCTCAGCGCCCATACCGCGCTCGGAACCGCGTGGATCAACGACTGCGATCCCGACCTGGTCTATGCCCAGCAAGTCGCCGGCTATGGCCGTCCCGGTGATGTCCTGCTCGGCATCACGACGTCCGGCAACAGCGCCAACATCCTCTATGCCGCCGTCGCCGCCAGGGCCAAGGGGCTCAAGGTCATCGGCCTGACCGGCGCCTCCGGCGGCCGCCTCGCCGAAAAAGCAAACTGCTGCATCCGGGTCCCCGAAACCGAGACCTTCAAGGTACAGGAATTGCATCTGCCCGTGTACCACTGCCTCTGCCTGATGTTGGAAGAAACATTCTTCGCCTAGATGAAATTCAAGATCGAATCTACATACCAGCCTTCCGGCGACCAGCCCGAAGCCATCGAACAGCTCTGCAGCGCCCTGTCGCAGGGCGTGGGCGACGTCACGCTGCTCGGCGTCACCGGTTCCGGCAAGACCTTCACGATGGCCAACGTCATCGAGCGGCTCCAGCGCCCGGCGCTGGTCCTGAGCCACAACAAGACGCTCGCGGCCCAGCTCTACGGCGAGTTCAAATCCTTCTTCCCGAACAACGCCGTCGAATACTTTGTCTCTTATTACGACTACTACCAGCCGGAGGCCTACATCCCTTCGAGCGACACCTATATCGAAAAGGACCTGAGCATCAACGACCAGGTCGAGAAACTGCGCCTGAGTGCCGCCAGCGCCCTGATGAGCGGGCGGAGGGACGTCATCGTCGTCTCTTCGGTCTCCTGCCTTTACGGCATCGGCAACCCGGAGGACTTCCACGCCCAGACCACCGTGGTCCGGCGCGGTGAGCGGCGCAGCCTCACGGGCCTGCTATACCAGCTCGTGGACGCCCTCTATTCCCGGACGGAGACCGAATTCACCCGGGGTACGTTCCGCGTCCGCGGAGATACGGTGGACGTGTATCTCAGCGGCTCGGACGACGCGATCCGCATCGAATTCTTCGGCGACGAAGTCGATGAAATCAGCGTCATCGACCCGGTCACGGGCGCCCGCATCGAGTCCATCGACGAGATCAACATCTACCCGGCCCGCAACTTCGTCACGACCAAGGAGCGCGGCATCAAGGCCGTGAGCCAGATCCAGGACGACCTCGTCCAGCAGCTCCGCTACTTCGAGGAAATCGGCAAGACGCTCGAGGCCAAGCGCCTCAAGCAGCGGGTCGAATACGACCTGGAGATGATCAAGGAGATGGGATACTGCCCGGGCATCGAAAACTACTCGCGCTACTTCGACGGGCGCAAGCCGGGCCAGCGCCCGTTCTGCCTGATCGATTATTTCCCTAAGGATTTCATCACTTTCATCGACGAGAGCCACGTCACGCTGCCGCAGGTGCACGCGATGTACGGCGGCGACCACAGCCGCAAGTCGGTGCTGGTCGAATATGGATTCCGCCTCCCGGCGGCCTCCGACAACCGTCCGCTGACCTTCGAGGAGTTCGAGGCCATCACCGGGCAGAAAGTCTATGTCAGCGCGACGCCCTCCGACTACGAGCTGGAGAAATCCGAAGGCCTGGTCGTGGAGCAGGTGGTACGGCCCACCGGCCTGCTGGACCCGCCGATCGAAGTGCGGCCGATCGAGCACCAGGTGGACGACCTGGTCGAAGAAATCCGCGTCCGGGCGGAACGGGACGAGCGCACGCTGGTCACCACGCTGACCAAGCGGATGGCCGAGGAACTGGACGAATACCTGGCCAAGATCGGCATCCGCTGCCGCTACATCCACTCCGACGTGGACACCTCCGAGCGCGTGGAAATCATCGAAGACTTCAAGAACGGCCTCTTCGACGTCCTGATCGGCGTCAACCTCCTCCGCGAGGGCCTGGACATCCCGACCGTCTCGCTCGTGGCCATCCTGGATGCCGACAAGGAAGGCTTCCTGCGGACCACCAAGGCGCTGACGCAGACGGCGGGCCGCGCTGCGCGCAATGTCAACGGCCTCGTCATCATGTACGCCGACCAGATCACCCAGTCGATGGAGGAGACCATCCGCGAGACCAACCGGCGCCGCGCCAAGCAGATGGCTTACAACAAGTTGCACAATATCACGCCCACGCAGGTGGAGGTGCGCAGCAACATCCTGGCACTGGAGATGGCGGACCCGTCCCGCGGGCGGCAGGTCAATCCGGTGCTGGCCAACTCCCCCAGCGGCCGCGTCAGCGCCGCCAACTCCGTGGACGACCCGACCTATGTGCCCAGCCCGAGCGAACTGGGCCGCGGCAACATCGTCGTCGGCTTCGGCCACGATGCCCGCCGCGAAGGCAGCAGCGCCTATGTGGACGGCTACATCAGCGCCGACCTGGCGGCGGTCCTGCAGGACCCCGTCATCCGCGCCATGGACCGTTCCCAGGTCGAGAAGATGGTCGAAGAGTCCAAGCGCAAGATGAAAGCGGCGGCCGCCGAACTGGACTTCACCGCCGCGGCGAAATACCGCGACGAAATGTGGGCGCTGCAACAATACCTCAAAGTCTGGAAAGACGCGTGATTGTGTCCTTTTTTTGTTAAATTCGCAGTATGATGACCCGATTGGCGACTCTTTGGAAACCCTTGCTCCTGACCGTGGCGGTCCTGGCCGCGACGGCGTTGCTGCGTGCCGACATCACCCCGCAGCAGCGTTACGTCGACCGCTTCGCCGCCCTTGCCGTGACGGAGATGTACCGCAGCGGCGTACCGGCCAGCATCACCCTGTCCCAGGGCCTGCTGGAATCGCGCTACGGCCTGTCGGCGCTCGCGGCGGAAGGACATAACCATTTCGGCATCAAGTGCCACAACGACTGGAAAGGAAAGTCGATGAAGGTCGACGACGACGCGAAAGGCGAGTGCTTCCGGGTCTATGACGCCGATATCGACTCGTTCCACGACCACTCCGACTTCCTGCGATACCGCGACCGCTACAAGTTCCTCTTCGACTTCCCGGTCACGGACTACAAGGCCTGGGCGAACGGTTTGAAAAAAGCCGGCTACGCCACCGACCCCGCTTACCCCGCCAAGTTGATCAAACTGATCGAGGACTACGACCTGAGCCGCTTCGATACGGCCAAGCCCTCCGATTTCGAGCCGGGCGGCAAGTATTCCGCCTTGGGAGCCGATACTCCTGTGTCCTCCGCCCCGGAGGCAAAGAAAGAAGCGAAGAAAGAGGTGAAGAAAGAGGTAAAGAAAACGGCAAGGCAACACTCCAGGCCTGTGGAAACCGTCCCGGAAGCCCTGCCTGAGTCCCCCAATACCCTGGAAGAGGCGGAGCCTGTGGAGAAGGAACTGCGGGAAGAATTCCACTTCCAGATGGGCCGGCCGATCTACAAGCAGAACGGGGTGCCGTTCCTTTATGCGATGGAAGGCGAAAGCTACCGGATCATCGCCGAAGAGAACAACATCATCTACAAGCAGCTCCTGCGCTACAACGACCTGGGCGCCGAAGAGAAGCTGCTGCCCGGCACGGTAGTCTATCTCCAGGCCAAGAAGAATCAGACCCGCAAGGGCCTGGACAAATACATCGTCGAGCAGGACGGAGAGTCCCTGCGCGACATCTGCCAGCGCTTCGGCGTCAAGCAGAAATCCATCCGGAAAATCAACGGTTTCGCCCCGACCCATACACTGCGTGAAGGCGACACCATCTTACTCAGGAAATAATGGCGAAAAAGAAGAAACAGAAACTGGATAAGAAGATCCTGATCGGAGGGCTGGTCGCAGCCGCCGTGCTGCTGGCCCT
>JAEEGL017292203.1_pt1 | contig 10020 bp, 5 predicted proteins | sample 9134231 | NCBI WGS metagenome assembly JAEEGL01 (sample SAMN16246548, study PRJNA631951) | gut metagenome | biome: gut microbiome; feature: rumen; material: fiber-attached | host: Bos | place: Iran: Karaj | collected 2018-10 | reverse complement strand
TCTTATAGCTGTATCTCTTGATAAAGATAGCTCCCGGGATGGCGAAGCAGCCATATCCGAGAAGGTAGCAGACCACCTGGATCCACGCAGTCTTGGAGTCGGACAGGCTCATGATGCGCTTAAACGCGGCCAGCATGGTGTCGGTGAGGTTGTTCGGCACGGCCCATGCGAAGAAGAGCAGCGTGAGCAATATGAACGGCCACACGATGCCTTTGGGGACAAGTCTTGATTTTTCTGCCATAGTCCTTTCTATTTGGCGAACATGCCTGCAATCTTGTCGAGCTTTACTCCGAATACGGCCTCTGCTATAGCAGAAAGCTGTTCAGGAGCGCCCTGGATGTGGATTGTGTACTGAACATGGGTAAGACTCTCTTCGGGAGCAAGAGCTGCTCCTGGGGAAGAAGTCTCAATCTCATAGAACGGACCCTGGACGAAACCTGTCTCGGTGGGACCGTCATTGTAGGAGTTGATTACATCTCCTCCGAAGGGATTTTCCTGCGGACCCCACTGGCCGTTCACGTAATCCACGTCTCCTTCGGGAACGGTATACTTAAGGATGTTGAGCACACCGGCGGCGCTGTCGTAACTGCCGCAGATGTCCTTTGCACTGCCGGCGGGAAGGCCAATCTTGGAACGATATTCACCATCAATCTTGAAATAGAACATTCCATCGTCATAGATCAGACGGTCGGCAGGAACCTTTCCGAAATACTCGTCATTGATTCTCTTGCCGGCGAAATCCTTATTGCAAGGGATGAAGACCGTGGTTGTTGGAGTAGGATTGAAGGAACCGAGAAGCCAAACCGAAGGAAGACCGGTAGCCTTGGTCCAGGCAGCTTCGCCCTTGTTTATGAGAGTATTCTCTGTTTTGTAGGCAAGGGCCTTGAGGTTCGACGGGATTTCCACACCCAGAAGGGCCTTGAGCTCTTCGCCACCAACCAGGGCAACAGTTCTGCGAACTCCGATGCGGAACTGGTTACCAGAGGCATTCTCGGCATCGAATTCCTTGGCAAGAACAACTTTTGAGGGGTTCTTTTCCACTACGTCGTAGGCATCGGTATCGATATATGAAGGAACTTTCCAATTAGCATATACCTGCTCTTCTCCCTTTTTGAAATACCAGGAGAACGGACCGCCTTCCGGACCGATCCAGAATCGTTCCTCTCCTCCGAAGGGATTGAACTGGGGACTTACCTCACCCGTGTCGATAAAACGGTAGTTTGTCCATCCATAGCTCGTTCCTTCGTTTCCGTCTGTGGTTGAGGTTTGTACCCTTCCCTGCCACGCAGGGATTACCATCACTTTCGAACGGCCGTCCACAAGTTCAACAGTCTTGATTCCGTGCTTTGCGAAATAGGCCGCATCATACCCGTAAGTTCCCATAATGTAAGTCCTGTTACAGCTCTGAAGGCCGCCGAGCAAGGCGGCCCCAAGGGCAATGCATATTATTGTTTGTTTCATTTTATTCTCCATCTCCGGCTGTTGCTGTAGTCCACCCGAGATTCTGGACCAGATAGTGCTTGACATTTTTGTCCACCTCACTCTGGGGGATTGGGTAAAAATAGTGTTTGGGCGTTTCAAAAACGCGCTTCTCGACCTCGATTCTCTTGTAGAAGGCGGGATCAGTCTGGTTGGTACCCTCCCAGATATTCATCGAGTGAATAGGCTTGTTCTGGCTTTCACCTTCCATCCAGCGGCGAACATCGAACCAGCGATGGGTTTCAAAGGCCAGTTCGATACGACGCTCGTGGTGTATCCTTTCCCTCATCTGATCCTTCGTCAGACCGGCAGCAAGACCGGGAAGAGCGGCACGTATACGTATGGCGTCCACATAAGTATAGACGTCTGCCACGGGGCCGGAATACTCATTCAGAGCCTCTGCATAGTTCAGATAAATCTCTCCCAGTCGGAAGTAAATCCATACCTGGAGCGGGGTTGACTGCCATGGAACACGTGTGGGATAATGAAGCTTCTTCATCAGGTATCCCGTCTTGCAGTAGTCGGAACCGGCATTGTTCTTACCGTCTATACCGTAGTACCAGAATTCATTCACGTGAGGAACTGTCCAGTTACTGGCACGTGTAGTCTTCCAGATACCTCCTGCGAAATTGATGGAAGCATAGAAACGTGGCTCGCGATTAGCATACATATTGGAGACATTAGTCGTCCAGCGGCCTTCCTTTGCCGTAGTAGTGAATCCTGTCTCAGTGTATCCCGAAGCCGGATTGATTATGGGAGTAATACCGTCGGCCGCATAGCCCGTAATCGGGGTGCTTCCGTCTTCCATCTCATACGCATCCACCATTTCCTGAGTAGGATCGAAGATGGCGTAGCATCCGAAGGAGGTGGGATCGGAGCAGTTGAGCCAGTGGTCCCCGGCTCCGTTGTTACGGCCCCAGAGCACTTCCTTGTTCCAGTTAACATTGAAGATGTTCTGATAGTTCTTCACAGGATCTGTTGCAAGTTCTGCAGTGTAAAGACCGTGGCCGATTGCTTCTGCAGCGTCGATACATGCCTTTGCCGCATCGGCAGCTTTCTTCCATTTCTCAGGATCGTATGTCTGGGAAATAAGGTTCTTGCCGCTGATCGGGTCTTTGAGATCCGCGAAGACCGGATTGCCGTTGTAAAGAGGCGAAGCCACGTACAGGAGCACTCTGCTCTTGAGTGCAAGCGCTGCTACCGGAGTGGCACGGGCATAGTCGAGCGAAGGCCATTCGTCTTTGTCCACGAGATATTCAGCTGCACGATCGCAGTCGGCAGCTATGAATGCCGCCACCTCGTCAGCGGTAGCACGCACTATAGAGGCGATGTCTTCGTTAATGTCCACCACGTGGTCCACTATAGGAATGGGACCATAAGTGCGGAATATCAGGAAATGATAGAAGGCACGCAGGAAATAGGCTTCTCCCTTCCACCAACGTATTTCATCAGCCGTAGCGTCGGAGCAACGATCCGCATTCTCTATCACAAGGTTGACTTTACGTATGCCTTCGTACATGGATGTCCAGATACGAGACACACTACCGTCGGTCGGAGCCCATGCACCACTAGACATGGCGTGAGTGTAGTGGGCGCCATATGCAATCTCCTCTTCATCGCAGGAACCGGTAAAGTTGTTGTCCCAGTTCTGATCTGCGTGGTATGGCATATAGGAGTATGCGTTTGCCAGGAACGCCCTGGTGTTGAGGCGGTTCTTGAACACGTCGTCCAGAGTAAGGTTTTCGTCCGGAGCCATATTCAGGAACTTTTCACAGGAAACTGCCGATGCAAGCACCAGTGCTGCGAATACTATGTATAATATCTTTTTCATATTTGTTTCCTCCTCTGTATTAGAATCCCACATCTACACCAAGCGTAATTGCCATCTGGGTCGGATAGGTACTGGCTCCAAGGTGGTTGGATTCCGGATCTACCATTCCGTTAAGGTGGTCGAGGCAAAGCAGATTGTTGCCGTTCACGAAGAAACGCAACCTTTCGAGACCAATTTTCGCGGATGCGCGCTTTGGAATCGTGTAACCAAGTTCAGCTGTCTTGAGTTTGATGTAGGACGCATCGTGAAGGTAGAGACTGCTGATCTGGTAGTTGTTGCTGGAAGTACCGTTATGAACTACCGGATACTTGGCATTGGTGTTGTCCGCTCCGGGAATAAAGCGGTGGTCGTAGTATTCCCGATAAACGTTGTAGCCAGGATAGTCCAACTGGAACGGCCACATACCGGCGGCATCGAGGAGTATGGTGGTATTAGCGGCACCGGTGAAGTTCACCGAGAAGTCCACTCCCCTCCATGCAGTGGTGAAACCAAAACCAAACATGATTTCAGGCTCACGGGCGTAGCCGATATACACTCGGTCATAGGCGTTAATCACATTGTCTTTGTTGACATCCTTGTACTTGACGTCACCTACGGTATAAGTTCCGAGTTCCTGCTTGGGACTGGAATCTATCTCTTCCTGGGACTGGAAGAGCCCGAGCGCTATATAACCAAGCGGAATTCCATACGACTTACCGCGAGTGTTCTGATAACTCCAAAGAGCTGGAGCCGAATCATCCTCAATAACGGTATTGTGAGCGTATGTCATGTTTCCGCGAATTTGATAATAGAATCCGCTGGATGTGGTATTGGTGAATTCGATATTGGCGTCGAATCCGGTATTGTCCATGATACCGATGTTAGAAAGAGCAAGCTGATCTGCAGCCAAACCGATTGTACTGGGCACCGAATGTCTCTCGAGGAGGATATTTGTACGGTGTTCATAGAACCAGTCGGCACCAATGCGAAGTTTACGGTCGAACATTTCCATATCGATACCGATATCCGTTTTATGAGATATTTCCCACGATGCATTCGGCGAACCCATTCGAAGTTCTGCCATACCTCCTACATTTCCGCCGCCCGACTGGTCGAAAGCGAAATTATAACCGCCGGCAGTCTTATTCACCGTGGACATGTAGAAGAAACGCTGAGCGTTGAGTGCATCGTTACCCACAGTACCGTAGGAGCCTCTCAACTTCAGGTGGTTGATGAATCCTATTCCCCACCATGGTTCTTCGGAAGGAACCCAACCCGCGGACACCGCAGGGAAGAAACCGTAACGATGGCCGGGAGCGAAGTTTTCGGAACCGTTGTAACCGGCGTTGAGTTCAATCAGATAACGCTGCTTGTAGTTATAAGAAACACGACCGGCAAAGCCCTGACGGCGATACGGCAGCTGGGCAGTAGTGTTACCGGCAGTGAGGTCAGAATAGTCGCGCAGATTCGCCATTAAGAGGGCGGAAACGTTGTGACTCTCGAAAGAACGGTTGTAATTGATACGGACATCTCCGTAGTACGCACGATTGGACACGTTATACGCGATGAAGTATCCCATAGTTCCTTCATCCTGAATCGTGGTATAACGGTCCTCACCGGTAACGGGATCGGGGCCGAGATATTTCTTGAGTTCAGGCTGTTTACGGCGGGTAGCCTCCATGCTGTAGTAGTGATCGTATGCGAAATTACCCTCAATCATCAGCCCCGGGGTGATCACTGTACCGAGATCCCACTTGGCGCCGAAGGTGCCCTGAGTGGTGGAACGGAACTGCTTTGAGAAACCGTTGTTAGTGACCAGCACATAGGGGCTTTTCTTTTCGTAGGAGGTGTTGGACGAACCGAAAGAGCCATCGGGGTTCCTCACCGGATAGGTGATAGGATTCACAACCTTGAGGGACGAGAAGATATCGGCTGCGGGAGTGCCGGGATATGTGCGATTCTCTACAATTTCCGCCAAACCGAGATTAAGAGTGAAGTTCTTGGTGACATTCACGTCCACGTTGGAACGGAAATTATACCTTTGGGACAGGGAGTTTGTACGGTACTCGTATGTAGGATCCTGCTTGAACAGACCGCTCTGGGAAGAGAATCCGGCGCTTACGTAGTAACGGACAATTTCATTACCGCCGCTCACGGATATAGTGTTGATGGTCTGGAAGGCGTTCTTTTTAAGCACAAGATCAGTCCAGTTCACACTGGGATAATTGTACGGATCGGAACCGTCCCTGAAGATTTCAATTTCTTCGTCGGACCATGGCAAAACCACGCCTCCGGTTTCGCAGGCCTCGTTCATAAGCGTTGCGAATTCCCAGCCCTCGATGTAGTTGGGGAAACGGAGACCGTGAAGCAGTGAAGTTTCCGAACGGAACGTTACCTTGGGCTTGCCAAGGCTACCCTTCTTCGTGTTAATGAGGATAACGCCGTTAGCGCCTCGCATACCATAAACTGCGGTGGCGGAAGCATCCTTGAGGATGGAGAAGGACTCGATTTCGTCGTTATTGATAAGGTTGATGTTGCGTTCGATACCATCTACCAACACGAGGGGATTGGAGTTGAGCCAGGTTCCCGCTCCGCGGATGAGCAGAGTTGCTCCATCGTAACCCGGTTCACCGGAACGCTGACGAGAGATGATACCGGGAACAGTACCGCCCAATGCATTGGCAAGAGTGGGTGTTACAGCCTTGCCCACGAGTTCCGTGTTGACGACAGTGAGAGCTCCGGTAACCGTAGCTTTCTTCTGAGTACCGTAACCGATCACCACTGCATCTTCAAGAGATTCGGAGTCGGATTCCAGCACAAAGTCGATAGTGGAACGGCCACCGATAGGCACCTCGATGCTTTTGTATCCTATGGCGGATACTACGAGTATACCGTTTGCGTCGTTCACCTTGATGAGGTAGGAACCATCTAAATCGGTGATTGCACCGATATTGGTTGCCTTCTGCATAACGCCCGCCGCAACGATTGGCTCTCCGGTATCCGCTTCCTTGACAACACCGGAAACGGTGAGGGACTTACGGCTCTGCGCCGAAAGCCCTACCGGGAGGACCAGGATCATGATTAGCAGGAGAATTCTGATTCTGAATGACATATAAAAGTTGTTTAGTGTTGTTGTCGTTTTGCTAAATTGTTTTAGCCCTTTTGCAAATATACACCTATTTTCGGAAAAACAAAACAAAAAGCTAAAACAATTTAACTATTTTATTTTCCCGTGAATCAGGTAAGTGTTGTAGGCATTCCACGCGGACATCACGAAATAAAGGTCGTCACCACCCTTCAGAGACAGCGGGTGGATAAAACTACCGTAAGGTCGCCAGAATGAATTACCGTCTGTAAGCACCTGAGGTTCGCTCCAGGGCCCGATGAGATTGTCTGCGTAACGCATGGTGATTTGATCGTTACGCTGTTCGTTAAGATAAAGGAGTATCCATTTGCGGTACTGGGGGAACCATGCGAACGATAGCTCTCCGCTATAATCGTCGAATATGGGAGTCGCTCCTTCCTCGGCCCCCTTTACCCAGCCGTAGCCGTTCCAGAACTCATACTCGGTCTGATCTTCCACCTTTTTTTCCACGACCCTTGCAAGGCGGGGCTGGGAAGAACGACCGGTAACGGTTCCGACTATGTAGACGTATCCGTCTTTATTGAACATCCCCACCTGACCGAAATTGCTGCGGGACGCGAAAGAGATGCTCTTCACCCGGCTCCAGGTCTCTCCCCCGTCGGACGAGGTAAAATAACTGGAGAAATTGGACACCCAGCCGTACCATGTTTTGATGTTCATATAGTGAACGTACTCCTTTCCGGCTGCGTGAACTGCTCCTGTGGGGATGGAAGTATAGTCATTATTTCCGTCGGTGATATGAGCACTATAGCATATCTCCCTGGCCCTGCCATAATAGTCCATTGCAGCACCAGTTATTGAAAGGCCGTTAGAGAGATCGGTATCTTCGCTGAACAGCAACACGTTGCCACGCCAGTTGGAGCCTCCGGGTGCGGGATTGGTGAGATTCGGAGTGAAATCCTTGCCGAAGGTGTCGCCAAAGAACATCCCGTACTTGCCGGGCGCAATTTCCCAGGTGATTCCCAGGTCGGTTCCGCCAACGTCGAAACGGGTGTCCGTATTGTTGTGCAATTCGTATTTAACCTTGGGCAGGCCGTCGTGACCATTGTCTTCCTTGCCGGTAATCCGGTTAATCACCTCGAAGCCACTGAAGGTCAGGGGCGACGAAGTAAAGCCTGCGGAATTGTCTATTACCAGCTTTTCTGATTTTGAAGCTACGCCATTCAGTCCAAGCAGATAAAACTCGAATTCTATCTCGGACGGATCATCTGGGGTAACTGCATACTGGAAGGCGAACGTTTCTGCAAGAACGGCTTTCCCGTATCTCCTTGACTTCTCGCCATCGGAAGATCTTTTTACGATATTGAAAGACGCCGCCTTGGGCAGCCCCTCAAGAGTAATGTCCACGCTCACCAGGCCCTGCTCATCGGGGACAGCGCTTGTCTGCGCAAGGGAAACCTTAAGGGCCGAGTTCACATTCTGCTCGTCCGGCACCGTAGTCGCCGAACAGGCAATGGCAGTCAAGACCGCAAGTATGGGGAGAAGATTGTGCTTCATCAGAAGCCTTTTACATCTACGGACATCAGATATGTATTATACGGCAGCCACATCGACATTATAAAGTACAGTTTGCCTCCCTCCTGCTTGGAAAGCGGATGAATGAAGGAACCGTATAACTGAGGATAATCCCTTCCTGAAGCGACTGTAATTGGGTCGCTCCACGGGCCGGTTACCTTGTCGGCATAGCGCATAGTGATTTCGTAACGGGGGCCGTTGAAGTAGAGAATTACCCATTTTTCGAATTCGGGCAGATACTCGAAAGACAGTTCGCCAGCTTTATCATCAAAGAGAATCACCGCCTCGTACTCACTGCCTTCCACCCAGGAAACTCCGTTCCAGAATTCATATTTGGATTGCTTCTCTATGTTCGCTTCGGCAACTCTCGCCAGTTTTGGCTTTGAGGTTCTTCCGGACTGGGTTCCTATCATGTATACCCAGCCGTCACCTATGTTACAGAAGCCAACCTGACCAAAGTAACTCTCCCCTCCCCATCTGATTCCGGAAACCTTTTCCCAGTTGCCGCCCATATCCGAAGAACTGTACATCCCGGAATAGTTGGTAACCCAACCATCCCAGGTTCTGATATTGAAGTAATGCACGTATTCTTTCCCGTTGGCATGAACCGCAGCTGTGGGAATGGAGGTATAGTCTCCATTGCCATTGGTGACATGAGCACTGTACACTATCTGCCGGGCATCGCCCCTAGCATCAAGAGCAGCACCGGTAATCTTCATTCCGTCTTCCAGCTCTGTATCTTCTGAAAACAGCAGTACATTACTCCTCCACGAGCCACCATTAGGCCCCGGAGCGCTGAAGTTGGGATTGAAATCGGAACCGAATGTATCACCGAAGAAAAGACCATAGTAACCCGGGGAAATCTCCCAGACGATACCCAAATCGGTTCCACCCACATTGTACTTGGTGTGCGTGTTGTTATTTACCGTGTACTTTACCGCCGGAAGACCGTCGTGACCGTTGTCTTCCTTGCCGGTAACCCTGGACATAACCCTCAGATTAGAGATTGCAAGGGTTCTGTATTTGGCTTCCCCATCAGCCCTGGAATTGTCCACAGTGGCTGTTGCCGTATTGCTCACGGACCCATCGTTGCCCACAAGGGTAAAAGAGAATGTGAATTCCTCATCGTCGGTCGGGAGCATGGTATAGTTGTACGTGTAATCCTTCTGAAGCACCCGCGGATAATAATTCACGCTCTGGGTTCCGGCTGAGTTGATCTTTTCGATGGTCATATACTTGGTCTGCTCCAGGCCATAGAGGGTCATACTGATTGTGAGTTTACCGTCGGCAGGCTTCACAGTCTGCGACACCGGCTCTATCAGAAGATCCTCGGGCGGGGTTTCAGGCCCATCCGGTTCCTTTGAGCAGGCCCATGCTACAAGTGCGGCAAAGGCAAGAGGGAATAATAGCTTTAATAGCTTCATTTGATCTTATTTATCCGTTTAATAATGTCATTCGGTTTTGCAGGGTCGATGCCGAAGTAGTACACGGCACCCTGGCGGAACGGCTCGAAAAGCTCGAAATTCTCGTAGGCTATGCCGCCTGGAATCTTCTTGAAGATAGCCCAGTATGTATAGCGTCCGTTCACATGTACAACCATTTCGGGGTGCGGGAGGGGTGAATACCAATACTGGGTAGCCGGGATACCGTTGTACTTCCACCCCTTGGAGGTACCCTCTTCGAACTCCACGTTGGAGTAGTCTGTTTCGTTAGGATGAGCAAGCACCCAGGCTCCACCCTTGCGGTCGCGTATCATTTCCTTCAGAGGAGTGATGTCATACGGGCTGAACCACTTTTCCTTGTAGTCCGGCCAGATGTCGGTAGAGACCTTCATCACGCCATTTGCGGCATAGAGTTCCCTCAGACGCATCTTGTTGCCCATTGTGGCGGACAGCACGAACTGATCCAGCGGAGCCGATTCCTCGGTGGCGAAAGTCTGAAGCTCGAACTCATAGGGCTTTCCCTCTATGAAGCGAAGACGGACGTACACGTCGGCCCCGTTCTCGAACTTTTCGCAGAACACCCAAACCGTAAGGGTTTTCTTTCCGTCCTCAACGGCCACTACGCCGCG
>JAEEGL014817250.1_pt1 | contig 10020 bp, 5 predicted proteins | sample 9134231 | NCBI WGS metagenome assembly JAEEGL01 (sample SAMN16246548, study PRJNA631951) | gut metagenome | biome: gut microbiome; feature: rumen; material: fiber-attached | host: Bos | place: Iran: Karaj | collected 2018-10 | reverse complement strand
TCTTCCAGTCTGACCTTTTTCACTACCATGGCATTGATGATCTGGTTCTCTCCGTCGCTGACTCTTTGGACCGCCAGTGCGTAAAGCTCATCTTTCCAGGAAAAATAGCAGCAGACTTCCTCTTCCTGTTCGTCGTCCGCCTCGTTTTCCTCCATCTCGTATTTTTCAGGATCCGCCTGGAGATCCGTGTACAGCAGAAACGCCCGTTTTTCCCTGTCCTGGACGTCAGCGCATAAGCCGCCGTTGATCTTATATACATTGTTGATGCTTCCTGTCCAGTTGGTGGAAGAATAATGCTGAAGCACACGGTCTCCGGCTGATGCGAAGGCCGTCGCACATACATTCACGCACAGGATCGCAGTCATGATCCACAGGAATGTTTTCCTGATATTCAGTTTCTTCATTTCGTCTCCTCTCATTGTATATCCGGGTTTTTTATCCATCGTGAAGGCCGGCAGTTGTCCGCCGGCCTGTTTTTTTCCGGTTCGGAAGGATCAGTGTCCTTCCATACGGTACATCTGCGTTTTTGAATCAATAACGTTCAGCAGTTTATCAACATCTGCCTCGCTCTCGAGACCCTCTATGTCGCTCAGGCCCTCTTCATCGGAATCGAATATCTCATTCTGGAAATAGTGCTCCAGCACTTTCATCATGGGATTGATCTTCAGATAATTATCAACACTGCCCTGGCTGATCCTCCAGCTGTACATCTCCATTTGCTCTTTGTCTTCCTCGATCATACGGAGGGACTCCTCCCACATGGCCTTTTCCTCGCCTTCAGCGGTCTCAAGGCTCTTCTTGATCGATTCTATTTCATCTTCGTAATATTTCTTGTTCTGCTCATAATACGAATAGGGAATGGGCTCTGTCTTATCAGTAAATACCTGATACTGGTCTTCGAGCGACATGTTTTTCAGGACCAGGGAAAGATACAGCATCGCTTCCTCTGGATGCTCGGAATAGGGGTTCATGAACGCTACGTTTACATTGACCGGGATAACCGGTTCCTGTCCCTCTTCAAAGCTCATGGGCATCGGCGAATAAATACTGCTGTAATAGTTACCGGGAGCGCCGCTGTAATTGAGCTGAAGAAGCGGATCATTGTTTTCTCCCCACTCGATAATCCTGCCGCCGCTGTAGTCCTCAGTCTCTTCGGATTCCTTGATGCCAAGCGCATCATAGTCAAGATGAATCAGACGTTTCAGCAGGCTGTTGATCTGAGGTGTATTGAAAAGGTAGTCGTTGTTTCCCTTGCTGTCCATAGTAAGCTGATACTGGGTCAGGATATCGTACAGGATCTGCCAGCAGAATTGCTCCCTGTTCATCCACCCATCGTCTTCCAGCAGTTTCACATCTTCCGAAAGCTTTTCGGGCACTTTTTCCAGCCAGTCAAAGAACTGGTCCCAGGTCTTCGGCAGTTCCTCCTCAGTTCCGCCCAGTTTCTTCCACAGACGAAGGTTTATTCCGAGGGACTCCGAATTAACATAGATCGGCACCCCGATGATCTTCCCGTCCTTCTTCACAGCTTCCTGAAGGAAAGGATACATGCGGTCTGTATCGGCAGCTATTTTTTCGTTGGCGCCCAGGTCCGGAAGGAATCCCCGGTTCAGCAGGGCATTGAAATCATTGCTGTCAAAACTCAGGGTGTAAATATCTTCATGGGCGTCACGGTTCATCATTGCCTGCAGGATATCCGTTTTCATTGCCCAGTCGCTCTGCAGGATCACCGAGACATCACCGCGCAGATCGTTCATTTCATAAACCGCTTCAGACAGTGAATATCCATAGGTATTATCCTTGATCCGCAGCGTGATCGTACCGCGCTGTGCCGGATCGGTATTCCGCAGCAGTACTACATTATAATTCCAGAGCACGAGAAACCCGTTTTTCAGGCAAATGGCTCCGCTTCCTGCTTCCGGACACTCGTTCACTGCAACCGCCTGTTCCGGATCCATCTGCGGCGCTGCCCACAGTTCACCGGCATACACATAATACAGCGTATCTGTTTCCTGATCATAGCAGAGGTTCATCCTGTAAACGTCAGATCCCTCCAGTGTAAACACGATCTCTTCACTCTGGTCTTCCAGGTTCAGGGCGCTTACAACACCTGTGCTCTTAAATGTGTCAGGATCATATTGCCGCCGGGACAGCAGGACGGTTCCATCGCGCCCGGGAGCAACCTCATTGAACTCTTCAATGGCGTATTCAGTACAGAAACCGGTATTCAGGTCAACAGCCATCAGCATATCCCCTGTGGCGCCATAAACCGTACCGACCAGATAATCCCCGACTGTAAACGGATTGCTGAACCCGCCAAAGTACATCATACCGTCTTCCTGCTCAAGTATTCCGGAGAGATCAGGTTCCGGCAGGTCGCATTCTTCCTGGATCGCTTTGCCGTTTTCCAGCTTTATGTGTTTCAGGCCAAAAGATTCCTTTTGTTCCATTCCGTCAAACTGAGTCTTCTGCACCACAGCGTAAAGTTCGTTTTTCCAGCCGAACAGTCCGGTAATATATTCGTAAACACTGTTGAGATAATCTTCAGCGTGGTCTTCTCCGAACAGGCTGCTTTCATCTGTTGATGTTCCTTCCTCCGCAGCGATCCCCTCGTCCGCCGGGATCCCTTCGCTCGCGATGAAACCCTCCGTTGAGATAACCCCTTCTCCTTCCGAAATATCCGCTCCTGTTTCGGCATTTTCTCCTTCAGGAATATCGGTGTTCTCTTCTTCACCGCTGTTGTAATCCATTTCTTCTTTCAGCACATAAGTTTCCGGTTCCTCATTGGGATCCGTGTACAGGAGGACAGCCTCACCGTTCATCCCTGTCCGGACATGAATACAGAATTTATCCCCGAGGTCATAAACACCTTGAACATATTTCTGGTCTGCCTGTTCTTCAGATGAATAATGGATCAGCGTACGATCTCCAGTCGAAGCAAAGGCAGGCGCGCATGTTGTCACGAACAGGATCACCGTCATCAGGCACAGGATCATTTTTTTGATGTTCTGTCTGTTCATATGGGTTCCTCCGTGTTGTTTTTTATATGCAGACGGCAGGACAGCTACGTCCTGCCGACTGCTGTTTTCCATGCGGAATATAATGTTAGTTTCCTTCGAGGCGTATCATCTGGATTTTTTTGTCGATCGTGTTCAGCAGGTCATCCGCACTGAGGCCGAAGTTGTTCTCACCGTATACCAGGTTATAGTACTCATTGGGTTCATCCTCATTCTCTTTGTCGTTTGTATTCCTCATCATGTCATGGATGAAGCTGTAGTCCTGCACCTTGTACAGTTTCTGGTTCTTCTGGTACCGTTCAATATCCTGGGGGCTCATGTCCCAGCTGTACTTTTCTTCCTCTTCGATCAGCTTCTCCATATTCGCGATCTCTTCTTCCAGGTTGGACCTGGTTTCAGCGTCTGTTTCGTCCTGGAGCTGCTTTTTGTAGTCCTCCAGCATATCCGTCCAGACCTTTTTGTTTTCTTCATAATAAGGATACCTGATAGGCTCTGTCTGGTCGGCAAAGATCGTGTACCGGCTGCTCGTATTCAGGTTCTTCATGGCAAGCGCCAGGAACTCCATAGCCTCCTGCGGATGCTCTGAATAGGGATTGACATAAGCGATCTCGATCGTCACCGGAGCAACCGGATCTTCTCCTTCAGCAAAGCTCAGCAGCAGCGGCTTGCACCGGGTACTGTAACCGCCCGCCGTGGACTGGTAATAGAGTTCCAGCAGCGCTTCACGGTACTCATCTTCATCATAACCGCCTTCATCATTATCGCCCTCCGCGTGTTCACGGGCGCCAAGGCCTTCATAGTCCAGGTTGTTAAGGCGGGTGATCAGGCTGTTCAGCAGCGGCGTATTGAAAAGATAGTTTTCACCCTTGCTGTCCATCCACACCTGATATTGGTTCAGCAGGTTGTCAAGGATGTTTGCGCGAAGGTACAGGCGATCCTCCCAGCTGCCGGCCAGGGATGCTTCCTCCTGGCCCGCCAGCACTGCAGGCATGGCCTCCACCCAGTCAAAGAACTGTTCCCAGGTTGTCGGAAGATCCTCTTCTTTCAGCCCCAGCCGTTCCAGTACATCCAGGTTGACACCCAGCGACGTCCCGTATGCATCCACCGGAACACCGATGATCTTTCCGTCCTGTTTCACAGCATCCTGGATATAGGGATACATACGATTAATATATTCTGTGATCTGCTCGTTTCCGCTCAGGTCAAGCATATATCCGCGTTTGCGCAGCGTGCTGCAGTCGCTGCCCTGGTATTCCATTGAGTAAATGTCCGTGTATCCGTCACGGTTCATCATTGCCTGCAGGATGCCGGGATTGATCGTGTATTCCTGGTCCAGGACAACGGAAACGTCACCCCGGGTATTGTTCATATCGTAGATCGTTTCACTCAGGGCGTTGTTGTAGATATAGTCATGGATCCGCAGTGTGATACTGCCGCGCTGCGCAGGATCAGTGTTCTTCATGATGACCACATTGTAGGTCCACATCACAATATAGCCGTCCGGCATGAGCAGTGCTCCGGCACCGGCATCCGGGCAGTCGTTTACAGCTTCAGCCCGGTCAAAGTCCGGGTCGGCCATCGGCATTTTCCACAGTTCACCCTTATACGTGAAAAACAGTGAGTCGCTGTCCGGATCATAGCAGGGATTCAGATTGCTGATATAAAGATCCTCGCCGCTTTTCTCCCAGAGCCGTTCTTCGCTTTTGTCTGTCAGGTCCAGGCGGTTCATTTCCGCTATGAGTTTTTCCCCTTCCCAGTTCATCCGGGTCACAAGAACAGAGCCTTCCGGGCCCGCAACCACACTGTCTGTATTCTCTCCCAGTTCTGTGACTTCCGTGGTTCCTTCCTGCAGGTCGATCACACACAGCTTAGGTCCGCTCTCACCGTATGCCTGACCGATCAGCTTGTCCCCGGAAACGAACAGCCTGTACATGTTGTCATAATACTGGTATTCGTCTTCACCGTTGATCAGGTCGGTAATGTCCGGATCCGGCAGGCCGCTGTCTTCCAGCACAGCCTGTCCGTTTTCCAGCTTAACGTGCTTTACGGAAGCACCGTCTACCTTCCAGTAGCCTTCTCCGGAGACCTGCCTGACAACCATCGCGTAGATCTCACCGTTCCAGCTGAACAGGTTCGACATTTCCTCATAGACCGTTTCACCCGAACCGTTCTCATCCTCATCAGGGTTTGATGCCTGATTCCTCTCCAGTTCAAAGGTTTCCGGTTCTCCCTTCAGATCTTTGAAGAGCACAAACTTATATCCGTCCTGGGTCCGGACCTCAACGCAGATCCCGTCCCCTGCCCGTACTACTGTCTCGATATTTTCATTAATGTATCCGTCTGTATTTGTATACCTTATCAGGATACGATCCCCCACCGATGCGAAAGCCGGCACGCATGCCGTTACACACAGCGCAACGGCAAGCAGCATCAGGATAGCCTTTTTTCCGTTCAGCCTGATCATTCTTCAGGTTCCTCCGTCTTTTCCGTATTGTCCACAGGATAGATCAGCATGGTCATGCCCAGCCGGATCCGTTCATCTGCTTCAAAGGAAGCGTAAGCCTTGTAAAGCTTCTTGTCTGTTCCTTCCTTCTGTTCCTCATTCATATGGGAGATTCCGGTGATAACTCCGGTATAGGTCTTTTCCGTGGCGTTGTCCCAGAGCAGTTCCATGGAAACTGCCTGTCCCTCTTCCAGGAGGAAGAGATCCGCTTCAGGCACCTCAAACTCCACCTGGAAGCTTTTGGCAGGAACGACCATCATCAGGGTATCGCCCTTTGTCACGGCTTCGCCGGCGCCTTTGGGATCGCTGGCGATCACGCCTGTTACAGGGCTCTTTACGCTGTTGTCCGGTGCGTAATATCCGTCCAGAACACCGTCCACCGTCTCAAAAAGCAGCTCACCGCGTTCAACAAAATCACCGTTCTTCACGTGCAGCTTCAGCACACTTCCTGTCCCTTCCACCGCCACGGCATCGGACCGTTTCACCGTTCCCTTGCCGATACGGCTTTCCTTGGACCGTTTCTCATCACGGTATACATAAACTTTCTCTTCCAGATAGAACTCTCCGCCGGTCACTTCAATGTTGTATCCGGTTTCGGTCACGCCGGAGATCATGCCGGTTCCCTGGTGGGTTCCATCGGCAACGCAGGTCAGGTAAACCCGCTCACCCCGATGGATAAAGTAGTTCTCGCTGTTGTTGAAGGCCTTCTCGCTGTTTGCTTCCACCTTATACTTACAGGTGGGCTCAATATACAGCGCCGCTCCGTAACGGGTTTTCGCCCCTTCGGTGGTATCGCCTTCAGCCACATACAGGCCGGTCACGGTTCCTTCCACCGGCGCGTAGTTCATGGTGGTCTGGATCGTTACCAGTACATCGCCTTCCCTGACCGGATCTCCCTTGCGCAGCGGCATCGTACCAACGCGGCCGCCGAAGGGCGCTGCAATCGGAACCGATTCTCCCGCGACAACCTTTCCTTCATAGGAAAGCCCCGTTTCAGCCAGGGCTGTGCTGCCCAGAACCAGGGCCAGGGCCATCAGCAGTGCAAATACCTTTTTCATCCGGTTCCTCTCCTTTCATTCGCCAGAAAACAATTTATCATACGGCAGATCCAGCACCTCCGCGGATCCGCTGTAAACCCCGGTCAGATAGATACCCGCGTGTTCATCCGTGGTCAGTTCGTAGGTTTCCTCCCCGATCTTCACCTGCCAGGAGGCCGGTGCTCCGGGAATGATCGCTATGCCGTATTCAAAGCGCCGGTTCGCTGTTCCCCGGCTTTTTATCTCATCATAGTTCCATCCGGCCAGGAATCCTTCGGTTTCCATCACGGCGATCTGGTCACCGTCCCGGAGTACCAGGTGCAGGATACCGCTCTTATGCATCCTGCGCAGCACCTCACCGTTCAGGTTCCACGTGCTCCCGCTTCCTGTGCCGTCTCCTGCAGCAGCCAGGACCAGGGTATCAATGGATTCCGTTTTTTCAGGCTGCTGCCAGTTGATCCCGGTAACGGTAAAGCCGTTTTCCCCGTCTCCTGTCCGGTTCATGGAAAGTTCCAGCGTTTCCCCGTCCAGTGTCAGCTGGCTCATCACCTTATCCGGTTCATCCTTCAGCTGTTTCAGGCCTACCAGATCGTAATCCGGTCCTTCGGTTTTGCTTCCGCGGCTGTGGGGGATCCTTATCCCGCCGCCTCCTCCGCCCCTGGGGTATGAAGGCTGGATTGGTTCATCCGGTTCCTGTGGTGGTTCTGTCCCGGTTGCCGGCGGCTGATGATCCGGTTCCTTCGGCTCCGGTGTCGGTGTGGGACCTGGCGTCGGTGTCGGTGTGGGTCCGGGAGTCGGTGTAGGCGTTGTCTCATCCGCCGGCGCCGGCGTCACTGTCGGTTCATCAGACGCTGCGGGCGTCGGTGTCGGTGTCTCCTCCGTTGTTTTTCCTGCCCCTTCAAAAGCGTTCTGCGCAACGCGTACCCCGTCCGGCACGAAGCTTGTATCCAGCTTCCGGCAGTTCAGGAACGCATGGTCCCCTATCTCCTGAAGGCGGGTCTTGTCGCTCAGGTTCACCTTTTCCAGTTTGGTACACTCCGCAAAGGCACCTTTGCTGATCTTCTCCACCGAATCCGGCAGGGTAACGCTCTTCAGGGTTTTCAGGCCTTTGAACGCATTGGGCCCGATCACGCGGATCCCGTCCGGAACGGTTATTTTTTCATCCTCAACCCTGCAGGCAATCAGAACGTCCCCCTCGATTTCCCATGCAGGCGGATCTGTAGGATTAATATCTGTTGGTGTCGCCGGGTCTTCCGCCATTGCGGCGCCGGCAGCCAGGAGGACCAGAGCAATGCAGGCCGCAATGATCAACCTGCCCATCTTTTTGCCCATGCTTCTGTCCTCTCCTCCTTCCTGAAATAAGCCACTCTTTTTATTAGACGAATAAGAAGCCGGTTTTTTCTCTCTTTTTTGTCATTTATTTTACAAAAAACATTTTTTATACAGTCATATTGTACCAAGCCTGTCAATCCGGAGCTTCCGTCAACCCAGCCAGGAAGTTACAAGGTGTTGCAAAGTTGTCTATACCTTTTGCATCGTATCATCTTTGCAGGCTTGCTGTCAAATGATCCTTCCTTCCGGTTCACGCCATAAAACAGAGAAGGGAGCGCGCACCGGCGCACTCCCTTTCTCCTGCCGGAATCATCTTTTTCCCGGCCTTACCAGTTTATATTCTTCTTTCCGTCCGGAATGCTGTAGATTTCCGAAAACGGGATGATCTTTGTTCCCGGGCTGTAAACTCCCGGCCCTTCCGCCAGGGTGATTGCCTGGCTGCCCTCGATCTGCCAGCAGGGAAAGACCTTCGCGTCCAGCGTTGCAGAATCGTCACGGGGCATTTCATAATCATATGCAATGTTGATCCGGCTGATCTCAAAGGATTCGCTGTACAGATCGCTCTCAAAGTTCTTTTGCTCATGCGTGGCGGTAAAAAGCCGGAGGGCGTCCTGCCAGGAAGTGCCGGCTGTCAGCTCATAATCATCATTCACATGGTCAATGATCCTGTTCAGCTCAAGCAGCGCTGTCCCGTCCTCTGTCAGGACGATCCTGACCTGCGGAACGCCCGCGGAACGGATTCCGCTCAGCTCCTGCCGGAAAGTCAGGTACCATGCCCCGATTTCTTTCGGGAAGGAATCGAAGCAGTACAGCTTCTGTGCGCCGCTGTAAAAGCGCTTCATATCATCGGTCAGCGTACGGATCCGGGATGAAGGCAGCGCGACAGCCTGATCCATGACCAGGTTTCCGAGATGAAGCCTGTCAAACAGGGAATGGCTTCGTTCCAGCGCATCCTGCAGGGGATAGAGGCCGTCCTCCCGCTTTTCCTCACTGATACCTGCATTCTCCAGGTATGTCAGCAGCTGGCTGTAACGTTCATAGTCCCTGCTTCCGTAGATCAGTTCCGTATTCCCCGGGATGGTAAGCTCACTGTCATCCTCATACCGGTAATGATACCAGTCATCTCCCGGGCCGTATTCGGACCGGATATAATCCGTTTCTGTCACTTTGCCCGGGTTGAACATTTCGGGCGTATAGGCCCTCGTGTTCCGGAAAGTCACGGTATATAGGCTCAGCTCTTCAAAACGGTCATCAATCTCCAGGTGATCCGCCGCGGTGATATTTTCCGGAAGCGGAGTGGGAAAGGCTTCATCCGCACAGGCTAATCCCGAAACGGACAGCACAAAAACGGCCAGCGCGCAGGCGGACAGCCTCCTGAACAGGATCTTCCGGGAATCCGCTTTCCTCTGACGCATAGCCATTCTCCTTTCAAGGCTGTATGGCAGTTACAATACAAGCTGTACGTACATATGTATTGTAACCATGTTTTGGACAGCCGTCAAGGGTTTTGAACCCTATGGTTGTTTGTATCCGGCACTTTATTTTCAAGCGCTCTGTCTTTTCCATCCACTCCTCTTCGGATTAGTTACCTGGAATCTCGCGCGCAATCGTTTACTGGTTACATTTGCTGTTTTGTGTTTTGTTTTTATTCTTCATGTAACTATTCTCCATCATCCTTCCGGGATCTCACGGGTAAAAAAAGGAACGCGCAGGCAGTGCGCGTTCCCCGGTTCAGTCAGGTTTATCAGATTTTCGGCAGCCTGGCACGGAAGGCCTTCAGTTCATCATCCGTGGGGATGTAGTCATCCATCTGTCCGTTATGGAACTTCTCGTAAGCCACCAGGTCAAAGTAGCCGGTACCGGTCAGGCCGAAGAGGATTGTCTTCTCCTCGCCGGTTTCCTTGCACTTCAGCGCCTCATCGATGGCAGCGCAGATGGCGTGGCTGCTTTCCGGCGCAGGCAGAATGCCTTCGGTACGGGCGAAGGTTTCAGCCGCTTCGAACACCTTTGTCTGGGGTACGGATACCGCCCGCATCATCTTGTCATCATACAGCTGGGACAGGATCGGGCTCATGCCGTGATAGCGCAGGCCGCCGGCATGGTTCGGGGCGGGGATGAAGTCGGAACCCAGGGT
>JAEEGL014309645.1_pt1 | contig 10020 bp, 7 predicted proteins | sample 9134231 | NCBI WGS metagenome assembly JAEEGL01 (sample SAMN16246548, study PRJNA631951) | gut metagenome | biome: gut microbiome; feature: rumen; material: fiber-attached | host: Bos | place: Iran: Karaj | collected 2018-10 | reverse complement strand
TTCGCCTCTATAGGATTGTTTGGAGAAGACGTCATAGCGATGGACTGGGGCGACACCCCCGACGTGGATTCACGGAATCTCCAGAATGTCCTGCGCAATGGTGTCTATAACCTCGAGGCCTGTATGGAGTCCCGCAGAATCAAAGGGAACACGGTCTCTCTGGGCGACCTAGTCCACGAGCTCACGCATGCCATGGATTCCTACGATAGAATTCCGGACATCGGAATCGAGTACCTCTTCATCGACGAGTTCCAGGACACCAGCGACGACCAGATAAGGCTCGTCTCCGACATAGCCGCAAGGACCGGTGCCTCCCTCTTCGTCGTGGGGGACCCAAAGCAGAGCATATACCGCTTCAGAGGCGCGGACGACTCGGCGTTCGACACGCTCGCGAAGGACCTGGCCGCAGGAGGGGTCCATGACATCTCCAGATTCTCCCTCGTCAACAACTACCGCACCGATGCGAGCGTCCTTGACAACATGAACAGGAGGTTCAGGTCCTGGTCCCAGAAGGGCTTGCTGATCGATTTCGACCCGCTTGTCTCGTGCAAAGGCGACCTGGGTGGCGCCGTCTGCATCAAGCGCGTTAACAAGAACAGCATGAGCAAAGCCCTCTGCCACGACCTCCGCTCTGCGCTCAAGAGCATGGGGAACAAGAAAGGCGCTCCGGACAGCAGGAAAGCGGTCGTGCTGGTGCGCTCCAACTGGCAGCTAGACAGGATAGCCTCCATATGCGACGAGAACGGCATCCCGATGGTCACCCGTCGCGACAGGCCCCTATACAAATCCGATGCCGTACGCGACCTCCATTCCATGCTGTCATCCTACATCTATCCCGCCAGCCCCGTCCATCTGTTCGGATACCTGGAATCCTCCTATTCACCCAAGAGCATCAGAATCGATACCTCGGAGCTCATCGAGTCGAACGGGAACGAATCGGCCCTACTGGACATAATCTACGACTCCCTGGGCTCGACCGCTTGGGAGCGGTACAGACCAAGGTTCAAACGGGAGCCCGCCTTGTCCATAATACGCGACATGATCGACGACGTCCATCTGCTGGAGAACTATACATCCAGGCTCAAGACGCAGGGGATCACCGACAAGAGCATCCTGGAGGTCAAAGTAAGAGAGTACCGTGCCAACCTCGACAAGGTCATGGCGATACTCCATTCCAGATTCGCCGGAGACGGGCTCGACCTCGTCCATATGCAGCGCTTCCTCTCACTTTCCATCGCCACCAACAAAGACGAGCTCGAGGAGGAGCTGGATTTCAGCGACCTCGATGTGGCGTATTGCATGACCGTGCATAAGGCCAAGGGCCTGGAGTTCGACACCGTGATCATCCCATTCGACAGGAGGGTCCGCTCCGAGCCCCGTACCGAGATGGTCGTGTCGCCCGACAGAAAATCCGTAGGGTGGATGTATCACGACGATTCGACAACCATGAGCAATTCCCTCTTCGAGGATATCAAGAAAGAGGACGTGCAGCGCACCTACCAAGAGGAGACGCGCATCCTCTACGTCGCGATGACGCGCGCCAAAAGGAACCTAATCGCATACACGTACTGGCACGGAGAGGGCTACAGCTGGTCCTCGCTTCTGGAGGGATGATACATGAGGGAAGTCGTCGCCTACGGGGACCTGGAATCCCTGGCCTCGTCCGATTACTACGGGATCATCAGGGAGGACGTTCTTCTCGCCGAGTCCTCCAACATGAGACGCATGCTGAAGAGCAGGGGATTGTTCGAATCGGTCCATCTGTTCAGGGAGATCTCCCAGGCCATCGACCCGGAATGGTCGAACGAGAAGCAGCGCGTGAGATGCCTAGCCCTGATCTCCGCATGCCTCAGATCCTAGTCCTCCGGCACTGACGATGACGCCACCAGGGGTTGGCTGGTCGGATGCCAGCGCGAATCGTACTCGCTATGGAACTCCATCGTGCTGCTGGAGGAGGCCGGTGTCGTCCCCGAGGACCTTCCGGCCGGAGACAGGAACGTCATGCTCCTGAAGGACGTATGGACGCATCTGATCGATAGTGACCCAGGCATCAGGAGGTTCCGCAGCAGGATGGATCCGGCCAGCTCCATGCCCGCCGTATCCAGCTTGTTGAATCAATGGGGCCTCGGCTCCAGGAGGGTCGTCCTGGACGGGTTCTACTTCTTCACCCCTATCCAGGAGAGGATCATCAGAATTATCGAGAGGTCCGGCTACGAGCTCGTGTTCCTCATCCCGTTTCGCAAAGAGCATCCGCTGGCCAACGAGATATGGACGTCCCTCTACAGCCCGAGGAACGGATACGAGCCTCCCGACAGGTGGCAATACATAGGGAGCTCATCCGGAAACGACTTCGGAGAGATCCTCGAGGGAAGGGACGCGGCTTTAGAAAATGTGGGGCTCGTGGAGTACCGCAACGTCATGAGCATGGTGAACGACCTCAGACACGCTTCCGGTGCAGTGAATCTGTACTCGCCCGACGTCAACGAGGCGAACTCCATCCTCAGGGACTTCTTCCCAGAACGCTACGGCCTCAGGAAGCTCTCCTCATACCCCATCGGTGCGTTCATCCGCGTTCTGAACCGGATGTGGGACGCTGGATCCCGGACGTTAGTCCTGGACGAGGATCTTCTTCTCGATTCCTTCACGTCCGGATGGGTATCGTTCAACGGCATAGGGTCCGACATGGTCATGGACGACCTCGAGAAGGTCCTCCCTTTCTTCAGGGGCTGCAGCACCGTCGACGAATGGAGGGACCGCTCCCAGCTACTGGGCGCCATACACAGCGGCATAGTTAGCCGCTTCAGGCCCGATTCCGACGATCCCGAGGAGAGGAGATGGCTTCGCATACTCGACGATCCTCTGGGGAACTTCGGCGTCTTCGATGTTGACCCGCACAGGGTGGAGCTGATAATCGGCATGTTAGGCAACCTGATCGAGTGCGCCAGATTCCTATTCGGCGAGGGCGAGTCCAGATCCATCGACGAGCATTTCGGCCGGCTGACTGACATCCTCCAGGACAACGGCACGTCCGAGGGCCTCAGGGAGGAGCTGTCCTTCGCGACCCGTTACCTGTCTGACCTGACCAGCGGCGACCATCCGCTCAGATACGATCCGGCGGACCTCGTCAGCGCCATAACCGCGTTCCTCGACAACGAGGTCCCCGTCGCCGAAGACGGGGAGCCGGCCGAATGGGTAAGGCCTCTCTACGATATCGAGGGAAACGACGGCCCGGTTCATCTGTGCCTCTGCAGCCATCAGAACCTTCCCGGGAAAAGCAGGGGATACGTGTGGCCGCTGACCGATGGCCTCGTGCATTGCCTAAGGGACGCCCAGTCCGCAACTGATCCGTTCCCTCTTATCGATAGCATGATGTTCATCACGGAGAACAGCCCGCTGGCCAACCGCTATCTCGTCTACTCGGCGTTCGACCATGGACCGGTCACGCTGTCATGGATCAGCGAGGACAACAGGAAGAGGAGCGCTCCCTCCTCCTACATAACCCTCATCTCGAGGGCGACCGGAATCAAGCCTGTCGAATCCGGAAGACCAGGTCCGGAATTCGGCGCAGACTCTGTTCCCGAGGGCGAGCGCCTGCTAGATCCTGTCGTAATCCCTGAATGTCATCGCGTGAAGGAAGTGAACATGGACCTCTCGCTCTGTCCCAGGAGGTACCTCTACGGGTACGTCCTGGACGACAGGCCCGCGTTCAAGTCCGGATTCCATTACGGCTTCGCCATCGGCGGCCTCATCTCCGCGCTCAGATTCGTCCAGAAGACCGGCGGATTCTCCCGGGAGAAGATCGAGCCTTCCGTTTTCGCACTCTTCCCCTTCCTCTCGGAGGTAGAGAAGAGGAACATACTGGACCGCATCCCTCAGACTGATTACGAAGACTACACCCGCTATCGCGACTTCAGGTTCACGGACATGCGCCTCGAGATCCATTTCCCCAAACCCGTCCGGGGCTCGATAGACGCCAACCTATCCAGCCTGGAGCTCGACAAGCCCATCGATCTTCTCGGCTATTGCGGCGACAGGCTTTCCTGCATGTACTGCCCCCATGCGGACTCGTGTCCGCACTCTTTGTTCGACGGTGATAAGGATGATTGACGAGGTTTTCTGGATACAGGTGAAGGCCGCATGGTCCCAGAAATGCGATGTGAAGATGGCCGACAGGGAGACCATCGAGAGGGACTCGCCCTCCGACGACCTGATCGACGAAATGATGGACTTCAGGCTGCGAGGAATAACATGACTGGTCAAGACAAGTATTCTATGCTGGACTCCTACAAGCAGGAGCTCCAGTTCACCGATGAGCAGAAAAGATGCATCGACTACAACTCCAAGACCGCCCTGGTCATAAAGGGCACTGCGGGCTCCGGGAAGAGCATGATGGTCGTAAAGCGCGCGATGGACTACCGTCAGCAAATCGAGCAGTCTGGGGGAGGCAGAAAGGTCTGCATCATGACGTACACGAAGACCTTGGCCCAAGGCATCTGCGACATCTTGGGAAAGAACGGCATATCCATCAAGAGCAAATGGAACCCCGATGAACAAGACGTCACCATCGATGTCGACCCCTATCTTTCTGTCACCCATGTCGACTCCTATCTGACGTCGCTCTGCAGAAAGATGGGGACCCTTCCCAGACAGGAACCGTCATTCCGCAGCAGGAATTACAGGTACGACCCCAGATTCAAACGGTCGTCAATAACGACCAAATATCTGGCAAGGCCAGGATCGATCTAGTTAGGCAGGTCTTGCATAAGCTTTCGGAAGATGACGACCATCCATACTATCATCGTAATCCAGAATTCTGGGCCGATGAGATACTATGGATGTATCGGAACGGCATCGTCGACGACGATGACGAACAGGAATACCTGGGCATGAACCGCGAGGGCCGCTGCAAGCAGTACAACATTCATATGGGCAAATCCGGTCGCAGGATTGCCTTCAAGATTTTCGTAGGCTACAACCAGCTTCTCGTGAATAAGCACTTCATGGAATGGGACAGGGAATACGCCAATTTCCTTCGTGCCTATGGCGGAAATATACCCGATTGCTATAAGTTCGACTACCTCTTGATAGACGAGGCCCAGGACCTGTCTCTGGTGAAGATGAAGATTCTAAGGGAGCTTAGCACTTCGGAGCTCAACATTGCCATGGACAAGAACCAGAGCATCTATGGCCATAGGTGGTCATTCAAAAGGGACGTCGGTCTGACCACCCATGTGAAGAAGCTCTCGGTCATGTTCAGAGGTACAAGGGAGATCGACGAGTTCTCTATGGACCTCAAGAAATTGGACGATACCCTCCTCGACGAGGAGGACCTCTACTCTAATGAGATTTCTCCCAGGATTTCGAACGTTCTTCCGAAGATAGTCAAGTGCGTCGACCCTGCTTCGGAGATGGAGTTCATCGTCAACGAAGCCAAGAACCTCGTTCAGAAACCTAACGCGAACGTCGCCATACTCTGCCTGGATTACGAGCATCTTTACCAATTTAGAAACAATCTTCGGAGAGAAGGGGTTCCGACCGAGTTCTTCCGCGACGAGGATTTCAGGCCGCTGAGCGGAGGGGTCAAGCTCATCACCACCTACAGCGCAAAAGGACTGGGTTTCTTGAATGTTATCGTCCCATACTTCACCGACGGAGTCTATCCGAAGACCGCAGAGAACGTCATTAGCTCCTTGGTGGAGAATCAGGACGGGGAATCCGAAAGCATCGACTACGACGATGCCATCGCGGAGGAGATATCCGAGTCTCGCAGGCTGGTATATGTGGCTATAACCCGCGCCATGGCTAACGTCATCCTGACATATTCCGGGAAGCCTTCCCGCTTCATTAACGAATTCGATCCTTCCCATTATATGCTCATCGACGAATCCCATTCTGTCGTAACGGACGAGATGATACATCCGCATTATAATGAGCCGTCTGCTGAGTCTTGGCCCACCGATACATCAACTCCGGCTACATGTGATGCTGGAAGTTCAGATGCAGTGGCAGAGCCTCTTGCTAAAGACGACATCCTCCGCATCCTGTCCGATTACGGAATAGAATACATTGACAGGAGAGGCAGGAACGGCGTCCTGTGGATTATCGATGGGCCGGGAACCGAAGACGCTGTCAGGCTGCTGAGATCCAACGGATACATTTTAAATTATACGGATAAGGGGTCGAGGTCTACCGGTCACAGACCCGCATACTACTACGACGGTTGATTGAAATGGACGAGAGAGTGGATAAAGTTCTGAGGGACAAGCTCGATAAGGACGACTACGAAATGGTCATCAAGATGCTCGAAGTCATGGAGGATTCTCCTAGGAACGTCAAGGACAGCTTGAGGAAGATACTGGAGGGCGGATCATGAGGAAGGAGTTCGTCCTCACCAGCATAACTCTATACAACATGTTCAACTACCGCCAGGAGCATCGCATCGATTTCACCGGCGGGAAGCCTGGCAACGTCTTCCTCTTTGACGTCAAGAACGGAGGAGGCAAAACGTCCTTGTTCCTGTCTATAAAATGGGGGTTCTACGGGTTCGACTCCGGAGTCTCCTATCTAAAGGACGGAGTAGCACTGCATGCGAAGGATTTCATGAACCAGGACGAATACAAGGAAGGGAAGTTTCACGTTGTCATCAAGTTCGACTACGACGGCGACCACATGCAGCTCCGCAGGTCCTGTCCTGACTACCGCAGCGACGCCACCGAGCTCGTCCTCACGGTGAACGGCTTTGCCGAGCGCGGGGAGAAGGCCAAGGAACACGTCATGAAGATACTCCCGCCAGACTACGGCGATTTCTTCATGTTCGACGGGGAGACTCTGCAGAAGATCGCAAGCCAGCAGAGCGACAAGAACAAGACCGAAAATGTCATGAAACTTCTCGGTCTCAGCAGGCTCAAGGAGCTGAGAGGGTACCTTCAGAATATCCAGAAGGCCATGTCCTCTGAATTCTCTCAAAGCAAAACAGCCAATTCCGAACTTTCTAATCTAACCGAAATGCTCAACGAAAAGCAGCAGAAAGAAGAGAGGGTCAGCCAAGAACTTAAAGACTTGAATGAAGAGAGATCCTCTTTGGTCTCCCAGATATCGGAGCTAGAAGAGAAGAGGAGACGCTACTCCAATATTCAGTCTACAATCGATGACATTACCAAAGAGACAGGGAAACTGAGGAAAGCCGAGCAAGAGAGGGACTCCATCAAGAGCTACATCAAAGAGCACTCCAAGGACGCCTTCCTTATATTCATGGAGCCCGACATTCGCAGTTTGGAGGATAAGTACGAGGGAGAGCTTTCGAGGCTCCGTAGAGAATCCATGAACGACCGCAGGGTGAGAAACGAGTTCGCAAGCATACAGAGCGATATCGTCAAAGAGCACATGGAGCGCTGCCCCGTATGCAGCTCGATGCTGACAGACGAGACGTTCCAGTATCTGAACGACCTCCTCAGCCAGTCCAAGGACAAGGGCGAAATGTACAAAAGGCATAGAGATGAGGAGAACTACTTCAAACAACATCTGGAGCTAATAAGGATGCAGCTGTCCAGGATTCCCAAGAATCTGAACAGCAAATGCAACGAGCTTTTCGAAACTTCCGAAAAGATAGATGGTATCGAATCCCGGTTAGATGAGCTCAACACTATCGCAGCCGACTCGGACATAGAAGCTGTCAAAACGGTATCCCAACAATTGACCAAATTGTATAAGAAGAAATCAGATCTCGACAAGGACATTTTTCAGAAGAAAAACGTTCTCGACACGACTATTGGAAGACTGGTCAATATACGGAATAAGATCAACAACAGTGGACATCTTTCGAAAAATCAGAAAGCCCTCTCGGAACGCATGGCTCGCCTGGATCGCCTGATCAGCAGCCTAGACGAGGTCATAACCAAGGTATCCATGGACAGAAGAGACGATATCCTTAGAAGTGCCAACAATGTCTTCAGGAGCATAACCAACAAGCCCGATGTCTACAGCGGCCTCGACTACGATGAAAATAACTCGTTCTCCATGCACATCGTCAGGAACGACGGCAAGAGGTCCGTCCTCCCCTCCTCCGGAGAGAACCACGTTCTGGCCATCAGCTTCCTGATTTCCCTGAGCCTGAACACCGAGCGCCTGACGCCCATGATGATGGACACCCCGCTGTCGAGACTTGACGACACCCACAAGCCCAACATCGGCAGGACGCTGGCCAGCCTGGACAACCAGGTGATATTCCTCGCACAGCCCGGGGAGCTCGACGAGAACACTCGGAAGGCGCTCATGCCCTCCGTCTCGAAGATGTACTCCGCAGAGCCGACGGACGACAACACCGCATGCATCAGGGAGGTCGAGATATGAAGCTGGAGGAATACCGCGACCCTAAGAAGAAGTTCAGGACCCTCCGCAGGGATTCGATGTACTTCCCCATCAGGGATAACGACAACACGGGCATATTCGGGCAGATGTCCTCGATTTTCATGATGTCCTTCGCGATAGGCTTTCACAGGGGCCTGCGCAAGAGCGTCGAAGGCTCCGGTTCGATCAACCATGTCAACATAAGCTCGATCGACATCGACACGCAGGACATGATAATCATGATGATCCTGGACCGTCACCCGGAGATTTCGTCCCCAAATCAGAAGGATGACGTCTGGACGTTGGTGGAGCAGTATGCTGAGGGTGGGATCGACGTTCTATACGAGTCCCTGAGGCTTTCGGAGTGGGTCCTGGACGTCGAATCTCTCATCGATAGATCGAGAGACTGATCTGCCCTAGCTGCAAAGCCGATGCGCGGCACTGCTTCATAAATGCCGCCTTCGGCTTTCGCTTCATACCAAATCGTCAATCGTCCTCCCCATGCGCTCGACGAGCTGGACGACCAGGGCGTTCCCCATGGTGAAGTACCTCTGGCGCTCCGTCATCCCGGTGTCGGTCCATCCGTCCGGGAACCCGTTCAGGCGCTCGCACTCCACTGGGGTTATGGTCCTGTATCTCCCGGTCTCCGGGTCCTCTACTAGGTGGCTGGACCTGTTGGCGGTGCCCTCGCTTGTGAGCATCGTGCGTCCCGGGCGGTCAAGGATGTCCGGGAATGGGATGGCCCCTTCCGTGTAGTTGTACGTGGAGCCGTCCTTCCTGGTGCGGAGGGCCTTCTTTGCTCCCTTCATGTACTTCCATTTCTCTATGTCGAGGTCGTAGTACCTCTCGTCCACGCCGGTCTCGAGAATCTCCCTGAGGGTCCTCGTCTCGTCGGGAACGACAGGCTCGACCTCACGGGTGTACACCTCGTATCCGCGCATGACTCCCGCGCGGTAGAAGTCCTCCTCGAATTCGTCCGATACCTCCACCAGGCTCGGGTACCTCTTCTTAGATATCGTGAAGCCCCCGACCTTCGACTTCACAATCTTCCCGGTCACGGGGAACGTGCGCGCGAAGAACCCGTCCCTGGCTACTATGTCCTCTGGCTCCTCGGAGTAGACCTCGTGGAACCTCTGGTCGTCTCTGCAGGCGAATATGAACGTCCGCCTGCGCCTCTGCTGGAGCCCGTAGTCCGCGGCGTTGACGATGCGCCACTCAACCGCATAACCCTCATCGGCGAGGCATCTGAGGATGATGCCGAAGTCACGGCCCCTCTGGCTCGCGGGAGACCTAGTCAGGCGGTCCACGTTCTCCAGCAGGACGAACTTCGGATGCCTAACCTTGATGATGTCGTGTATGCTCCACCACAGGACACCCTTCTTGCCCTCTATGCCCTTTGCCTTCGTGGCGGCCACGGAGTAGTCCTGGCATGGGAACCCTCCCACCAGCAGGTCGTGCTCCGGCACCTGGCCCTTGACCTTCGCAATGTCGTCGTTAATGTTGACGGACCCGGAGGATCCGAAGTGGGCGTCGTAACATCTGAAGGCGAACTGGTCCTTCTTTCCCGGCTCCCATTGGTTGGCCCATACGGTCTGGAACCTGTCGGATGCGGCTTCCAAGCCAAGCCTGAACCCGCCCACTCCTGCGAAAAGCTCCACGACCCTTATCCTGTCC
>JAEEGL014228207.1_pt1 | contig 10020 bp, 9 predicted proteins | sample 9134231 | NCBI WGS metagenome assembly JAEEGL01 (sample SAMN16246548, study PRJNA631951) | gut metagenome | biome: gut microbiome; feature: rumen; material: fiber-attached | host: Bos | place: Iran: Karaj | collected 2018-10 | reverse complement strand
CGATGGGGAAGCCCTGCACGTTCTTGCTGACGATGGTCTTTTTCTGGATGAGGGGGATCTTGAACTTCAGGCCGGAGGTGTTCACCACGCCGGGCACGCCGAAGGTGGTGATCACGGCGTACTGATCCTCCTGCAGCTGATAGACCGAACCGCCGATGAGGGCCAGCAGGATCACCGCGATCACGATCAGTGCAAGGATCCTCCCGTTTACCCTGGGCGGACGGATGGGCGCCTTTTTCACATTGTTGTTTTCATCCACGGTGGTATAATCCGCCTCCTTTTTCCGAATGAAGATCCGCACCGCCGTGACGGCAATGAGGACCAGCGCGATCAGGATGCCGGTCGGCACAGACATCACGCTCCTTTACGATACGCTGACGATCTCGGAGAGGACGCCCCGCAGGTCGCTGCCCTCCACCCGGATCACGGCGCAGACCATATAGCGGCATCGCTCGTCTGCGCCCTTGTCGGAATAACTGACGCTGCCCGCGCCGCTGAGCCGCGCCGCCTCCGCGAAGCCCCCGTCCCGGACGCTGCGGTAGACGACGTAGCCCTGCACCCCGGGGACCCGGTCCCAGGTGACCACATTGGCCCCATCCCCCCGGTGGGCGGTGATGCCGGAAACCTGGGGCGGCGCCGTCACATACCGGAGGTCCAGATCCACCTCGGGCTCGATGCCCTCCACATGGCCGGAGCCGGAATACTGCCAGTATTCATAGTCGCCGTTGTAGCGGGTCTGCACCGTCCAGTGGGCCAGCCAGACCGGGTAGCCCGCCGCGGACAGGGCGTCCCCCACCTGATCCCGGAGGATGGACTGGCCCGCGTAGACCGCCGCGGTGTAGCCGTTTTTCTCCACCTCGCCGCAGAAGGCCAGGATGATCGACACGTAGTCCTTCCCGCTGAGGCCGGCGTCGTACAGGCGGCCCAGGAATTTGCCGTTGGGATCCGTAGCCAGCTCGAAGTCCATGACCACGGGCAGATCCAGGCTCCGGCCATTCAGCTGGGAAAGCACATACCGGGCCTCCTCCCGGGCCTCCTCCTCCGAGGTGGCCTGAGAGAAGAAGTAGACGCCCACGTCCATGCCTGCCGCCCTGGCGCCGTCGTAGTTTGTCTCAAAATTGTCGTCGGAATTCAGCTTGCCCTCGCTGCCGTAGCCCCGGTAGCCCGCCCGGAGGAATACGAAGCTGCTGCCGGCGGCCTTCACCGCGGACCAGTCCACGTCCCCCTGGTAGCGGGCGGCGTCGATGCCGGAGAGGGTGATGTCCGCCATCTTTTCCCACTTGGCGTAAACCTCCCGGTCCCCCTCCAGGGGGAGGCTCCAGTCATAGGGCTCCCGCAGCCGGTCATCCCCGTACCAGCCGATGAAGCGGTAGCCCGGGCGCTCCGTGGCCGGTATCTTCATGGGCACGTCGCCCCAGGCGTAGAGCTCGTCCGGCACTTCGCTGCCGCCCCAGCTGTCGAAGGAGAGGGTGACGATCCGGATCCAGCGGGCGTAGATGGTCACGGGCCCGTCGTGGGTCCCGGAGAAGTCCCAGGGGGTCTGCAGCGCCGGGTCCGCATACCAGCCGCCGAACCAGTAGCCCGGGCGGGAAGGATCCGCCGGTACGGGCACCGGCTCCCCGATCTTCACGAAGAAGGTCTCGAAATAGGCTTCTCCGATCAGGGGATGGCCCGCGGCGTCCACGTCCGCATCCGTCAGCAGAACGGCATCCGGCGGGCATACCCGGAGGTTCTCCTCCTCAAGGAGCACCGTCACCAGCGGGGAGACGTGGAGCTTGCCCCAGCGCAGAGGCTTTTTCCCCGTGAGGCGCAGAGACGCATTGTCGAACACGGTGGCACAGCCCCGGATGGCCGCGCCGCTGCGCTCGCCCTCCAGGGACAGGCTCCCGGGGCCCGATACGGTCAGGTCGCCCAGGACGACGCAGCCGTGCTTTTTTCCCCGCAGGGCATTGTCCCCCACCAGCCGAAGGGTGAGGTCCCCCTCCGCATAGATGGCGGCCCCGCGGAAATCGCCCTCGATCACCGCGTCCGTCAGCAGGAGGATATTGGCATCCGCATCGTAGTAGGCTCGGCCGGAAACCGTGGGGATCTCTCCCGCCTCCGTCAGTTCCACGCCCCCGACCCAGATGCGGTCAGGGTCCTTCAGGGGCCGGACGGCCCGCAGAAGCACCAGAAGCAGCAGGCAAAGCAGCCCCACGTAAAAGGCGTTTCGGATGAATTTCATTCGTCAGCTCCCGTTATGTAAACCATTCGACTCCAACATTCCAAACGGAACTATCCGCCTGATGATATTATAACAGGCTTCCTCCCCTGCCGCAAGACGCGCTTCCCCGGAACCGGAGGGAAAATCCGGCCGAAAGCGGAGCGCCGCCCCAGAGGGGGCGGCGCTCCGTTTTCGCTATTTCGTGTCGGATCAGTCCTGCAGCATTTCCTCCAGGATATTGCAGGCGTTGACCACCAGGCCCGGGCAGCGCTTGGGGATGATCTCCCCGGCCTTCATCTTGCCCTCGGGAGTGGAGGGATCCACGCCCAGCATCTCGCGGCAGCGGAGGCAGCCGCCCGTGGATTCAAAGACGCGCCGCTCATATTCCTGAGCCTTCTTGTTCATGATGTCCTTGCCCACGGCGTCCTTGGGCTCGCAGAAGCCGTACTTCAGGCCCAAGGCCATGAGGCCGCCGGTGACGGTGCCGCACATGTCTCCCTTGTGCATGCCGCCGCCGAAACCGGCAGAGATCTTCAGGGCGGTCTCCTCGTCCAGGCCCAGCTCCTCCGCGAAGTGGCTGAACACGGTCTGCGCGCAGTCGTAGCAGTCCTCAAACAGCTTCGCAGCGGCCATTTCTTCGGTCATGTGTTCCATACTTATTCCTCCTCACCGGCGATCACGATCACGAGCCCCTGTCCCGAGGTCAGATCGCCATAATAAAATTCATTCCATCCGCCCTCGGTCTCCAGGCTGCGCAGTTCCTCCGCGCTCACCAGCCAGCGGTTCAGCTCCCCTTCCCCGGGGCGCTCCGTCAGCCATTTTTCCGTGTCCACCGTCTCCGGCAGGGCCCCGTAGAAGATGCATACGCTGCGGTAGTCCCCGTCGCCCAGGGCGGCCCGGCCCACGTCGTAGCCCGGGAGAGAGCCCGACCTGTAGACGGAGCCTTCGTCCAGCATTTCATTCTCGGCCTGGGGCAGCGTTCCGACGTCGCCGGCCGCGCTCCCCGGCGCTTCCTCCGCCAGGGAAGGCGCCGGCATGGGCATGCCCGTGGCTGCCGGGACCGGGTGCTTCGCCTCTTCCAAAGAACCTTCCGTCTTCACGGCCAGGGCGACGTCCGCCGCGTCGGCCTGGGGCACCGCAGCGTCCTCCGGCGCGGCGGCGGCGTTCATGACGCTGTCGGCAGAGCCGCCCGTGCTTCGGAGGGTGTGTCCCTCCGTCATGGCGGCGGGCGCCTCCGTCATGGATTTCTGCAGGCCGGATTCCTTCAGCTTCACCGCGCCGAAAATGACGATGCAGATCACGGCGGCGATGGCGGTCCACCGCCCGAAGGCGCCGTAGACCAGCCTGCCCCGCTTCTTTTCCAGGCCCACCTTGTACATGATGCCCTGCGCCAGGGTCTCCGGCGGCGCGGGCAGGTCCTCCTGCAGTCCGTCCCGCACGGTTTCCAGCAGGCGGAGATACTTACGGCATTCCGGGCAGGAGGCCAGATGCTCCTCCAGCTCCCTTTCCTCGTCCTCGCTCAGTTCCCCGTCCAGCCGGGCACTCAGCATGATATCATATTCCGAACAATCCCGCAAGCCGCTCACCTCCGTTCCTTATCTTCTGACGAAGATTTTCCGAAAAGGTTCCCCTTCTCCGTCAGAATTGCGGCCAGATGGGCCCTGGCTCGGTAGATGCGCGATTTCACGGTGCCCAGCTCAATCTTCAGGGCGTCGGATATCTCCTTGTAGCTGAAGCCCTCCACGTCCCGCAGGACCAGAATGAGCCGCTGCTCATCCGGCAGACGGCGCAGGCCTGCCTGCACCTCCGCGCGCAGCTCCTTGCGTTGCAGCACGTCCTGGGGCTCCCAGCGGAGGTCCGGGACCTCCCGGGGCCTGCCGGAGGGCTCCTCCTCGTCCAGAGAAGCCACCTGCTCCGTGCCCCGGCGCCTGCGCTTGCGCAGAAAGTCGATGCATAGGTTGGCCGTCATGCGGTAGAGCCAGCTGCCGAAGCCCGCCTCTCCCCGGAAGGAACGCAGGGAGCGGAAGGCCTTCAGAAAGGCCTCCTGGCTCAGATCGAAGGCGTCCTCCTCGTTCCCGACCATTTTCAGCGCGATATGGTAGACCTGATCCTGGTATTCCAGCACCAGGTCCTCAAATGCATTGGTGTTGCCGTCCAGGACGGCGCGGATGATCCTGGCTTCATTCTCCCGCGTCAAGCCATCACCGCCTTTCTCTGCCCGGATTCCCGTCACAGCTCGGTGCGGATGAGCTCCAGCACCCTTTCCACGTCCGCGACGGTTTCCGCCCGGTTGATCTTTTCCTTGGCCCACGCGGCGTGGGGCACGCCCCGGAGATACCAGCACACGTGCTTCCTCGCCTCCAGACAGGCGATCTTCTCACCCTTGAACATGAGGGCCATGCGGAACTGCTTTTCCGCCATGTCCGCCCGCACCCGGGCCCCGGGCATGGGCGGCACCTCCCGCCCCTCCAGGGCGGCCTGCCCCCGGGAGAAGAGCCAGGGGTTCCCCATGGCGCCCCGGGCAATCATCACCAGGTCGGCCCCGGTGACCCGGAGGATATGGGGCACGTCCTCCGGCTCAAAGACGTCGCCGTTGGCCATGACGGGGATGGAGACCGCCGCCTTCACCTCCCGGATGATCTGCCAGTCCGCCTTCCCGGCGTAGAACTGGTTGCGGGTGCGGCCGTGGATGCAGACGGCGGCGGCGCCGCACTGCTCCGCCAGGCGGGCCAGCTCCACCGCGTTCACGCTGCCCTTGTCCCAGCCCTTGCGGAGCTTCACCGTGACCGGCACCTCCGAAGCCCGGACCACGGCCTCCAGGATCCGTCCGGCCAGGGCCGGGTCCCGCATGAGGGCGCTGCCCTCCCCGTTGCGGACCACCTTGCCCACGGGACAGCCCATATTGATATCGATGATCTCGCAGCCGGAAAGATCCCGGGCCTTTTTCGCCGCGTCAGCCATGGTCTCCGGCTCGCTGCCGAAGAGCTGCACGGCGAAGGGCGCGTCCTCCGGACGCCGCTCCAGCAGCCGGCGGGTCTTCCCGTCCTGCAGCATCAGCGCCTTGGCGGACACCATCTCGCTGACGGTGTAGGCGGCCCCCTCCTCCCGGCACACGGCCCGGAAGGCCGCGTCCGTCACCCCCGCCATGGGGGCCAGGCAGAGGCGGCCGGGGATCGTCACGCCCCCGATGCTTACCATTGGAGCTCCACACCCACGGGGCAGTGATCGGAGCCCATGACCCCGCTCAGGATGAAGGCGTCCTTCAGGCTGCCCCGCAGCCGGTCCGACAGGAGGAAATAGTCGATGCGCCAGCCCACGTTCCGGCTGCGGGCCGCCGCCCGGTAGGACCACCAGGAGTAGGCGTCCCGCTTGTCCGGATACAGGCTGCGGAAGGAATCCGTGAACCCGGCGGCCAGCAGCTCCGTCATCTTGGCCCGCTCCTCGTCGGAGAAGCCCGCGTTCATGTGGTTGGTGTCCGGGTTCTTCAGGTCGATCTCCTCGTGGGCCACATTCATGTCCCCGCAGACCACCAGGGGCTTTTCCCCGTCCAGCGCCCGCAGGTAGTCCCGGAAGCAGTCCTCCCAGTCCATGCGGTAGTCCAGGCGCCGCAGCCCGTCCTGGGAATTGGGGGTGTAGACCGTGACGAGATAGAAACCGGGATACTCCAGGGTGATGACCCGCCCTTCCGCGTCGTGCCGTTCGATGCCCAGGCCGCAGCGCACGGAAAGGGGCTCCTCCTTCGTGAAGATGGCGGTGCCGGAATAGCCCTTCTTCTCCGCGTAGTTCCAGTATTGGAAGCGGCCCGGCAGCTCCAGGGACACCTGGCCCGCCTGCACCTTCGTCTCCTGCAGGCAGAGGAAGTCCGGGTCCTCCGCGGCGAGGAAATCCAGGAACCCTTTTCCCAGACAGGCCCGAAGGCCGTTCACGTTCCAGCTCAGAAGCTTCATAGCGCCGCCACCAGCCGACAGATCGGCTTCCCTTCTCCGTAGAATTTCTTTTCGTAGTCCGTCATGATGCCCACGGGGCCGTCGGCGTGAAGATCCCGGGTCACCTCGCTCAGGCGGAAGCCCGCTTCCGCCAGGGTCTCCAGGGACCAGTCGAAGAGGGGCTGATTGTCCGTCTTGAACCAGATCTCCCCTCCGGGCCGGAGTACCTGCTTGTACAGCGCCAGAAAGCCGGGGGCGGTGAGGCGCCGCTTGAACTGCTTTTTCTTGGGCCAGGGATCGCAGAAGTTGATGTAGATGCGCTCCACCTCCCCGGGGGCGAAGAGCTCCGGCAGGCGGACCGCGTCGATATCCAGGAAGCGCACGTTGTGGAGGCCCGCCTCCACCGCCCGCTCCATGGCCACCACCATGGCGTCGGGCACCTTCTCCACGGCGACCAGCAGGGTTTCCGGCATGGCGGCCGCCGCCGCGCAGGTGAAGCCGCCCTTTCCGCAGCCCAGCTCCAGCTGCAGGGCCGTGAAGCCCGGAAAGGCCTCCAGCCACCGGCCCCGGTACTGCTCCGGCTCCCCGGTCAGCACGGCGGAGGCCCGCTCCATGCGGGGCAGAAGGTTGGGTTTTTTCCGCATTCTCATGACGCTTGCTCCCAGTTTCCTATCAGTAGAGTCTTTTTTTCAGCCTTCCCCAGACGAGGAGGAAGAGGACCAGGGTGACGCACAGGGGCACGATGCCGCCGATCAGATACATGGAGGAATAGGTGCCGGACCGGTCGTACAGGAGGCCCCCCAGCATGGGGCCCACGAAATAGCCCAGGTCGATGCCGAAATACTGGGTGTTGCTGGCCACGCCCCGGCGCTCCGGCACCACCGTGCGGATGCAGATGGTCTGCAGGATGGGGTTCAGGGCGCCGTAGCCCAGGGCGCCGAAGACGGCGCCCGCCAGCAGCACGGGCAGGCTGCGGGCCATGCCGATGAAGACGAAGCTCACGGCGAACAGGAGGACGCCGGGAACAACCACCTTTTCCGGCCCCACCCGGTCGCTGAGCCTGCCGAAGAGGGGCCGCGTCACCACCAGGCCCACGGCGTAGACCGTGAAAAAGCTGCCGATGCCCGCCACGCCCAGCTCGGCGGCGTAGGGCACCATATAGGAGGTGTAGAGGATGCTGGACATGGAGACGAAGCAGAGCAGCAGGGCGGGCAGGATCGTCTCCGTCGAAACGATGTTGCGGTACCACTTGCCGATGACCGCCCGCTCCTCCGCCGTGGGCTTCCGGGAGGGGATCAGGAGGGCGGCCAGGGTGGCCAGCAGCATGACGAAGGCGGCGGACAGGAACACGGCGGTATAGCCGCCCCGCTCCCCCCACCGGCCAATGCCCCAGTCCCGGATGGCGATGCCGATGCTGGGGGCGATGGCCTGGGCGATGGAGGCGCCGATGCCGAAGACCCCGATGCCGCTGCCCAGCTTCTCCGGGGGCAGGCTGTCGCTGGCGATGGTGAGGTTCAGAGAGCCCACAAAGGCGAACTGCAGCCCGTGGAGCACCCTGGCCATGATGAACATGGGCACGGTGCCCGAGGCGGCGTAGGCCACGTTGGTGACGACACCCAGGGCGTAGGTGACCAGCATGATCTTCTTCTTGTCCAGAAGGGTGATCACGGGGCCGGAAACGGGACGGGCGGCAAAGGCCACGCCGAAGTAGAGACCGGAGATCATGCCCACCAGCACCGCCCCCGCCCCCAGGAAGGAGGCGTAGGTGGAGATCAGGGTGTTGGCCATGTGCTGGGATATGCAGAGCAGCAGATTAGCAAAGAAGGCGCAGGTGTAGACCCTGTTCCAGATGCTGCGGTTTTCCCCTTTCGCCACGGGCGGCCACCTCCGAAGAACGACGGATTATGTAACTTTCAAGATACCATGGATCGCCCCCGCCGTCAAGCGCGGCGGCGCGGATGGGCGCCGGTTCGTGCAGGACCCGCTTCCCGCCCTTGCATTCCGTCCTCCGCCGTGATAATATTGTCGTAACAATCGCAAAACAAACCGGCTTCCCCGCCTGTCCGTCGGCGGGAGCAGAGGGAGGAAAGAAATGGCAAAAAAAGCGGTAACCAGCGAGATCCTGAACATCGTGCCCATTGACCTGGGCTATCTGGCCGACCGGGGCATCACGGAGAGCTGCCTGGCCGGGAAGACCGCCGTGGTCACCGGCGGCGCCAGCAACGTGGGCCTGGGCTACGCCCGGGGCCTGGCCTGGTGCGGCGCCAACGTGGTGGTGGCCGATCTGAACGAGACGGCCGGCGCCGAGACCCAGCGGGTCATCAACGAGGAGAACGGCCGCGACTGCTGCATCTTCGTCAAGACCAACGTGACCCTGCAGGAGGACATCGACAATCTGAAGGCCCAGGCCCTGGCCAAGTTCGGCAAGGTGGACATCCTCATCAACAACGCCATGAACATGCGGCTCAACGGGCCCGTGCTCACCAGCCCGGTCTCCGATCTGGAGTCCTCCTTCGCCATCTCCGCCAAGGGCGTCATGATGGCGGTGCAGGCCTTTGTGCCCGCCATGATCGAGCGGGGCTACGGCGTAGTCACCTACTCCGCCACCCAGTTCCACTACTGCCCGCCCATGGTGGGCGGCACCATCTACACCGCCGGCAAGGCGGCGGCCACCAGCATCCTCATGTCCCTGGCCAACGAGGTGAAGGGCAAGGGCGTCTACTGCTTCTGCCTCACCCCCGCCGGCGTGGGCAGGCTGGACTTCTCCAAGCTTCCGCCTCCGCCCGAGCCCAAGCCCGGCGAGCCCCCCAGACCCAAGATGGATCCCGAGAAGATGCGCAGGATGATGTCCATGCCCGGCTTCGACGGCATGATCCCCCCGGAGGCCGGCGCGGCCGCCATGGTCTACTGCATCCTGAATGCGGAGAAGCTCACCGGCTCCGGCATCATCATCAACGACGCCTTCACCGCCATGGACTTCCCCTATCCGAAGCCCGAGACCGCCGTCAAGGGCGGCGGCGGGCGCCGTCTCACGGACATGGAGCTCACCATGGCCTTCTGCACCATGGGCCCGGGCTTCACCGGCTGCGGCGAGAAGAAATAAGACCTCGGAAATAGGACAAAAGACCGGCTTCTTCCTTTGGAAGGAGCCGGTCTTGCTGTTGACAAAGCCTCGCGGAGCGCGCTCGTCGTCGCAAACTCCGTATCGTTCGCTTCGGCCAGTTGGCCAAAGCTCATTCACTCCGTTGCTCCTCCTCCCCAAATCGCAACCCAGCGAAGCGGTTGCGATTTGGAAAGGACGTTTTGCCGGAATCTGAGAGCATTGCCGCTTGCGGCGATGCGAACCATTCCGGCAAATAAGGACGTGCGCGATCCTGTTCAAATCGAAGCCCAGCGAAGCGGGTTCGATTTGAGAACAGTTTCAGGCGGCGGGATACACCGCGATGATGTGGGGATTGGGGCCCTCGTACCAGTAGAGGAAGCCCTCCAGGTCCACCACGTCCCCCGCCTTCAGGTTCTTCACGGCCTCGTACACCTCGGTGCCCGCGCCCCGGAGGTAGGATTCGATGGTGAAGGTGTAGACCGCGTCGCCCAGGGCACCGCTGAAATACAGGTCGTCCCCGTCGGCGCCGGTGCCGTTCCACTTGTAGAGCCAGGGAGCTTCCTTCCCGTCGGCGTCCTTGCTGGGAACGATGGTCAGGCCCTTGAAGGCGACCTTCTCGTTCTTGTGCTGCTCCAGCTCGTCGGTGCCCAGGAGGGCGGTGGCGTCCAGAGGCTCGGCGATGAACTTGCCGTCGATGATCTCAAAGGTGCCGTCGATGATCTCCACTTCGCCGCTCCACTCGGACTTGAAGCCGCTGACGCGGATCTTCGTGCCGGGCAGGAGCTTGT
>JAEEGL014176317.1_pt1 | contig 10020 bp, 5 predicted proteins | sample 9134231 | NCBI WGS metagenome assembly JAEEGL01 (sample SAMN16246548, study PRJNA631951) | gut metagenome | biome: gut microbiome; feature: rumen; material: fiber-attached | host: Bos | place: Iran: Karaj | collected 2018-10 | reverse complement strand
TTCACAGTATCTTACTTTATACAAGATGATTGTTCTGTACATGCTAAAGAGGTGTGATATGCCCCACAGCAAGTCACAGATCTACGATTTTATACTGGATAAAGAATATACGACCTTCCTGACGCTTCAGGAAGTATTCAGCGAGCTGGCTTCTTCTGAACTTGTTATTGAAAAGACCGCTGCCAACAGAACTTATCTGGAGCTTACACCTGAAGGTGAGGAAACCCTTAAATTCTTTGGCAACAGAATAAATCCGGCGATCAAACTTGAAATCGACGATTATCTCAAGGCTAACAGCATGAAGCTCAGAAATGAGGCATCTATCATCTCTGACTACCAGAAAACCGGAGATAATGAGTACACAGCCAAGCTGACTGCCAAGGAAAACGGACAGAACCTCGTAGATATCAGCCTCACCGTGCCGACAGAGGAAATCGCCCAGAGTGTATGTAACAAGTGGCAGGAGAACAATGCAGAAATCTACCAGCTTCTGATCGAGAAGCTGATGTCTTAAAAAGAGGACGGCCCTGCCTGCAGGGCCTGCCTTATTCAGCCATAAACGTTTTGTGCAGTCTGTGATTTCAATTTTTATTTGACAGTATTATTAGCTATTGCTATAATAATCTTTGTGACTCGAAAGAGTACAAGCTGTTGTAGCACAGTCGGTAGTGCGTCGCATTGGTAGTGCGGAGGTCACGAGTTCGATTCTCGTCAGCAGCTTTTTTTATACCTTTTTTTATAACAGATATAACTTTCAGTAAGAACCAGGCTATTATGCTTGGTTTTTTTTATGCTTATCACAGACAGCATTTCTGTCGGATATATTATTCGTCCTTCAAAAAGTCAAAAAATGAGAAGTTAAAAAACAGGAAACGATATTGTGAAATGGAGGATGTCATTATAGAATATAGCTATTCAATTAGAAACTGAATGGGTACAATCCAAAGTCATAAGGCTTTGAATTGCAACACTGAGTTTTTATGCGTGGGGTGAATTATGAAAAAGAATACTAGCAAGTGGAAGTATCCGAGGACCAGGTTACAGTGGCTCTGGGATAACATGGAGGGTGGCAGATTCCTTTATATCTGCGCGATGTTGGGCACAGTTGTATACAATATGTTGCAACTTACGGTGCCTTTTTTTTCTGGGAAAATTGTGGATAATTTCCTCTCAGGAACGAATGCAAGGCAGAATCTGAATGAGCACACGGATCAGTTTTTTATGCTCCTTGGGCTGATGGTAGGACTGACTGTCCTGAGATGCGTTATTGTGTATCTTGACTGTATGGCGTACGAGAAGGTTTCTCAGCACGTTCTGTTCAAGGTGCGCAATTTCCTGTATGACAAGATTCAGAGACAGGACATGAACTTTTACAGCAAGTACAGAACCGGAGATCTTATGACCAGAGTGACCGGTGACCTTGATGCTGTGAGACACATGGTTGCCTGGGTTATCAGAATGGTAATGGAAGCAATTGCGCTTGTTTCCTTCACTGCAATTTACTTTATCGCCATGAACTGGCAGCTTGCTTTCTGTCTTTTGATCGTGGCGCCTCTTATCTTTTTCATTATCTATGTGTTTAAGCTTCTTGTGGCACCTATGCACGCTCTTCTTCGTGAGAAGCTTGCATATATGAACACGGTTGCACAGGAGAATATTGCCGGAAACAGAGTTGTTAAGGCGTTTGCACGCGAGGACTATGAGATTGAGAAGTTCGACGAGTGCAACACTGACTACAGAGATACTAATAAGAAGACTGCTCGTGTATGGCTTCGTTTTTATCCTTTTGTTGAAACACTTGCCAATATGCTGTCTGTTATTCTTATTCTCGCAGGCGGACTTTTCATGATCGATGGCAAGCTCACTATGGGCGAATATGTATCTTTTACCGGTCTTATCTGGGCTATTGCCAACCCGATGAGACAGCTGGGCAACGTCATGAACGAGTTCCAGAGATTCTCCGCAGCATCAGCTAAGGTTATGGAAATCTACTATTCGGAGCCTGAGATTGTGGATGCGCCTGATGCGGTTGATAAGCCTGAGAGGTTCAAGGGTGAGGTTGAGTTCAGAAATGTATCCTTTACATACGCCGATGCCAAGCTTCCTGTGCTTGAACATATTTCTTTTACCGCTAAACCGGGACAGACTATAGCTATCATGGGTGAGACGGGCTGTGGAAAAACATCGCTCATTCACCTTATTCCAAGATTCTATGAACCTACAGAGGGAGAAATCCTCGTTGACGGCGTCAATGTCAACAAGCTTAAGCTCCAGCAGCTGAGAAAGAACATCGGACTTGCAACTCAGGATGTGCTTCTTTATTCTGATACGATTGATGGAAATATTGCCTACGGTGACGGCAATATCAGTAAGGAAGAGGTTGTTCGTTTTGCCAAGTACTCCGCAGCTTCCGACTTCATCGCTAAGATGCCTGAGGGCTATGACACGATTGTAGGTGAAAGAGGTGTTGGACTTTCCGGCGGTCAGAAGCAGAGAATATCCCTTGCCAGAGCGCTTGCTGTCAGACCTGCCATCCTTATCCTCGATGACACAACTTCAGCTGTGGATCTTGAGACGGAAAAAGAGATTCAGGAGAGCCTTAGAAATCTTGATTTCCCATGTACGAAGATCATCATTGCTCAGCGTATCTCAACCACCAAGGATGCTGACCAGATACTGATCATGCAGCATGGTGAGATCACAGAGAGAGGAACTCATGAGGAGCTGATAAAGAAGGGCGGCTACTACGCAGACCTTGTAAAGCTCCAGGTCGGGGCCTGAGAAAACAAAGAATTAGAAAAACGCACCGGTTGCATATTATGAGAGAACATGATGCAAGACGTACTAATGGCATCACTTTCTAAGGAGACTTGAAATGGCAAGAAGAAATACATATAAAGAAGATGAAATTCTTGAAGAACCCTTTGACCTCAAACATCTATTAAGGGCATGGGTATATATAAAGAAACATGCAGGAAAAATGGTGCTGGCACTTATTCTTTCAGCACTTGGAGGAGCAGCTGCGCTCATGAGCCCCATGATCGTTCAGAAGGCGCTTGACGTAGCAATCCCCGAAGCTAACGAGCAAATGCTGTACAGACTCGTTATTTACGCTGTATTTTTCTACATTGTGAGTGTTTTGTTTACAACTGTACGCTCACACATAATGATAAATGTCAGCCAGGATATCATTTACCAGATCAGAAGCGATCTTTTTAAACACCTGCAAAAGCTTCCTTTCCAGTATTATGATGACAGACCACAGGGAAAGATACTTGTAAGGGTCGTTAACTACGTCAACTCAGTATCGGATATGCTCAGTAACGGACTTATTAACGTCATTCTTGAGATCATAAACCTTGTATTTATCATCGTATTCATGTTTATCGTGGATGTGAGTCTGAGCCTCGTAGTCCTGGCAGGCGTACCATTTCTCATGGTGTTCATGTTCTGGATAAAGAATAAGCAGCGCAAGGCGTGGCAGGCTGTTTCCAATAAGAATTCCAACCTGAATGCTTACCTTCAGGAGAATATTGTAGGAGCCAGAATCACGCAGATTTTCGCAAGAGAGGATGAGAATGCCGAGATATTTGAGCATCTTTCAGGAGACTGTAGAAAGACCTGGATGAAGGCGGTTAGCTATTCCACTCTTGTATGGCCGGGAATTGATACGATTTCAGTCCTTGTAAGAGCTGCAATCTACCTCTTTGGACTTCTTATCTTTTCACAGGGACATGAGACCCTGGGAACCATTGTTGCAATCTCCAGCTATGCATCGCGCTTTTGGCAGCCTATCATGAACCTTGGAAATATCTTCAACGGCTTTATCAACAACATGGCTTACCTTGAGAGAATCTTTGAGACCATGGACGAGCCGGTTACTGTTGATGACGAGCCTGGAGCAGTAGAGATGAAGAAGGTTGTCGGAGAGGTAACTTTCGAGAATGTATCTTTTTCCTATGAGAAGGGAAAAGAGATACTTCACAACGTATCCTTCAGCGTAAAGCCGGGAGAGAGCGTTGCTCTTGTTGGTCCTACAGGAGCCGGAAAGAGCACCATTGTCAGCCTTATATCAAGGTTCTACAACGTAGACAGCGGGCGCATATTGATAGATGGTCAGGATATATCCAAAGTTACGCTTAAATCACTTCGTTCGCAGATGGGAATCATGCTTCAGGACAGCTTTATTTTCTCAGGTACGATTGAAGATAACATCAGATACGGCAAGCTCGATGCCACACAGCCTGAGATAAGAGCAGCAAGTAAGACTGTATGTGCCCATAGCTTTATCAAGGGCATGCGAGACGGTTATAGGACAGAGGTAAAAGAGAGAGGCGCACTTCTTTCTCAGGGACAAAAACAGCTTATTTCCTTTGCGAGAACTCTTTTGTCTGATCCTGCAATTCTAGTCCTCGATGAAGCTACTTCGAGTATAGATGTGCAGACTGAGAAAGCGCTTCAGCAGGGGCTTGATGCTATGCTCGCAGGAAGGACGAGCTTTATCATCGCTCACAGACTTTCTACTATTACTAAGTGTGACAAGATCATGTATATCAATGACGGTGGCATCACTGAGTGCGGAAGTCACGCTGAGCTCATGGCTAAGAAGGGTGATTACTACCATCTTTACACAGCTCAGATCGAAGGGCTGGAAGTTGGCTGATCACAATAAAGTCACTTATTTGACGCCATGTATCTGCGCCTGATAGGCAGGTGAGGTTGTATTAACAGCGGATTTTTTATATAATATTCTAAGGGGCAAAAGAGATTTTGCTCCTTATTGTTTAATATACGTAGGTAAGTGAAATTTGACATATTGTTACGACTATTGTAAAATCTCTAAGGTCGATTTATTATCCAAGTATCTATGAATGGTCGCTGGCCGATTCATGGTAGCAAAGAGTACATTCCTGAAGCACTGATTCAGGGATACATGATTTGATAACAACATGAGTAGAAAAAACGAAAAAAAGAGAAATTTCATTATACTGATAGCCTTTGCTGCAGCATTTTCTCTGCTCCTTGGAGTGAGCCTCGGTGTTGCCGACCACTCAGAAGTGGCTTCAGCTGCAGAGCTTTCAAGTACTGTTACGGTATCTTCAATGTCACTTGGAGCCAATAACACGCTTGGTGTTTCACTTGAAGATTACATTGCATCAAACGGAATAGAGCTTCAGGATGATGAGGAAACAGTATTTGACGAGGATGAGGAAGAGATTCTCATTGACGAGACTGAGGAGGCTGTTGCCGGTGGTAGCTATACAGTGACACCTTTTGATACTTGGGTGCAGATGTATGCAAGTGATACGGTCAATGTAAGAGCGGGCGCAGGTACAGATTACGACAGACTCGGCAAGGTTGCCTGGGGAACTGAGATCACGGTTACAGGCGTCACAGATAATGGCTGGTACGAGGTTTTGTTCAAAGATATGCTAGGATATATCAGAGGAGATTACGTAGTTGCCGATATGCCTGGAATTCCTTATCTTTTTGTGGGTGATTCGAGAACAGTACAGCTGCAGATGGCTGTGGGTTCAACTGACAAGGCCTATGTTGCCAAGGTTGGCGAGGGTTATTCGTACTTCAAGAATGTAGGCATAACCGGAATCCAGCAGAACGCCGGCAAAGGGACCAAGATGATCATCAATTTCGGTGTCAACGATCTTGCCAATGCCAGCAAGTACATAAGTCTCGTAAATTCCTACATCGACACTTGGGAAAATGCAGGGATAACAGTTTACTATTCATCAGTTACTCCGGTGGGCAGCAGCGCCAGTGTTTCTAACAGTCAGATTGAGGCATTTAATGCCAAGCTGCAGGAAGGACTTGATCCGAGGGTACATTGGATAGACAGTTATACATATCTGATGCAGACAGGTTTTGAATCATCAGACGGACTTCACTATAACAAATCAACATACAAGAACCTTTATGCTTATTACATGTCCGTTATCAGTCAGGACACACAACAGTAATGGTTTAGACTTCATGACTCAGGAAATGCGAGGCTGTGTTTCCTGAGTTGTTTATTTTCAGGGATAATGATACGCTTAATATGTTGAGTATAATCCCATAGAGATTTATTCGGATTTTGCGATGCTTTATAGATTATAAGGAGATTTCATAATGAACATAGTTCTTTTGTCAGGTGGATCAGGAAAAAGACTTTGGCCTCTTTCCAACGACATCAGATCCAAGCAGTTTATTAAGATTTTTAAAAAGGAAGATGGCACCTATGAATCAATGGTTCAGAGGGTGTATGGACAGATAAAGAAAGTAGATCCCGACGCAAGTGTCACTATAGCTACCAGCAAAACTCAGGTTTCTTCTATCCATAATCAGTTGGGGGAGGATGTGGGAATTTCAATTGAGCCCTGCAGACGTGATACATTTCCTGCTATTGCCCTTGCAACAGCGTATCTTACCGATGTAATGGGAATAGACCCTGAGGAGTCTGTTGTTGTTTGCCCGGTTGACCCTTATGTTGAGGATGACTATTTTGAGGCGATTAAGGACCTTTCGGCACAGGCAGATAAGGGCGAAGCCAATCTTGTTCTTATGGGAATTGAACCTACATATCCTTCTGAGAAATATGGATATATTGTTCCCAAGTCAAATGATCATACTAGTGAGGTTTCTGAGTTTAAAGAGAAGCCTACTGCTGATGTTGCCAGGGAGTATATCAGTCAGGGAGCTCTGTGGAACGGCGGTGTTTTTGCATACAAGCTTAAATACGTTTTAGACATAGCTCACAAGCTTATTGTATTTGATGATTATCAGGATCTTTTCAATAAATATGAGACTCTGACCAAGATTTCTTTTGACTATGCTGTCGTAGAAAAAGAGAGCAAGATTCAGGTTATGCGCTTCAAGGGACAGTGGAAGGATCTTGGAACATGGAACACTCTTACAGAGGCCATGGAGGAGAATGTTGTAGGAAAAGGAATCTGTAATGATACCTGCAAGGGTGTACATATCGTCAATGAGATGGATGTGCCTGTGCTTGCAATGGGACTCAAAGATGTGGTTATCTCTGCATCTCCTGAAGGAATTCTTGTTTCTGACAAGGAGCAGAGCTCATATATCAAGCCCTATGTTGACAGCTTTGTTCAGCAGATCATGTTTGCTGAGAAGTCGTGGGGAAGTTTTAAGGTTATTGATGTTGAAGATGGCAGCATGACTATAAAAGTTACGCTTAATGCCGGTCATTCCATGAACTACCACAGCCACAATCACAGAGATGAGGCGTGGGTTGTTATCTCAGGAACAGGTCAGACCATACTTGACGGAGTTGAAAAAAATGTGCGCGAAGGTGATGTCATTACAATGAAAGCCGGCTGCAAGCACACAGTAGTTGCAGAGACAGAGCTCAAGCTCATCGAAGTCCAGATTGGAAGCGACATCTCCGTCCAGGACAAGATCAAGCACACACTATAATGCCCTCTCAGTCACAGAACAGAATCAATTCATTTGGAAAAGAGTAAATTCTGTAATCTGTATCCAAATACAGTCAAGGCAAAATATCCCCGAATGTGCAGTTCTCGGACGAGCAGGATGATTCATTAATTGAAAAAAAGGATAACTCCCGATTGTTATGAACAACGCTGAAATGAGGGAGTTATCCTTTTTTGAAATTTTATGAATCACCGCGCAGACGAACACCAGCATTCGCGGATATTTTGCTTAGGCGTCAGGGGTTCACAATTTACTCTACGGTTACGCTCTTGGCGAGGTTTCTTGGCTTGTCAACATCAAGTCCCTTAGCAACACTGGTGTAGTATCCAAGAAGCTGAAGAGGAATGATCGCAAGGCTTCCAATAAAGAGCTCATCAACCTTAGGAATGTAAACTGTAAAGTCTACCTGATCCTCAACATTGTATTTGCCGTAAGTGGTGAGTCCCATTAGGTATGCGCCACGGCTCTTACACTCAACCATGTTTGAAATGGTCTTTTCATAGAGCGCTGACTGTGTGAGAACACCGATTACAAGTGTTTCATTTTCAATAAGAGAAATTGTTCCGTGCTTAAGCTCACCTGCAGCATAAGCCTCTGAGTGGATATAGCTGATCTCCTTCATCTTGAGACTTCCCTCAAGAGAAACGGCGTAGTCGATACCTCTTCCGATAAAGAAGATATCGTGAGCATTGGAATACTTGGCAGCAAACCACTGAAGTCTTTCTTTCTCTTCAAGAATCTTTTTCATTTTATCAGGAATGCTCTTGATCTCGCTGATATAGTAAGCAAGCTTTTCTGGAGACTCCATTGTTCCGCGAGCTTCTGCAAATCTGAGGGTAAGAAGATATCCGCAGACAAGCTGACAGCTGTAAGCCTTTGTTGTGGCAACTGAGATTTCAGGACCGGCAACAGTGTACATAACGTGATCGGACTCTCTTGCAATTGATGAGCCGATAACATTTACGATAGAAAGAGTCTTAACGCCTTTTTCCTTGGCAAGTCTAAGTGCTGCTAAGGAATCAGCAGTTTCTCCTGACTGAGAAATAATGATGGCGAGGGCCTTTTTATTGAGCTTCATTTTCCTGTATCTGAACTCGGATGCAAGCTCAACTCTTACAGGAATATCCGTGAGTTCCTCGATGATATACTGAAGTTCAACGCCCACATGCCATGCGGATCCGCATGCAACAATGTAGATCTGGTTGATATCATTGATCTCCTCATCAGAAAGACCTACTTCGCTGAGATCAATCTTATCGCCGGATAAATACTTAGCGATTGTATCTGAAACAGCCTTGGGCTGCTCATGGATTTCTTTGATCATGAAGTGCTCATAGCCGCCTTTTTCTGCAGCCTCTGCTGAGAAAGTAACGGTTGTGACTTCCTTCTCAACCTCATCACCGTCGATGTTAAAGAACTTTACTTCACCGGGGGTGATCCTTGCCATCTCCATGTTGTCGATGTAATAAACATCTCTTGTATACTTAAGGATTGCAGGAACGTCTGATGCGATGAAAGACTCGTCATCCTTGACACCGATGATCATAGGAGACTGCTGTCTTGCAACATAGATCTCGTTGGGATGGTCCGTAAACATTACTTCAAGAGCATAAGAACCGCGAACACGAACGAGGGTCTTGGCAATAGCATCGATAGGTCCGATCTTATATTTTTTGTAGTAGTAATCAACAAGCTTGATCAGAACCTCAGTGTCAGTATCTGAGTAAAATCTGTAATTGTGCTTGATGAGTTTCTCTTTTAACTCCTGGTAGTTCTCGATGATACCGTTGTGAACACCGACAACCTCTGACTCGACTTCTCCTGAACCTGATCCTGTGCAATTACCGCTCACATGAGGGTGTGCATTTGTAAGACTTGGAGCACCGTGTGTAGCCCATCTTGTGTGACCGATTCCACAGGTTCCGGTTAAAGAACTGCCTCCATTAGTCTTGTTTGAAAGGTTAACGAGTTTACCGACAGATTTAACAACAACTGCCTTCTCCTCTCCATCTCTTACTGCAAGTCCTGCTGAGTCATAGCCTCTGTACTCAAGCTTAGCCAAGCCATCAAGAAGAATGGGAGCTGCCTGTCTTTTACCAATATATCCAACTATTCCACACATATTTTTATTCTCCGTAGTGTTTTTTGAATTGCTAGATTAATATATGCATTCAAAGATTATTATATGGGTTTGCATAACCCGCGTCAATAAAAGGAAATAAGCATAATACAGGGGCGGATCGAATACTGAACCGCCCCTGAACGAGTATTTTTTTATTCTTATTTATATGAAGGATTGTTTATCAGCCTTTTACGGCACCTTCGATCATACCTTCCATGATCTGCTTCTGAGCAATGAGGAAGAGGATGATCATAGGAATAATTGCAAGGAGTGCTGCTGCAAGGATGAGGTTCCACTGTTTTACATAAGAACCTACAAACTTCTGAACAGCAACAGGAAGTGTCATTACTTTTCCGTTCTGACCCAGCATCATGGATCGAAGAAGGTAGTCGTTCCAGCTCCACATACCATTGAGGATGGTTACTGTAGTGATACCAGGTGTC
>JAEEGL014015411.1_pt1 | contig 10020 bp, 6 predicted proteins | sample 9134231 | NCBI WGS metagenome assembly JAEEGL01 (sample SAMN16246548, study PRJNA631951) | gut metagenome | biome: gut microbiome; feature: rumen; material: fiber-attached | host: Bos | place: Iran: Karaj | collected 2018-10 | reverse complement strand
TTCGAATGTAGCGGCGCCGTATACGTCAAGCCCGTCATATGGCTAATCGTAAGCGTTAAATCGTTCGCCGTAATCCTGGTTGCGCCGTGCGATTCGAAAAGAGACCATTCAGACGCGACCACCTTCTGAGACGGCGCCGTAAAATCAATATCAAATCCTCTCAGCGTGAGGTCGACGGAATCAAGCAGGAACATGCGCTCGCTCCAGCCTCCGGTCAACGTCTCGGGCGGCTTAAAGGTCAACGCCGGTTGAAAGCCTTCTGCGGCGAGTATTTCGACCTTCTTATCGACCAGTGAAATCGAGGGCGTTTCCAGAATGCCGTTGAAACGCAGTTCAACGGTAATTTGCCCGTTAGGTTCGCGCGACGGCGCCGAAAGCGCGCTCTGGAGCGTTGCAAACGTATTGGGCGACGAACCGCGTCCGTCGACGACGCGAACGTCCTTAGCGACCAAAGGAGAAGTCGTCGCCGCGTCTCCAGATTCGGGCGTCGTCGGTCGCCAATTCACGACAAGCGAAGCCAAAGCTACGTCGTCGCCTCCTACGGGGACGGCGCCGAAAGATTCGCTTTCCGGTTCGAGGGAGTGAGCGCGCCATCCGAACGCGTCTCGCGCCTTGTCGACGGACGCGACGCTCACGAAGGAAAAATCTTGTTCCGAACCGATGGAATCGCTGGAAATCAAACTTGTCTTAGCGTAAACGGAGTCGTAACCAACGGCGTATAGCGAGTCTAGTTCGGCGGCGGCGTAGGAAACGGCGTCGTCATAACTTTCGACCTTTACGCCGACGCCAACGTTTTCATCGACCGCAAAGCGTTCGCCCGACGACGTCGCTACGTCCGACCCGCCTTCCGAAACGGACGCGGAAGACGCAGTCTGATCGGCGCCGGACGCGTTTCCTCCGTTCTCAACGACGGTCGGGGCAAAGGGCGAGTACTCGAGCGTAGGCGCAACGAGATCGTGCCGGTCGCCGCCGTAATAGGAGACGCCAAAGAAGGCCAGAAGAGCGCCGATAACAAAAACGGCGGGGATCGCGCGCAAAAACGCCCTCGATAGTCTCGCGCGCTCGCGCGTTCCCTTCTCCGACTGAACGTCGACGCTTAGCCCGAGCATATCGACGACTTGCCGCAAATCGGCGATGAGAGTCTCCGGCGTCTGATAGCGCTCGTTCGGATCCTTGCGCATCATTTTTTTAACGACGGCGGCGATCTCAATCGGGATCGACGGGTTATTCTCACGCACGTCGGGAGCTTCGACGCCTTGGTGCATGAGCAGCTTCTGAAGCATCGTTCCCTCTGGAAAAGGGGGCGATCCGACGAGCATATAGTAGAACGTACACCCGAGCGAGTAGACGTCGCTACGCGCGTCCGCTTGACGCGGGTCGCGCGCCTGTTCGGGCGAAATATAATCAAAGGTTCCAAGCGTAACGCCGCTCTCGGTTAGATCGTCGTCAACCTTTGATTTTAGAAGGCGGGCGAGCCCCATGTCGATGAGCTTTACGCGCTTTTGCGGGGTAACGATAATATTGGAGGGTTTGACGTCGCGGTGGGTAACGCCGTGGGCCGCCGCGTGAGCAAGAGCGTCCGCCGCTTGTAAAATGAAATCGATCGCTTCGTCGAGATCAAGGACGCCGCGCTCGAGGACATAGTCGCGCAAATTCACGCCGTCGACGTATTCGAAGGCAATGTAAGGAACGCCGTCGACGTTTCCAAAAAGATAAACTTGCGCGATATTCTCGTGATTGAGTCGCGCCGCCGATTTGGCTTCGTTGAGAAATCGCGCGACGGTCGCCTCGTCCTGCGCACGACGTCGCGGTAGAACCTTAATAGCGACTTTCCGCTCAAGGACGCGGTCGACGCCTTCGTAAACGCGTCCCATTCCTCCGCCGCCGACATAGCGCTTGATCTCAAACTGACCAAAAGTCGAACCGGGCGCAAGCGCGTCGGGATCGCTCGGGCGCGTAGGCGCGGCGGAGTCTGCGACGACGGTAACGTCGTCGATAAGTTCAAGGGTCGCAGTCGAAGAAACCTCTTCTGCATCTGGAGAAGACGGCGCGTTCGCTGCAGGCGGTTCCTTCTGACTCGCCATTTCAGTCGCGACCGCGTCGTTCGACTCGTCGACGCGCGCTTGCGCGTCGTCTTCGCGCTCGCTCGTAGTCGGGTCGACCGTTCGCTCGCCGGACGCGTCGTCAGGTCGCAATGAAATCGAAGATCCGTCCGCCATAGCGTCTTCTCTATATCCCTTATCGATGAAAATCTGTCTGAAAAAGACCCCGCGCGCGCAGTAGCAACGCGCGCAGGGCGAAAAACTATGCGCTCGACAAGTCTTAGACGTCGCGAGCGCAACGACGACGATTAGAACATGAAGCGATTGAAGACGTTCTCAATCAGCTCTTGACGACCGCTCGCGTTCGGATCGGCGTCGCCCTTCTCCATCATGTAATTGAAGAGGGATTTGAAGTCGTGCTTACCGGCTTCGATTTCCGCGCCGATTCCAGTATCCCAGGACGCGTAGCGTTCCTTGAGCATACGATCGAACTCGCCGTCGGCGCGCGCCGCCGCCGCGTTGCGCAGACCTTTCGCAAACGCGTCCATACCGCCGACATGCGCGTAGAACAGATCCAACGGCTCGAAGCTTTCGCGTCGAACTTTCGCGTCGAAGTTCAGACCGCCCGTCGTAAAGCCGCCGTACTTCAAGAGCACGAGCATCATCTTCGTCGTCATATAGACGTCCGTCGGGAATTGGTCCGTGTCCCAACCGAGCAACATGTCGCCGGAGTTCGCGTCGACCGAGCCCAAGAAGCCCTGACTGCCCGCGACTTCCATTTCGTGTTCCACGTTGTGACCGGCGAGCGTCGCATGGTTCGTCTCGATATTCATCTTGACGTCGTTTTCGAGACCGTACGCGCGCAGGAAGTTAATGCACGTCGCAACGTCAAAATCGTACTGATGCTTCGTCGGCTCCTTCGGTTTCGGCTCGAAATAGAATTGACCCGTGAAACCGATTTCCTTCGCGTAGTCGACCGCCATGTGCATAAACTTCGCGAGATGGTCCATTTCGCGCTTCATATCGGTGTTCCAGATGCACTGATAGCCTTCGCGCCCGCCCCAGAACGTATAGCCCTGCGCGTTGAGCTCTTTAGAGACCTCAAGCGCCTTCTTGACCTGCGCCGCTGCGTACGCGAACGCCGTTGCGTTACAACTGGTCGCCGCGCCGTGCATAAAGCGAGGATTGCCGAAAAGATTGGCCGTGCCCCACAGCATCGTTATGCCCGTGCGCTCCGACTCTTCCTTAAAGACCTTGACCACTTCGTCGAGATTCTTGCACGTTTCCGCAAACGTCTTTCCTTCGGGCGCGACGTCGCGATCGTGGAACGCGTAAAATTGAATTCCGGTTTTTTCAAGGAATTCGAAGAAGACGCGAACGCGTTTTTGAGCGTTTTCGATCGAGTCGGAACCGTCGTCCCAAGGACGTTGCATCGTCGCGGCGCCAAAAGGATCGACGCCGTTCATGCGCATTGTGTGCCAGAACGCGCAACTGAAGCGCAGATGCTCCTTCATCGTCTTCCCTTCGATAACTTCGTCGGGATTGTAGAAACGGAAAGCGAGCGGATTCTTGGAATCAGGACCTTCGTACTTGATCTTGGTAATGTCGGGAAAAGCGACCATATTTCAAACTCCCTATATTATGGGCGCGGTCAAGCCAATCGCGCCGCGCAAACTGCAAAACCGAGCGACGCGTCGCACGGTCAAATGTCAAACGATAGGAACAGTATACCAAATTGCGACGCCGATTGAAAGAAGAGGCTTGAGAAAAATCCAAAAGAAGTCGGGTGAAACGAAAAAACGCAAGCCTGCAAACGACTGCAGACTTGCGCAATTTCAGAAAAAGGCGAATAAACGGGAACCGATTCCGCTCGGAAAGGTCTCAGATTACGCCGCGCGACTTCAGGAAGAAGATGACTTCGTCCCCGAGTTCGTCAGCTGAAAGATTCGACGCGTCGAGCGTCAATTCCGGCGCCTCAGGCGCTTCATAAGGATCGTCGATTCCAGTAAAGCCTTTGATTTCGCCCGCGCGCGCCTTTTTATAGAGCCCCTTCGGATCGCGCGTCTCGCAAACTTCCAGCGGCGTCTTCATATAGATTTCATAGAAATCGCCAACGTCGAGCATGGCGCGAACGCCGTCGCGATCGGCGCGATACGGGCTAATAAACGCCGTTAGCGCAATGACGCCCGCTTCCGCAAAGAGTTTCGAGACCGCGCCGATACGACGAATATTCTCTTCGCGATCTTCGGCGGAAAACCCGAGTCCAAATCGCTTGGCAAATTCGGGCGAATGCTTCTCCTGAAGAATTTTAGGGGACGCGTTGAGATTATGACGAACGTTGTCGCCGTCAAGGACGAAGCTGTGCTTGCCGAGCTCGTGCAATTTGTGATCGACGACGTTTGCGACCGTGCTTTTGCCGCTGCCGCTCAGACCCGTGAACCAAAGAACGCAACCTTTATTGCCGTTGAGCTTCTCTTTTTCCAAACGAGAAACCGCATGCTGATGCCAATAGACCTGAACTTCGGGCGAACTCATATCTTCTCCTCAATGTTATCTTGGTGTATGCGCGTCGATTTCTAATAGTCGCGTCGACAACCGAGCGCGGCGTTCGATATATTGTACGCAAATTGGCGCTCTTTACAAGGGACGGCGTCGTCGGTCTCGCCGTTCTTAGGAGTCCACTTTCGCGCGCAACGCTTCTTCTTTAGCCAACGCTTTCTCTTCAGCCGCCGCAAGACGCGAGTAATCGGGCGCCAGACGCCAAACGTCGTCGAACGTTCCCGATTCGATACGAGGAATCGCGACAAGCGCAACGCCGTCGGCGGAGGGACTCCAATATTCTGAATCGATCAACTGGTCTGCGCTCGCCAAGCTTGCCAGATTCCTAACGCGTCGCAGACCGGGTCCGGCAAAGAGCGTCGGAACCTCCGACTCCATCGACGCTCGCGAAAGCCACTCCTTATTCGCAACGACGCGATACCGCTCCTCAACGCGTTCCGGTCGCGCAAAACGTCCGGAAGCGTCGCGCGCAAGAAGATAATCGCGAACGGCGGAGTCGCCGCGTTGCGCGTCGACGCCCACTGAAAGAACCACTTTCGCCGCCGTCGCCGCCGCGTCGGGAAACGGCGCGCGAGCGCAAATCTCAAACGCGATCGCGTCGAGAGTGTCGACTCCGACCGTCGACGCATTAATCGCCCAAGCAAACGCTTTCGCCGTCGCAACCCCAACCCTCAAACCGGTAAAAGAGCCCGGTCCGATCGTAACCGCGACGACGTCGAGTTCGGAAGCGCGCCAACCGACGTCGTTGAGAACGGCGCGCATCGTCGGAGCAAGCGACTGTGCGCTCCGCTGATCGTTAGGCAGAGCGCGCAAATCGATACGTTCGTCGCCGCAATAAAGCGCGACGCTACCGGAAACGTCGGAAGTTTCCAGGGCCAAAAGTCGTTTTTGCATATCTTTAATCTTCACTACGTTCGCCGCGCCGTAACGCGACTTTTTTAAACGCGTCGTCGCTACGAAACGCGTCTTTGCATCGTCGACTATAATATAACGTCCTTTGCGCGGATCGACAGGGGGCGCGTTAAGAAAAACGTCTCAAAATGGCGTCAAGAAATTGCTCTTGCGCCTTCTTAAAAGTATCGCTATAATCGGCGACGATTTTGGAGTCTGCGCGTAAACGCGCGGAAAAATGAAAGGATTCACTAGCGTCGACGCGCGTCGGCGCCACTTGTCGAAAGCGTTCTATGACCAATCGAAAAGACAACCGGAACCTGCGCAACCGAGCTAGCGCCCGAATCGGCACGCTGGGTTTGGCAGGCTGTTGCCTCGTCGGTCTAGGCGCGCCCCTCTTTTTTCCGACGTTCGCCGTCGCTCAGCATCAACAACAACCGGCAAAAGCGAGAGTCGCGTTCTTTTCCATTCCGGTCGGGGTCGCCGTCGCGCCAATTTTCGCAACAGCGTCGGAGAATTCATACCAGACGGGGTCTATTCTGAAAGATCGGTACGTCGAGGTCTATTTCAAAACGGAAGACGGATTCTGCGCCATTCGACCGCCGTACGGTAGTTTCTCGTGGATTAATGGAAAATTCGTCCAAATGGAGGACGAATCAAACGGGCGCGTTCATTCCCCATCGGGCAAGTTGGCGCCGTCTCGCGTCGGCGTCGAATCGCCAACGGCGAGCAAATCGGTGCAGGTTGGCTTACGTCCGAACCAGAAGATCAAGGTTCTCGGAAAAGTCCGCCTCGACGACGGAACGGTCTGGTACAAGATATCGCCGCCGCCCGGGGAATTTCGGTGGATTAAGGCGTCGAGCCTGGTTCAAGATCCGGCGCTTGACAAACTGCCGAATAAGCTCACGCTCCAGGAAGATTTCTTGAAGCAGTTCGAAAACACGAAGTCAAACGACGCCGACCAGACGCCCAATCCGCCGACGGCGCAACCTCTCGCTCCTGAGCAGTCGACGCCGGCGCCAAAACCCTTCCCGCTCCCCAAGGAATTCGGTCCGATCCTCGACGAGCATAGCGCGCAGTACGCGTCGCCGGCAAAACCTGTCGCCGCCGAACCAAACGAATTTCAGAATCGACTCGACAGCCTGAATCGAGACGTCGCTAAAATCGTCGGAAGACGCGACGCAACGCCGGACGAATTCCACGCGTTGCGCGCGCGCGTCGGCGAATTGCGAGCGCTTGCAAAGGACGACTCGCAACGATTTGTCGTTTCTGCCGTCGCCGAATCGATTGCAAAAGCGGAGAACGCGAACGCGCTTGCCCAAAAAGCAAGTCGCAACGCCGCGCAGGAATACCGACTCGGAGACGTTGAAAAACGATTCGACGACGAGGGTTTGGCAAACAATTCCAACCAGCCGGAACCGATCGCGCAATTCCAGGATCCGCCTGGGGTTCCAATCGCCAATAACGCTGAAATTGCGGGCGCGATCAACGCCGTGCCAGACGGACGCGTCGTCGACGGAAAGTTCTTCCCGAACGTGCCCGCGCCGGGACTCGCGCTCGACGCAAGCGGTTTGCCGAACGGACGCTTCGTCAATGGGAATTTCATTCAAGAGGAAACGCCGGGCCTTCCGACGAACGTTCCCCTTAACGCACAAAACGTCGTCGTAGCCAGTCCGTCGCCAACGCCGGTCGCGTCCGCCGTTCCCACGCCGCACGAAACGACCGCGCTAAAGCCGACGCCTAAAAAAGATCAGCATAAGTCGCGACTCGAGTTCGCATTCTCCGGCGACAATAGCCCGTTCCGTCGCGAAAAAGAGGCTATCCTCGCAACGAACGTCGACCGCACGAAAAAAGGCGCCGCGCTCGCGCGGTTGCCGTCGCTACTATCCTCCGGCGCGCAGATCATCGTGCCGCCCGCTAGTTACGATATGCAAGAAGTCGCTAGAACGACTGGCGACGCGAAATTACAAACGGGACTACTGCGCCGCAACGATCTCGAAAAAATGAAGAGCGAAGTTGCGGAAGCGACGATTAACGTTGAGTCGACGACGTCCGTCGAAAAGCCGCGCGGAGCGCTCGTCTTTAAGGCGCCGAACCAGGAGAACGCCGACCAAACGACAAGGAGTCCCGAAAACTCCGTGGCGCTCAACGATTCAAACGCGTCCCCTTGGAAGCCGGTCGAACGCGCGACGTCGCACGAACCGATCGCGCCGCTAGCCGCGAATCGAATCGCGTTGGCGAGCGGCAATGCGTCGGGCAAAGTCCGTCAAACGGGCTCCTTTGCGCCGGCGACGTCGAAATCGTTCGAGCATTTCGATTCCTCCGGCACGCTCGTAGAACTTTCGAACGCCTCGGAAGGCGCGCCGAAGTACGCGTTATTAGCGCACGACGGCACAACCTTAACCATCGTCGCCTACCTCCAGCCGGATCGAAACGTTTCCTTTAGCCAGTTTATCGGTCAGAAAGTCGGCGTTAAAGGAACTTCGGGAACGGTCGAGGTCGACGGAACGACAAAGAAGCTCATTATTGTCCGGTCGCTCTTTTTGCAGAAGTAACGGCGACCGTTCGTAACAATTCTAAACGCGGCGTTAAGGTTAACGTCGCGTTTTTTTCTTTTCCTATGGTTTCGTCGATTCATACGACGTATATGCCCGAGCGTCTGCTCCACAGCCTCGACAAAGACAAGACAAAAAAGACGCTCACACGAGCGCCCTCGGCGATCTAATCAGAAAAGAGCCGTAATCGCCGGGCTGCCGTTCCGCTTTATAATAGCGAATTAGTAATTCAAAGTCCCGACTTTTCGTCCGCAATCGGCACAAGAACGCGCCAAAGACAGCCGGTCGGAAAGCGTTGCGACTCTTCGCAGAGCAATTCCGCGCCGAGCGATTCAGCAAAGCGACGCGCTAGGGAAAGCCCGACGCCTAGTCCGCGCCCGGCGCGTCGACCGGAGAAATAAGGCGCGAACGCTAGCTCGCGTTGTTCGTCGGTCATACCGACGCCGTTGTCTTCAACTCCGAAGACGATCGCGTTTTGGGTATGTTCGGCTATAAAATGAATCTTACCGGACGTTCGCGTTTGAACGGCGGTCGTTGCGTTGCGCGCCAGGGAATGGAGAATCGTGGCGAGAAATTCGGGGTCGCCGTCGAAAGATACGCTCGGATCGAGGGAATTAATCGCCTTCGTCTCGATTCCGCTTTCGGCGAGGAGAACGCGTTCGCGCTCGAAACGTTCCGAGAAGAAATCATAGGCGTTGAGCGGTCGCAACGCCGGTTGCGGCGGGCGAGCGAAGGAGCGCAACGACGCGAGCATCTCGTAGCCAACCTGCGTCTGTTCGACGATCGCCGCCAACATGCGGCGCTTATCGGAAGCCGTCTCGTCACGAAGGAGCGTCTGAGCGAGCATACTAATTACCGCAAGCGGGTTATTGAGCTCATGCCCGGCGCCTGCGGCAAACTCCGCCAAACTCCGAAAGGTTCTCGTCTCAACCGCGCGCGCCAGCTCATCGGCGCTCACAATCGTTTCGCCGTCGTTCTTCATAAAAGCGTCAATTCCACGACTCAATTTGCCCGCGCGTCATCTCCGACGCGCTAAAAAGAAAATCGCGGCTCACTGGAACCGCGACCTGATACGACTACTAAACTAAACCTACAAGCGGCGGAGAACCCGCCCAAAACGCACGCGCGAGTAAGCGCGAGAACGCGCTACTCATTAGCGAAAAGAATCGACGTCCAACAGTCGACAGATGCGCTCGACGAGCTCGTCGGTGCTGAACGGTTTCGGGAGAAATTCGTCCGCGCCCGCCTGAATAAGCTCGGTAACGCGATCCGTCTCCACTTCGCCGGAAACGCAGATAATTTTGACTTGATCGAGGGACTGATCGCCGCGCACGCGCACGCAGACGTCTTTGCCGTTAATATCAGGGAGCATGACGTCGAGAATAATAAGCTCGGGTCGATACTCTTTAACCATCATGCCGGCGTCGAAGCCATTGCCGGCGGTTCGAGTTTCAAAACGTCCGTCGCGTTCGAGAACGTTGACGAGGAGATCGACGAGCTCCGCATTGTCGTCGACGATGAGAATCTTGCGCTTGCCGCTTTCGAGCGCGTCGGTCGGAATATTATTCTCCTTCATAAAGGCGAGCAGGCTGTCGCGCGGAATGCGGCGAAAGCGGCTGCCCGGCACGCGAAATCCCTTTAACGCGCCAGAGTCAAAGCAACGAATAATCGTCTGTTGGCTAACTTTGCAAATTTTAGCGGCTTCGCCCGTTGTGTACACCGATTTAGCAGTCATTAATATACCAATCCCTTCGTTATCTGATTCGGTACGATTCTCCACCAACCGAACCGCTCAGTCGTCTGTCAAGCGCCGTTCGCGCCAATCGTCGTCCCATTACAACGAAAGCGCAAACGCCGTCATGCGCGCCCGGAATAGTCATGCGTCTATAACCTCGCTTGTCGATTCGCGGACAGTCAACCGGTTCCCTAACAATCGTCGCGAACGATCCGATTTCTCAGGTTTTGCCGGTTTC
>JAEEGL013936577.1_pt1 | contig 10020 bp, 10 predicted proteins | sample 9134231 | NCBI WGS metagenome assembly JAEEGL01 (sample SAMN16246548, study PRJNA631951) | gut metagenome | biome: gut microbiome; feature: rumen; material: fiber-attached | host: Bos | place: Iran: Karaj | collected 2018-10 | reverse complement strand
TTGCGGCTGTCCGGGAAGGGCACCTCATCAGGATAGAAAAGGAATAGAAATGCGGAGGAAATGGTAGAATGACGGATTATAAACTGATCAAAGAGCAGATCAAGGGTTTTGCCGAGGCGGATCCATTGTTTTTGCCGTTTTTATCCAATGCATCCGCCGTTTTGTATCAGTCTCTGCCGGATATTAACTGGGCGGGGTTTTACCTGATGATCGAGGGCAGGCTTGTCCTCGGCCCGTTTCAGGGAAACCCTGCCTGTATCCATATCGCGATCGGGAAGGGAGTTTGTGGGACGGCGGTGCAGGAGAAGCGGATCCTTCGGGTAGAAGACGTCCATCAGTTCCCCGGGCATATCGCCTGTGACAGCGCCAGCCGTTCCGAGATCGTGATCCCGCTTGAAAAGGAAGGTGAGATCTTCGGCGTCCTCGATATAGACAGCCCTGTGCTGAACCGCTTTTCCGAAGAAGATGAGGCCGGTTTGAAGGATCTTGCGGGCCTGATCCAGGAAATGATCATGTTTCGGGATCTGGAACTGCCTTGATCAGCAGGTTCTATTTTGCTTTTTATCAGCATCAAAATGTTGTTCTGGATCGCTCCGATAACAGCACCAACTTCGTTCTACGACAGGGAGAGGCTGACGGAGTACATCAACACGATACCTTAAGGTTTATATTTCGACCACCGCACATACTCCCATAGAATGGTGAGCGATTCTCACGTGAAAAATGGATGGTTTAACGTTGGCGGTTTTGCCCAAAATGCAAAAACGCACACGTTAAACTTGTGCCAGACCTAAGCTTTTATTATGTTCGGAATGCGGGCAGCAGGAGGAAAAATGAACGAAAAACTATTGATCGCCAATACCACCAGGGAGGAACGCCAACGGATCGTGAATGAATCGCTGGGCATCATAGACGGAGCCTGTGATGGCTGTGCTCCGGGGATCATCTCCATGTATGATGATTACATTGACGGAAAGAAAGAACTTGCAGAAGTAAATGCGCAGTTCCGGGCACATTATGTTCTGGAAGCTTCCAGAATGGATGAAGACCCCGGGATGAGCTGCATGCAACAATAAGGGGCGCGTGATTATGAAGATCAGACAGATCACAGAACATGTATGGACATCAGCTTTTGAAGAGAGAAGAGACCGGCCTTCCCTGGGCCTGATCATCGGTGAAAAATTCAACGTCGCGGTGGATGCCGGGCATTGGGCTCATACCGTCGGAATGCATGCGGTCCACGGCCTGACCGTTGCCGAGAAACGGACAGAACAACTTACTTTCTGTATCCATGGGATACGGGCAGTTCCTTGAAGGTGGGAACTGCCTTTCGCCTATAGTGGTCTTTTCAGCCGGATGGATTTGTGAGATAATGAATTGGGTCGCCCGTTCGAGGAGAGCACAGCTTCGGCTGTGTTGCCCACGACTCTTTTTTTCAATGCGTAGGCAGTGCGGAGCATTCGTGTGGCAGCGGGCGGCTCTTTTTTGGGATGAGAGGAAATGCTGAATTACTGAAAATGTGGGACACACAAATGATCAATAAGCTTCCGCCATTGGAATAAGGAGTGAGTATGATCCCGAGAATTGATACTGTAGAAGTAAAGAACGATTTTAACCTGTTGATCCGATTCAAGAGCGGCGAAACAGTGCTTTACGATGTTGGGGATGATATCAACTCGATTGAGGAATTTTCCGTGCTTAAAACGGAGCCGCATCTTTTTGACCATGTTCAAGTAGATGAAAGCCGGACTAGTGTTTTCTGGAATGACCGGATTGACCTGCCTGGTGATACATTGTTGGAATACGGACAGCGAGTGAATTGAGATGGCTTATGAATTCTGCCCGCGCTGTGATGCTAACCTGACTTTGCAGCGGGGCTATGACAATCGACTACCTTATTGGATCTGCAAGGGCTGTGGGGAAATGCTGATCAATCCGGAAGTGGAGGGCGATGTGGCATGGATCTGTGACCAGTGCGAATCGATGCTGAACATTCAGCCGGGATTTAGCGAAGATTGCGGGGAATGGAAGTGTACAGTGTGCGGCTTTGTGAACCGGATTTCTATGGAGGAACTGTACGCAACTGATGATGAATATCGTCGGGATCTGCAGAATCCTTACCGGGGGTTGACGGATGAGGCGGTGCTGGAACTGTCCTGCTATGAGGATGTGGAGAGGCTCGCGGACAGGGAAAATGTTATTCTGGTTCGGAACAGGGAAAACGGGGAACTGTTTGTGAAGAAGCTGCTTCGGGTCTATGATGCCGGTGTGTATGCGTATCTGAAGACGCATCCGGTGAAGCATATGCCGAGGATTTTGGAAACATATGAGGGGGAGAACTGCCTGATCGTTTTGGAGGAGTACATACGGGGGAATACTGTGGAGGAACTGCTCGAAGGAGGGGCTTTCCCGGAATGGCAGGCTGTTTCCATTATAAAAGATGTGTGCCGGATCTTGGATGAACTGCATTCTCTGCCGGAACCCATCGTGCATCGGGATGTGAAACCGACAAACCTGATGATCACGCCGGAGGGGGAGACGGTGCTTCTTGACATGAATGCGGCGAAGCGGATCGATCCGTCGAAAAATGAAGACACACGTTATATCGGGACGCAGTATTATGCAGCTCCGGAGCAACTTGGGTTTGGAGAAACGGGATCGATAGACAAAACGGACATTTACGCGGTCGGGATGGTGCTAAACGTGATGCTGACCGGGAAGTTTCCGAAGGAGCAGAAGGCTTCCGGGAGGATCTGGGATATCATCGAACGCTGTATCCGGCTGGAAGCAGACCAGAGATATACAGCGAAGGAACTCATTGAAGCGTTGGAAACCTTGTGAGGATACACCTTTGGAACAGAAACCGACTACAGAACTGAACAGGCTTTTGAACAATGCAAAGCCCGGCCAGTTAGATTCGTATCTTGAAGAAAATAAGGATTACATGGCGGATGAGAAGAAGACCTTCTATTACTATATGAAGGATGTCCTTGACGAAAAGAACCGGAAACTCCGGGATCTTTATATCGCCGCCGGAGTATCGGAATCCTATGGCGGCCGTATCCTGCGCATGGAAGGACATACGAAGAACCGGGATATGATCATCCGCCTGTGCCTGGCCGGGCATTTCAATTTGTTGGAGACAAACCGGGCGCTGAAGCTCTATGGAATGAGTGAACTATACGCAAAGGAGCCGCGGGACGCATGCCTTATTGTTGCGATCAATAACCGGATCTACGACCTTTATGATGTTGATGAGCTGCTGTTGCAGCATGGTTTCCCGAAGCTCTCGCGGGATGAATAAGAATACACGTACCGTGAAAATTCCCACCATTTTGGTGGGAGTTTTTTTATTTCAGGTTGATATGATGAAAGAGAAATGAAGGTTCACGCAGCGTGAGAAATAAGTGATTTGAATAGGGACATGGCAGGCTTTACTATGAAGGAGAATGGGAGCGATGGATAAGATGACACTTGGGAATTTTATAGCGAAAAGAAGAAGGTACATGCGGCTCACGCAGGAGGAACTGGCGGAGAAGATCCATGTTTCCAAATCCGCTATTGCGAAGTGGGAGACGGATGCCGGGATCCCGGACCGGGACAACCTGCAGAGGCTGGCGAAAGCGATCGGTGTTTCTGTGGATGATTTGCATAAGATCATCGGTACGCAGAGCAGTGAGGACGTGGATCTGCAAGTCAATATCACACCGGAAGTGATCTCGGCCCTGGAATCCTACGGATATAAGGTGATCCGGCCGGGCGATGGGAGGTGAGCGTATGGCGATTCAGTTTGTTTTTGTGAAGAGCGAAGATTTGAAAAAGAAGAGGAGGAATGAAGATGATTAAGAACAGGATCAGATTTGCAGTAAAGATGGGACTTGCCGGGATGATGGTTTTGAATGCGGCAGGGTGCGGAAAGACAGCCCCTTCCACTGTGCAGCCGGCGGTGGAGTCCGCTGTGAAAGATGTGGTTGAGGAGGTGAAGGAGGAGGCCGCTGCGGAGCCGGAACCGGAGGAAGAGACTGAGACACAGGAACCGGAAGAAGAACCGGTGGAAGAGAAGCCTTATGACAATTTCTCTCTGAAGCCCTCGCCGGATAAATATACGCAGTACATAGACAAATATGTGGGGATGAATGCGGCAAACGTCGGATACACTTCGCTGGGAGGCGACCGGATGATCCGGATCGGAGATGGGCTTTTGGAGATCACGTATGTTACCGCGGATGGCTCGTACGTGGGGATTGATGACGAGGAAGCGCTGAGGAATTACGTGATCGTCGCGCAATCCATTGAGCCGAATACAGAGGTGAAGTTTGACTTTGAAAAAGACAGCGACGGAAATGAATATGATAGTCTGGTAGAGCATCAGAGCTATGAGAAGATAGATCTTCTGGTGAAGGAGATTGGGAGCGAGGATCCGGACATTACGCTTACTGCGATCAATCCCTCGCCGGACAAGTATACATTCTATATTTCGGATTACGTTGGGAAAAACGTCCGGAACATTGGCTATATTTCTCTTGGCGGTGACTGCCGTGACCGATATGGCGATGCGAACGTGCTTTTGAACCTTGTAGCGGAGGATGGAAGTTATATTGATGTAGAGGACGAGACAATTCTTCAGCAGTATGTGGTGACAGGGCAGAACGTGGCGCCAAACTCGGAAATGAAGATGACCTATGAGGTGGACAGCGACGGGAATGAGTATGGCAACCTCGTCGACACGCAGACCTATGATGCGATCACGCTGACGGTAAGGCCGGTGACGGATGGACCGGTGGTTTCGAAGAAGGAAGCGGAGACGGAGAAGGCTCAGGAAGAAAAACCGGCGGAAGCGGAGGCGGCAGACAACGGCAGTGCTTCCGAAGGCTACGAAGCGATCTACAACGACTATGCAGAGCAGATCCGAAACAGGACACAGAGCCTGTTGGAAGAATACCGTTCTGAATCGGCCGGGCAGACACTGGATAAGAAAGCTGAGATCTGCAATAAGAAGGTGGAAGTGCTGGCGACGATCAACAATGAAGGTGTGGAAAAGATGGCGGATCATATGCTGCATGGCGGCGATTCCGGCGGTTATTCAGAGTGGTCCGGAAAGCTGATGGATGTCTATATGGAGGAGTCGCAGAAGATCATGACGGAGTATATGGATACGGCGATTTGACCGGGTTTATGGGCTTATGAGTGGAAAATGAAAGAGTGAGGTACAAAAGGCAGCTCTCAGATGGGGGCTGCCTCTTATTGTGGCTAAGATTTATGCTCATTTGGGGGAAATCTATGGTATAATGCGTAAGGTGCGTGAAGCAGGATTTTCGCACACTGAAAAACTCATACTCGCGCTTGATCGTACCAGGAGTTGTGGCATAAAGGAGGTACACTTTCATATGCATTCAATTCGGACAAGATTTACTCTTACGGTGGTAGCTGTCATTATTATTACGCTTAGTATTGCTACGGTTATTGGCGTTGTTTCGATAAAGAAACTGGGGAGTGAGGACGCGGATCAGATGATTCATCTGACGGCCACGACGGGGGCGATGAATCTGGAGCAGTATTTTGAAAGCGTGGAAAACTCCGTAAATGTTGTATCAACGCTGGTGTCGGACAGCTTTGAAGGCATGCCGTTTGAGGAACTGAATGACCAGGTGGAACGTGCCCGGCATTTGTTTGAAAGGATCGCGTACAACACGAACGGTGTGCTTACCTACTACTTCAGGATAGACCCGGAGATATCGGAAGACGTGACGGGCTTTTGGTATGTATATGAGGACGGGGAGTTTAAGGAACACGAGGTGACAGACATCACGCAGTATGATACCAGTGACACCTCTTCGCTGGTCTGGTTCACTGTTCCGAAGGCAACAGGAGAAGGGGTATGGCTTCCTCCGTACTACACGGAAAACCTTGGCGCGCAGGTGATTTCATATAATGTGCCTGTATACTGGAATGACCGGTTTGTCGGCGTGATCGGTATTGAAATAGACTATGAGATGTTAAAACAGGAGGTGGAAAACATCTCGCTCTTTAAGAGCGGCTATGCGTTTATTTTGGATGAAGACTCCAATGTTTTTTATCATCCGGAACTGGATTCTGCACAGCTGAACCTTGAAACAACGGCAATAGACGCGCCGGAGCAGTTCATAGGGAGTAACCACATACGGTATAACTACGAGGGGGTTGAGAAGGAGGCGGTCTGGATCCCGCTGAGCAATGGCATGCAGCTGTATGTATGCGCACCGGTGTCGGAGATCAACAGCGGATGGACGAGTATGATCTGGCAGATCCTGGTCGCGCTGCTTGTGATCCTGACGATTTCGATCATAGCAACGATGCGCTTTACGAAACGCATAACGAAGCCCCTCGGTGACCTTACGGAAGCCGCAAAGCAGTTAAATGAAGGGGACTATGATTTTACACTGGAATATGATAAGGATGATGAGATCGGCATCCTGACCCGTACGTTCAAACAGCTCGCGGCAAATACAAAAGAGAAGATCACGGAAATGGAGGAACTGGATCAGCAAAAGATCACGATCAACGACCTCCTGATGGATTGCATTTCCGTATTGCGTGAAAACGAAGACTATGGGGTCGCCTGCAATAAGCTCCTGGAACTGGTTGGGCTGTTTTACGGCGCGGACCGCTCGTATATTTTTGAATTTGACCTGGGCGCCCAGAGGCTGAGCAATACCTATGAGTGGTGCGCCGAGGGCATTGAAGCGGAAATAGATAAACTGCAAAACATGGACATCTCCATTGTGGACCGCTGGATCGTACAGTTTAAGGCTCACGGCGAGTTCTACATCAATTCCACCGACGGTGAGCTGGACCATGAATCGGATGAGTATAAGATCCTCGCAATGCAGGATATCCAATCGCTGATGGCGGCGCCGCTGCAGCTTGGCGATGATATTATCGGATTCCTCGGCGTGGACAATCCCCGTGCCAATACCAACACGCTGCTGATCCTGCAGGCGGTGTCTTCTTTTGTGGTCAACCAGCTGGGTAAACAGCGCAAGGAGCAGCAGGGAATGATGCTCAGCGCCCTGACGGACGATTATGATGTTTTGATCCGCTCGGATATTGACCGGGACACCTTTGCGGTGCTGCGGACAAACGACAGCTATCTGATCTATTGCCCGGAGCTGTATTCCTATCGTTCTCTTTCCGCATTCCTGGACCGGCTCAGCCATATAAACGAAGAGGAATACGAATCCATTCATGCCTATGTAAACCTTGAGAGCATTAACCGCCAGCTGACGCAGGACGGTGCGCTGTACCATAATTTCAGGCTCCTGGATAAGGCAGGAAACCGCACGACCTATCAGGTGAAGATCGTTCCGATCGGCAAATGGCCGGAGTACCGCTGGATACTTTTGGGGATCCACAACATCGAGGAAACCGTGCGCGCCGAAGAAAAGCAACAGCAGCTGCTCAAGGAAGCACTGGAAAAGACAGAATATGCGAGCCATGCCAAAACCGCGTTCCTTTCCAACATGAGCCATGAGATCCGCACGCCCATGAACGCCATCATCGGCCTTGACACCCTTGCCCTGCATAACGACACACTGGACGATCAGACGCGTGATTACCTCGTCAAGATCGGGGAGAGCGCCCGGCATCTTTTAGGGCTGATCAACGGCATTTTGGATATGAGCCGCATTGAATCCGGACGCATTATCCTGAGGAAAGAGGAGTTTTCCTTCAGCACCATGCTGGAGCAGATCAACACCATGATCATGTCCCAGTGTCTTGACAAGGGGCTTGAGTACAAATGCCGCGTGCTCAGCCCTGTGGACGATTACTACATCGGGGATGATACGAGGCTGAAAGAAGTGTTCATCAACATCCTTTCCAACGCGGTCAAATTCACGGATGCTCCCGGAAGCATCCAGCTGACGGTGGAACGAACGGCTGTCTTTGAGGACCAGTCCACACTGAAATTCTGCGCCCGGGATACCGGCATCGGCATGGACGAGGAATTTATCCCGCGGATCTTTGACGCTTTCTCGCAGGAGGACAGCCGCCACAAGAATAAATACGGCAGTACGGGCTTAGGCCTTGCGATCACGAAGAGGATCGTGGAAATGATGAACGGAACGATCAGCGTGCAATCCGAAAAAGGGGTGGGCACGGAGTTTACGGTGGTGGTAACACTGAAAAACTGCGAACGTCAGAGAGACGAGAGTGAGAATTCCGTCGATCCGAGTAAGATCCATGTGCTGGTCGTGGATGATGAGGAATTTGCCGCCGAGCATGCGCAAACGATATTGAATGAAGTCGGCGTCCGCGCAGACATTTGCATGAGCGGCAAGGAAGCGTTGAACATGCTGGAGATCCAGCGCACCAAGCAGGAACCGTACAATCTTGTGCTGATGGATTGGAAGATGCAGGAGATGGACGGCCTGGAGACGACAGAAAAGATCAGGGAAAGCTACAGCAAGGATAGTGTCGTGATCCTGCTCACGACCTACAACTGGGACGATATTCAGGAGGAAGCCCTGAAGGTAGGTGTGGACGGCTTCCTGGAAAAGCCGTTGTTCGCTGCCAACGTGATCTCGGAATTTGAGCGTGTCGCCCGGCACAACAGCCTGAACTTGTTTAAAGAAAAGAAACGGGCGGACCTTAAAGGCCGGCGCATATTGATGGCGGAGGATATGAAGATCAACGCCGAGATCATGATGCACGTCCTTAAAATGGAGGGCATGGAGACGGATCTTGCGGAAAACGGGCGGATCGTCGTGGATATGTTCCAAAATAGCGAAGCCGGAAAGTATTCCGCAATACTGATGGATATCCGGATGCCGGAGATGGACGGGTTGGAAGCGACGGCAGCCATCCGGGCGCTGAAACGGCCGGATGCCAAAACGATCCCCATCATCGCGCTGACCGCAAACGCCTTTGATGAGGACGTTCAGAGGTCATTACAGATCGGTATGAATGCGCATCTCACCAAGCCGGTGGAACCGGAGTATCTGTACCGGACGCTTGGAGAACTGATCTGGGAAACCGAGAACAAATAGAGGAAAGCTTGGGGATGAGCATTTCAATTGTGACAGTATCCAGAAACTTGAACGAGAGGGTATTTTTGAATGAGATTTGAACGAGAAAAACACCAAAAACTACCCAAAACTTCAAGACATAAAAATAGCGGAAACCCTTGAAAACAATGGATTTCCGCTTATCGGAGTGACAAGACTCGAACTTGCGGCCTCTTGACCCCCAGTCAAGCGCCCTACCACCTGGGCCACACCCCGATGTCGGTGTTCGACTTCCCTATTATAGCAAATGCATATGAAAATACAAGGCTGAAAATTGAGCTGCGCCAGATTGAACAATAGAACGGCTGCGAAATTGTGAAAAATGACGAAGGAATAGCCGAGGCATAGGGTAAAAGTACCATAGAAAGAGACGCTTTATCCTTGTTTTCTGTTTCACGGACGTGAATTTTGATCATTTTTTGGTGGGTTCGTATAAAAATGGAGAAATATTATTGGGCGATTTACACAAATTTACTTAAACCTTTTCGTTTGACACAGAAGGGGCAAAGTGACACAATACGTGAAGGCTGAAACGTTAAAGCCATGCAGACACTCCGGGCAGACACCTTGGAAACACTTGTCACCCGGTCCGCGAAAAGAAAGGGAGCGGATCGGAATGGATGAATATGGAGGTACACATTATGTTTGAAAAGAAGATCATTTTTGATAATGCAGAGGATATGACTGATTTTGTAAATGCAGCGGGAAGGTGTGACTTTGAGATCGATGTCACCAGCGGAAACTACTTCGTGGATGCGAAATCCCTTCTTGGCGTGATGTATCTTGGCTTCGCCCGGGAGCTTACGGTACAGTACGCGGGGAGAAACAGGAAGTTCGAGAATGTGCTGCAGAGGCTTTGCGTGGCCTGACGGAACGGCCGAAATTCATACTTTCGCTTATAAGCGGGCGGGACTTTTCCATTGAATTGTTCTGTCCGCTTAAATTTTTGTGGTAAAATACTTTCTATGGAAGACAC
>JAEEGL013808413.1_pt1 | contig 10020 bp, 10 predicted proteins | sample 9134231 | NCBI WGS metagenome assembly JAEEGL01 (sample SAMN16246548, study PRJNA631951) | gut metagenome | biome: gut microbiome; feature: rumen; material: fiber-attached | host: Bos | place: Iran: Karaj | collected 2018-10 | reverse complement strand
TACGGCATTTTGTTCGCTCCGGACTGCGGCAAACTCGTACCTGCCGCCCAAGCAAGCTTGGCGACAGCTCCTCGCACAGCCGTACCGGCCGCTCAACCTTGAGCGCCGCCACCCCTTCAAGCTACGGACATTATCTGCCCGCAGCACTGTTCTCGGCAATCACAAGCGGACCGATGCCTCTCTGGTGGCGTTCTGGGACAGGTAGATCCGCTCTAGAGCTCGATATCGGCCTCTAAAGCACGTGCATACGGCGTAGAGTGCCCTCAAAGGGTGGTAAGCCCGCTTGTGATTGCCGGGTGAGGGTGTAACACCGTCCCCGATCCCCAGAAAGGATTGATTGTCTATAGGTTCTAACACAGTGTGGTTTTTAATCATTTTTTTTTGCTTGTGCAGAGTTCTTGCATGTGTGGGAGTTACGTTTGTGCTATGAATTGTTACTATTAGATAAATAAAGTATATTTGTTGTCCAACAATCTGGTTATGCCTGATTTTTACGATAGCGTTAAGAAAACAGTTGCAAATGCTCCGGATTTCTTCCTTCCGGAGGATGCTGTTCCTCATTTCCCGAATGAGGGACTTTTTGTCGGCAGGCTCTTTGGTCCTAAGATAGAGATTCCGGCCCTCGTTGACTTACTGGAACGGCAGTCTCTGTGCTTTCTGTACAATTCTCCACAGACGAAAGAGCAAGTTAACCATTGCCTTGAACGGCTTGTCTGGCGTATCGCTGCCTGCTTGCCTCCGAAGCTTTGCCGTCTGCTTATTTACAATGGTGGTCAGCCTGGAAGCGTTTTTAATACACATCTTCTGATAAACGATTTCCTGTTTCAGGAGAACTCTACCAAGGTGTATCTTGCGGGTTCAGCTGACAAATTCGGGAAGCAACTTGATGCCATCTATGACTCTATACTTCCCAGAATGTCGGCCATCAGCATTGCCAACAAGAGTTCACTTGTCGATCTCAATGAGGCTTTGGGGAAAGAGGCAAAAATCCCTTTCCAGTTTATCTTCTTGACGGACATCCCTCACGGGCTGAATATGAGCCATGCTGAGAAACTGTCACATATTGTGAAGGCGGGAGCAAAAGCCGGTATTTATGTCATTATGACTTGGGATATGGCTGCACGCTTTGAAGAGAACGGTTATGCTTCAGGCAATTTCAATCCCCAGTCCCTGCTGCAAGAGATGGAACTTCTGTTTCCTCAGGGAAACAAGTTCTTGTTCCGCAATTCCGGTCATGATGATGTCATGAACCGATTTCTTTTTGAGATTGACGAAAAACCAGTCGGTGCTGAAGAAGCACGTCTGTGCTCTGTATTTATTGACCGCCAGGTGAAGGAGGCCACCAAGGTTCAGAAACGTGGCATCATAAAGCAGGATTTCGACGGGTTGAAGAAGCAACAATATGAGCCTACAACTTCTGAAATCAGCGTGTCTATCGGCCTTGATATATCTAATAAACAAGAGGTCACGCTGAGATTCAATGCCAAGGATTACATCCATGCATTTATCCTTGGCCAGTCCGGCTCCGGTAAGTCTGTTCTCTTGAACAATATCATTACGTCAGCCATCCTGAAGTACTCTCCTGAGGATCTTATTCTTTACTTGATGGATTTTAAGGGTGTTGAATTCAATCGCTACCGTGGAGAGAAACACACCAAAGCCGTTCTGGTGGACAATAGCGATCCACAGATGACGCTGGAAGTTCTTCGTGAATTGAGAGAGGAGAATAAAAGAAGGGTCAAGCTCTTTGTCAAAGAAGGCGTGGAAAACATAGAGGGATATAATAAGAAGCATCCTGACTGCAGATTGCCTCAAGTTCTTTTTGTGGCGGATGAATGCCAGGTTATGTTCCAGTCGCCTCGGAGCGGAGGAGTCCAGTTGGAGATTCACCGTGAGATTTCTGATATCCTGAATACTATTGCCACCCAGGGACGAAGTCAGGGTATCCATATGCTTCTGGCCACGCAGCAACTGGACGAAACGGATATTTCTGGACAGATTCTGAAGAACCTGACAGAATGCCTGCTCCTGATGAGTGCCCCGTCCGATTCCAATCGTCTTGTTCCAGACAGCAGTGATATGACAGCCAAACAGGCGACCGGATTGGCTTGCTACTACCATAAGAAAGACCTGGTAGGGCAAGTACAGACTTTTTATGCTAGCGGTGATGAATTGGCAGAAGCAATTGACGCTGCGCAGAAGAAGGCGGCAGACCTCAAAGGCAACGGTGAGGCATATTTCTCCGGATCAGCGGTCTATTCGCTAACCGAGAAAGATATTGAACTGCTATCTGCCCCTGCAAAAAAGAATCTTACTGCATTCGTTGGTAGGAATATCGGGCTCAAAGGAAACAATACCGCCATTGAGATTAAGGAAGACTTTTCTGAAAATATCCTGCTCTTTGGCGCAAACAAGCAGGACCAGGCGGTAAACGTAATGATGAATGCTATTGTAAGCCTTATCATTTCCAGCAAAGCCCAGGGGCGCACGTGTGATTTCCTCGTCATTGACTGCCTTTCCAAATCCGATAGTCCTTATAAAGAGTTGCTAAGTCAGTTGGAGAATCAGGGCTATTGCCATCTGATTGAACGTCAGCGAAGCGGCAGGACTTTCAAAGCCATTGCAGAGGACATACAGAACGGATGTGCGAGACCAGTCATCCTGGCCATTGCCGGAAGTGAGCGCTTCATCGAAATGAAACGGAATTTACCTTTGGGCGAGGACGCAGCCGCGCCGATGGAAGTTGATGGAATCGAAGTCCTTAGTTTCAACGATCCGTTTGCAGCGCCTTCCGGACAGAAAGACTTCTCCAAGATGACATTCCAGCAAGTGTTCACTTACATACTGGACGAAGGCCCCATGCAAGGGGTGCACATTCTTCTCCAGGTGGATAAACCCGGCAATATCCTGTTTGAAGGTGATTTCGGTCTCAATGCTACCGATAAGTTTCGGCATAAGGTCATTCTTCGTTCCGAGAATAAACTCCTGAGCCCTATGAGGTTCAGCCAGGATATTGATGTGGAGAGCCTGAGTGACGAAGAGGAGCACCTTCGTGCATATTATTATCCGGAAGGAGATGATCCTATCCTGTTCACTCCTTTCCTGCTTCCTGATGCGGACATTTTGAACAAATAATTAAAACACTGAATATTATGGCTGACAGTTCAATGAGAAACATTGGCGCCGTCGAACAGTACGGAAAAAACCTTGCCAATGTAAACCAACAAATGCTTCAGATCTTTACCAAGATCAGGCAGCAGACAGAGGGTCTTCGATCATCCTGGGATGACGACATGTTCGACCATTTCCGTCAGGACTTTGATGCGGATATTATGAAAAAGATACAGGAGATTTCCACCAAGATGGAGGTTTTTGCTAAGTACATTGAAGAAATGTGCAAGATTCACAGAATGGCCCAACAGCAAAAATACTATTAGTATCATTATCATTCTTTCAGAGGGCCAATGTCACCAGATTATACCGCAACAATTGCAACGCTATTTGAAAACGCTTCCGTAGCTATGAAAGAAGCGCTCTCCTTTGCGTCCAATTGCAAACGCAATTGTATCGTTGACCCTGGTTTTCCAATACTATGGTTTGGTGATATAGATACATATCTAAAGACGCCTAAATACAAAAGGGCTATTACCGTTGGGGTTAATCCATCTGGAAACGAATTGAGTTTTAATAAGTCAGGCAAGTCTATTCATTTTCCACCCCTAACGATAGAACATACTGATATAGATATAGAGAATTATATTCTAGCCCTGAACAACTATTTCAACAATAAGCCATTGGCTTGGTTTGATATAGGGATGGAAGACAAACCATACAAGTACAAAGAAGGAAATGTGATTCATATTGATTGCTGCTCAACGGTTGCCACTCGTCCCTCTTGGACAGGATTATGTAATCCGGTTAAAAGCCTCTTAAAAAAACAAAACGAGCCTATTTTTGAAGGACTTCTTGAACTTCTTGAGCCTTCAGAGGTTTATATTGCATCAAACAAAGCGGAACTAGAATACATCAAAGGCCGTTGCGGAGACATCCTAAAGCTTGATCCTAAACAAATCCACTGTATAAATAAATATTTACAATCATATGTCCACGAACTATTTCGACTTCCTGGAGCAGAATTCATCTGATAATCCTGCCTCAAGTACCCCGGGGAATAATAATGAGGGTATGGTGAACCTTACAACACGCGCAGATGCCGAATGCCAGGTTGTCTGTGACGGAGATTTCCTGTTCCTCTTACCACCCAACCAGATTATCAAGGAGAAGGCTCCGGTGGGGCAGCATATTCTTCAGTTCATCTCTACCGAGTATCCTGATGTCGTGGTGGAAAAGGTAGTTGACTTTCCAGAGGCAGGGAAGAACTATCTAGTGATTGTTAGTGAGTTCAAGACTCTTATCGCGGAAAAGGAGAAACAAGTCGCTAAGCTGGAATCTCCAGCAGAAACCATTGCAACAATAGATTTTACTGCAAAACTTGGAGGGAAAGGTAAATACACAGGGCAAATAAAGGATGGTAAACCCGAGGGCCGAGGAAAGGTTATATTTGAGTCGGGGAACGTATACGAAGGAGAATTCCGAAATGGCTGGAGGCATGGGAAAGGGGTTATCACTTTTGCAAATGGAGAGAAATACGAAGGCGATTCTGTCGAAGATATGCGGACTGGACACGGTATCTACACATACGTCAATGGGAATAAGTTCGAGGGCGAGTTTTTGGATGGCGATATACAGAATAAGCCAAACATCTTTACATGGGCTAACGGAGACAGGCTAGAGTGTGAGGGGTGGGATAATGGCTCAACAGGTAAAGGCATTTACACGTGGGCTAATGGTGCTAAAGAAGAGCAGATATGGTTCCACGGTAATAATGTCCGCAATGTTAACCTTATTAAAGATTATATCGTTGAAACTAACGATAAAGGGTTTATCATTAGTATGGCTCCCGTGGTTTTTAAAAATCATCTTGACAAATTCATTTTTCCAGCAGCCCGAAAAGGGAACAACTCTGCTCAATATATATTGGGCGTTGTGTATTCTAAAGGAATTGGTCTTACTGGAATTAATGGTCTTCAAGAAATTGGACTTCATCATGATGAAGGAGAAGCTCTTAAATGGTTCAAATTGGCTATGGAAGGAGGATTGGCAGAGGCTGAGTATAAATTTGGAGACATTTTCAATGCGGGACTGTTTGGTTTCCAGAGAAACATGGAAACGGCGTTGAAATACTACCTACAGGCCGCTAATAAAGGCCTTCCAGCCGCACAGAATGCCGTGGGCTGTAAGTATTACGACAAAAACAATTATTCTGAAGCCAAGAAATGGTTCAAGTTGGCAGCAGATCAGGGATATGAAAAAGCCATAGGTTGGCTGAAAAATAATCCTAACCTTAAGTAATTACCGCACAGGATAACGTTTCTGCCTGGTGAAGTCAAAGCCGTCGTCAAAAACAAATCTCATGGTTTTGAACATGTCCTTATAGGGTTCCGATTCCCTGACTTCATCATAATCATACTGGTCCCCGAATGTTTTCACGTCGAAATCTTCGGGGACTGTGTATTCTCGTTCGTACAGTGAAATATCGTGGACGTTGGATAGTTTGAAGACGAGAATCATGTTTACAGCGCGATTGTAGCCAATCAGGAACCATTCGTAAACGAAGTACATGCCATAGGGGTCCAAGACCGTCCACTGATTGAGCCCCTCCGGATCTGCATCAGGGGGAGGAGTGCCAATGTACCCCAAATGGTAACGGAAACGGACTGATTGTCCATTCTTGATAGCTTGAATGATTGTGGCATTATTCCGACTAGGTACGGCACCATTGGCAATTATACAATTCCTGAGACTCGGAATCTCCCTCAGGGCATTGTTCATAATCATGGCATCAATGAGATTTGCTTTGACGCTGCCGTATGCGTCGTAAGTCTCTGCAATCCTGTATTTGTTGTCCCTGCGGTCGCAGACAATCTCAATTTCAAATTCGTCCCAGATGGCATCTTTATGTGCATGGAACGTGCGCAAGGGGATGTCTTCGCCGGTCTCATTCAGGATTGAGCGCCGCCACTTGCGGTTGATTTCCTCCATCGTAATACCATTGGCACTTTTTATGGTGTCAATGAGCCAGACGTATCGCCTGAATAGTTGCCTTGCCATATCTCTCTAATGACATTATAGGCTGCGACGTTCGTGCAGCTCAATTACGACATAATCCCTGTCAATCGCCTCGCAAGAAGGGTAATGCATACGAAATAGCCGTGCACGAGCTTCTTGGTTATTCATTAATCTGATAGCCTCCTCTCTGGGAAGCCATTGCTCAAATTCCCCCAGAGAATAGAAACCCATACCGTGGGATTTATAATGTGCCCGGAACACGCAGCGTATTTCTTCCATAATTGTATACCTGTTAATGATTGAAATCTATTTGTGTACTCTACACAAAAATATTAATGATCTGCGAGAAATAAAAAGAATGTGCAGTCTTTTTGCATATTCGGCCGATACTTTTGCCCCAGAATCAATAAAATTAAACGACAATGGAGAAAAAAGAAAAAACAAACATTCGCCGGATGATTAATGCTGAACTCAAGAAAAACTTTATCAATCATCCTCTGCTTGAAGAATGCTATGGTCATGGAGAAGGCGGACTCAAAAGGAGTTACATCAATTCTGTTAGCTGCTCAATTACCTATTATCTGCTGAAAGGACATTGTAAAATCGCTCCCGAGTTTGACTACCATTACATTGAATATGAGGGTGAACAATATCCGGATCCTCAAAAACCATACTATGGCAAGTACGCCATTGATCCAACGGAACCTGAAACCCTTGATAAAATAGCCCAAATTCTAATGGTTGCATTCGAAGAGAAAAAAGAGAATGTAACGGATGCGGCAAAAACAGTTATTGACATAATCACCAAAGCATTATAACATTATGAAACCTTACCAAATGCAATGGAGCAGCGCCACACCCGGCCTGCTGATCATTCTCCTGGACCAGAGTGGGTCTATGACAGAAAAGTACGATGGCGAACTCACTAAGAGCGAGTTTGCTTCCCGGGCTGTGAACCGGGTGATCAACACCCTTATCCAGCGCAATTTTGATGGCGAGAGCCCCAAGAACCGCGCTTTCGTCTCCGTTATCGGATACGACAATTATGTACACGAACTCTGCTCGGGTTATCTTAAGGACCTGGATGCCAACCCTATCCGGATAGACGAGATGATGAAGAAGCAGAGCGACGGCGCCGGCGGCTTGGTGGAAATTCCGTACAAGATGCCCGTCTGGGTGGAGCCCATCACCAAGGATGGCTGCACCAACATGAAGGGAGCCTTGGAGATGGCCAAAGCCGTGGTGGAGAAGTGGATGACCGACAAGCCCGGACATCCCGCACCGGTGGTAATCAATATTTCTGACGGTGCTCCGTACTACGAATACAAAACAGTAGACGGTTGCATGGACGAAACCACCAAGGTAGCAAAAGACCTTATGGATATTAAATGCGAGGACGGCAATGTCCTCCTATTCAATGCCCTCATCAAGAAAGCCGGAGCCAATATCGTCTTCCCGTCGGAAGTGGCGGAGGGTAGTTCAGCCGAAGCCCGTTTCATTTTTAACATTTCCAGCGATGTTCCTGAGGCTTATGCCGCTGCCGCGGCAAAGAATGAGCTTCCGCTGAAGGAGGGCTCCCGCGGCTGCATTTTTGAGGCCGATGGCGTGCAGCTGGTTTCCCTGATTGATTTTGGCTCCAGCAAAGGACTGGGTGAAATCAAATGATGAAAGCAATGGGCTTCATCGTGCAGAAACGGGCGGAGTCCGAAGCCGACTGCCAGGACCGGTTCAGTATCAATACTGCGACCGGCTCCGTGGCGGTGAGCGACGGAATGAGCCAATCTCTCTTTCCGAAGTACTGGGCGGAAATCCTTGCCGACAGGTATACTTCTGAGAGGGATTGGTTTCCCTCTCGGGAAAACGTTCAGGCATTGACTCCTCTTTGGAAAGAAAGAGTGGATGCCAGGTTGGATGAGATGCGGAGTGATGGACTGAGCACTTGGAGAGCGGAGAACATGCTCGCTGAAGGATTCTCTGCCGGAGCGACACTTGTGGGCTTGCGTATACTTTCCAATAATCACTTTGTTTGTGATGTCCTTGGTGACAGTTGTCTAGTGATTCTCATGAATGGACGTATTAAGCAGATCTGCAGTTCGATGGATGATACTGCTTTCGGATGTTACCCCGATTATTATGATTCAGACCCGCAAAAGTCCGGGAAAGGAGAGGTCAAAACCTTCGAAGGAGAAATTGGCACAGGAATGCAATTCCTTTTGGTCTCTGATCCTCTTGCAGAGTTTATTGCATCTTTCCGCAATAGTTGGAGGGAAAACATCCTTGTAAAGGAACTCCTCTCGGTGGAGTCCCGGGAGGAGTTCGAGATTCTGGTGGGCTACTGGCGGCAGGATGGTATGCACAATGACGATACAACAATGGTAAAGGTATGGCCGCAAGTATAGAAGATTATTCCGCTGCCATTGTCATCCCGAAAATGGTGAAGGCGCAATCGCTTCATGGCGGGCATCCTGTAGAGAAGAATGGCCGGCTGTTGAGGTATGCGGGCGGTTTCTGTGTGGTCTATCCCTTTGAAGTCAAGGGACGGAAATATGCAGTCCGCCTCTGGCATACTCCGGTACAGTCAGTTCAGGACAATCTTGAAACCGTTCTTTCAATGGTCAAGAGAAGTGAGCTCCCTTACTTCGTGCCCGGCGTCTATGTCCGGAATGCCATTATGACGGCGCAGGGGATGCAACCCGCCATTGTGATGGATTGGGTGGAGGCGGGGACCATGAAGAAGTACATAGGCGCCAATCTTAACCGTCCCATAGTTCTGAATCGTCTTGCCGATGATTTCCTTGGGATGATTACGACTCTCCATAAGTCGGGAATTTCACACGGCGATCTTCAGCACGGAAACATTCTGGTACAGCCCAACGGTTCACTGACACTCGTAGACTACGATTCTATGTACGTGCCGGGAATGCAAAACGTCCCGGACGAAATAAAAGGTCTTGAAGGATACCAGCACCCGGCACGCAGCAAGCAGAGGTACCGCAGTCCGAATAGCGACTATTTCTCCGAATTGGTTATCTATACCTCTATACGGATGCTGGCAAACCATCCTGGACTCTGGCAGAAGTATAAGTTGGAGGATACGGATACAATGCTGTTCACAGAAGCAGATATTGCATCAGGGGGAACATCAGAAGTCTTTCGTCTGATTGAAAGTGACCGCGACGTCAGGTTCCTCGGCCGGGCTGTCAAGGATGCGCTCCGGCAACCCACCCTTGACAGGATTGTGCCTCTGGAAGAAATCGTAAACGGGCAAACAGTTTCAATAGTCGAAACTATCTCAAACCGTTGGAAAGGGCATGGCCATATGATCTTGCCCTTCCAATCCAACATTGATATCTTCAATCAATTGGCAGATATCTCTTCAAGATGGTAATATCTGCCAGTTAAAAGGTTGCGGTGGCTTATCCTATGCTGGCGCCGTTGGTGAGGGGCTCTTCGGGGCTTATGATGCGCATTTTGCCGTCGCTCTGGCGGGCCATCAGAATCATACCTTTGGACTCGATGCCGCGGATCTTGCGCGACTGCAGGTTGGCCAGAATGCAGATTTGCTTGCCGACCATCTCTTCCGGAGTATAGTACTCGGCGATGCCGGAGACGATCTCGCGAACGTCCAGGCCGGTGTCGATCTTCAGGTGAAGCAACTTGTCGGTCTTGGGCACGCGTTCTGCCTCCAGCACGGTGGCGGTGCGGATGTCCATCTTCTCGAAGTCTTCGAAGGTGCACTGCTCCTTGGCAGCTTCGGGGGCACCGGCGGGTGCCTTTGCAGCCTCGGCTGCCTCGTTGGCCTTCTTGGTGTCCTCGAGCTTCTTGAGCTGTGCATCTACCTGGGCGTCTTCTATCTTGGCGAAGAGCAGCTCTGCGGCGTTAAGAGCATGG
>JAEEGL013750856.1_pt1 | contig 10020 bp, 9 predicted proteins | sample 9134231 | NCBI WGS metagenome assembly JAEEGL01 (sample SAMN16246548, study PRJNA631951) | gut metagenome | biome: gut microbiome; feature: rumen; material: fiber-attached | host: Bos | place: Iran: Karaj | collected 2018-10 | reverse complement strand
TACTACATTCAATTTTTTAATAGCACATTAATGTCTCATACCATGTCGTTGACCATTTGTATTTTTGTTTTCATTATCTATATACCAAGTTGGATTATATGAATCATCTTCATATATTGCCCTTAATTCTGCTAATTGTTGTTGTTCCCTTTGCTTCTTCAATTCGTCCAATTTTTTACGCTGTTCTTCTTCTCTTTTACGTTTTTCTTCCTGAGATCTTATATGTCTTTCTTGGTCTTCTTTTCTTTTTTTGTTCTTCTACTTGTCAATTTGAAACAATAAACCTTAATTTTTGCGGTGGGATAGTAGACATTTATTCAACATTAACAACTATTGTGTAAGTGAATATCTTATTATCTACATCAGTATACGGATCAGGTCCATAATCAGTAGCTGTTACTGTTATTTGAGTAGTACCTTTCTTTTTAGCGGTAATTTTTCCAGAAGTATTAACAGATGCAATTGTATTATCAGCACTACTATAATTCAAAACCTGGTATGATGGGTATGATGTTAAACTTGGATTAAACTTTGTAACAATTGTTTTTTTATCACCAACAGACATATTATATGTATATTTTTTTTCTGACTCATAAATGCCAACTACAGGTTTATAAGGTGTATATCTAAAATTATTTACAGTATCATCTGATACTTTAACAACATAATTTCCATGTTCTTTATCATCAACATTAATAACTTTGTTTCCAGCCATATTTATATTATAAAATGATTTAATATAATCAATATCCTTATTAGTTGGAAATAAATCAGAATCTAAATCTAATTTTTTTCTAGCTTTAACAGTTAATGACACATATGATGATAGATAATTATTTGTAACACTAAAATTATATATTCTATTAAATACTGTTATACAATTTTTTAAAACATTATATAGTTTATTGTTTGAAATAGTAATATCTTTATATATTTGACTTAAACTATCTGCTTCTATATCAATACAATGAAATGATCCTTGTATATCGTGTATGGAATTATTCAGTATTCTTAGAAATTCTCCTGAAATAATTGATATTCCATTTCTCCTAACATAATGTATATCATTATTTTTAATATCAATACTATTTGAATTTGTAATAGTCACTCCATCTCCAGTGCATTTTGATATGTCTAAATTAGAAGCTAGAATATTGTTAGAATTAATTATATATAAGCAAGCTCCCCATTCGTGTGAAGGATGTGCTTCACCAATACATTTACCATTTTCCTCAAGTAAAGTTCCATTACTACAAGTATGTGTTTCTCTATCACCAATTAGCGTTCCATTTATTATAGAACTTCCACTTATATCACTTACAAATAATAACATATATCTAGGATAGGAATTTGTTTTTAGTTTTAATGTAGAATTATTTAAATCTAGAGTAACGTTGCTAAGCAAATTTATTGCATACTTTCTTTCAGTTGATGAAATAGTTATATCATTTATAGCATCAATAAAATAAGTTCCGTTTTTTAACTTAATAGATTTTATATTGTTATCATAAGCATATTTAATTGCATTATTAATTCCAGTTGTATTATTTGCTGCATTATCCATACTATTTTCTATAATATTAAAATATTTATTGTTAATTAATCCATCACCAGAAATTGCTACCTCTTTCCATTTTGCTACTAATGTTATATTTTTTGTTACTGCTGTATTAAAGTTATATGATTTTCCATTTAATCGCCATTCTACAAATGTATATCCGCTTCGTGTTGGAGCTGTTGGCTTAACAGCTTTTCCACCACTATCAATAGTTTGAGAGCTAACTGCAGATCCCCCATTTGAATCAAATGTCACTGTATATTTTTCTGTAGTTTGAGTCCCATCATTTGCTTTCCAGCTTGCTACTAGCACAATATTATCTGTAACTGGAGTTTTAAAATCATATGCCTTTCCATTTAATTGCCATTCTACAAATGTATATCCACTTCTTGTTGGATCAGCTGGCTTTGTAACCTTTGCTCCATTATCAACTGTTTGTGAACTTACTGCTGAACCTCCATTTGAATTAAATGTTATGGTATATTTTGTTGCTTTCCAATTTGCAATTAATGTTATATTACTTGTTACTGGTGACTTGAAGTCATATGCCTTTCCATCTAATTGCCATTCTACAAATTCAAATCCACTCTTTGTTGGAATAGTAGGAACTGTTGCAAGTTCACCAGATTTAATCTTTTGATTTTCTATTGTACTACCACCATCTGTATCAAACACGATAGTAAAATACTCATTTTCATCATCAACATTATCTACTATCTTATTCCAAGTAGCTGTTAATGTTATAGATTCAACAATTGGTATATCAAAATCATATAATTCACCGTTTAATTGCCAACCTGCAAACTCATATCCCTCTCTAACTGGTGTCTCTGGCTTTTTTATCCTACTTCCATTTTTCACATTAACTATTATTGGGTTAGAACCGTTGTCATAATCAAAAGAAACAGTATAAGTTTTATAACTTTTAAAATAAAAAAAGCAAGTCAAGCATATTATAATAAACAATATAAAGATACTAATAATTATATTTTTATATTTATAAATTTTATTATCCATAAGCTATTCTTCCTATAATAATATATATTAAAATATATCACAATCAATATATAAAGTCAATTCAATAAGAAGCATAATAAAACGCCCTATTTTAGGGCATTTAACAATCTAAATATGGTGTCCTCGGCACGATTCGAACGTGTGACCGACGGCTTAGAAGGCCGTTGCTCTATCCAGCTGAGCTACGAGGACAACTCCTGAATAACAATGTTGATTATATACTATTTTTAGTTATTTTTCAAGAGTTTTTATGACACTTACATCATTTTTTTGATCATTTACTCTAAAAATAACTTCTTTTACACCTAAATTATCCATTAATGACATACTTATAGTATACTCTACCTCTTCTAATATATTCTTACTATTAGAATCAAATATTTTATCATTAAATAAAAGTATTATTTTATCTCCCTCTATTTCATATTTATCCAAATTAACTGAAGCTGATAAATAACTACTCAAATTAGTTTGATAAATTATATTACTTTTTAATTCTTCTATTACTAGAGTTACTTTATCTCTTTCATCATTATTAATCTTTGTAACCGGTGTATAATATGTCTCATCATCAATTCTATTTATATAATAAACTATAGTTTGAGTTAAGTTATTTAAAGATTCAAAATCATATATTTTATTTATACCAAAAGATCTATCTAATAACTCGGGTAATTTCTTTTTGCTTATTGGTAATTCTGTTAATGGGTTACCTTCTACATTTATTTTAATTTTATTAATTTGATCAAATTCAGTTAATGTAAATATAATAGATTCTATCATATGCTCTTCATCCAATTCATTAACATTTAATAAATCTTTTGAAAAGTTAATAGTTAATATATCATTATCTATATTTAAATCTAATATTTTGGTGTTACTTGGTATTAATCCTCTAAATCCATTAGGTAATTTATTATTACCTATTATTAAATAGTTTATTTTTTCTTTTATTATTTCTAATAGTTGTTCTTCTTCAACTGGAACTTTTAATTTCGAAACATAATTGTATTTATCCATTAAGTAAACACTTTTTAAATTGTTTTCATCATAATATTTAACTATCTCTTTATATTTTATTTCTTTATTATTAGGAAAAAAATAAAATAATCCCACTATTAATAAAGCAAGTGTTGTTATAATTATTTTTCTACAAGCCATTTGTTTTATCATATAACACCTCAAAGAATTATATTAAATAAAATTAAAAAAATGACTAATGTCATTTTTCTATTGATATTTCTCCTAATTTTAAAAGTTCAATTACTGCGCCAGCTCTTCCTTTACATCCTAGTTTCTGCATTGAATTAGATATATGGTTTCTTACTGTTTTTTCACTTATAAATAATTTGTCTGCGATTTCTTTGGTGGACTTATTTTGAACTAATAAATTAAAAACTTCCTTTTCTCTTTTAGTAAGTATACTTTTATTCATTTTCACTCCCTCACAATATTTGTTATTTTTTCTCTATGATATTTTATGAGGAAATATATTATAAGTGATAACTAATACCTATTAACTTTCAAATTTAACGGTTACATACATTTTTTTATCGTATTCTTTTTGAATACTTCTCATTATGTTATTAGCAAGTGTTGGATTATGTTCTTTTGAATTTACAACCACTTTTATTTGATCACCACTTATTTCAATAAATGATTTTATTTTAAATTCATCTAATATTTTATTTTCTAATTCTTCTTCTTTACCTTTGGATAAATTTAAAAGTTTTAACTCTTCAAATGCAGAGTTTTTTTCTTCAGTTGATGAAGAAGGTGAAGTTAAAACGCCTTGTAATTCTTTCATAGTTGTCTCTAATTTTTCATCTCTTTCAACTCTTAAAGCAACAAGTTTATCACTTTCTGTAACATTTACTTCTATTTCTTTACTAACAGACTCTAATACATTTTTTGATTTTAATAATTCACTTGGCATAGTAACATAATATACTCCTAGAACTAATACTAGAGTAAGTAATGTTAAAAACCATAAACTTTGTTTATTAATCACTTATTACCCTCCCTATTTCTATTTAATTATATTATGGTAACTATTTTTTATTACAAAATAAAAAACTCTAAAAATATTTAGAGTTTTTTAAATATTATTATTCAGTTACTTTTTTTAATAAGCTAGTAGCAACTAAACCTATTAATGAAATGAAACCAATAATTAATGAATAAATACTGTTATCAGCAGTTTTAGGATTATCAGTAGGTTCTTCTTCTGGATCTTCACCTTCACCCATTCCACCAATAAATTCATATTTTTGTCTAATTAAATCTAATGAATAGAATTCTTCCATAACATCTTCTGTTGTATCAGCAGTCAATGTTCCGCTTTCTAATGTTTTAGTACCAGTTGCATTAACTGTATAAGATTTTGCTTTTTGAGTTACATTATAATAATAACCTTGATTTTCGATTTTTTTATTACCAGTTAATACTCCACTTTCTAATGTTACAGTTTCATAACCATTTCCGCTTACAACATAGTCATAACCTTTAGTTATAACTGTTCCAGCAGCAGTCCAAGTATAGATATTATTGTAAACACTACCAGTTAAATGATATGAATTCACTGGAATGAATTTTCCATAAATTACATGTGATGTTGCAGCAGAATCAAATACAGCAACCCATGTGCCATCTTCATTTTGCTTTATTGTAAAAAATTTACCATTCTCTACAAATTCATTATTAAATCCATAAATGAATGTAGCATCATCAACATTTGGCGTTGAATTATCAACTGGAGTTGGAGTATTCATTTCTCTATAAGTTCTTTTAAATTCAGCAATTTCTTCTGCAGTAAGTTGATTTAAAGTCCAAACATATACATTATGTCCATGTCTGTTAATAACAAATAGTGAATCTGTTACTACATGTTCTCCTAGATTTGGAGTAACCAATTCTGCCTCATATACTGTACCAGCTTGTTCTGCTGTAATAGCCGTATTTACAACTTCATATGTATCCTTTAATTCAGTTTCTTTTGCATTTGCGCCTTCTTGTGTATCAAATATCTCATCAATTGATGTAGTTTCACCAGGTGTTGATGATGAAGTAACTTCACCATTCACAACTGTATCATCATTACTTAAACCATTTAAATAATCATTTGCTTCACTTTCAGAGTTAAAGTTTTGACTAAATGATTCTGTTGTATCCTCACTTTCATCATGAACTTTTTCAATAGCACCTACTGTAGTATTGTGATATTGATTTTGGAATGCTGCAATTGCAGCTTGTGCATCTGCTTCTGTTTCACATCTTTCATTTAAAAATCTTTCTGCTTCTTCTGTATTATTTGTGAATAATGAATCTATAATTATATAACCTTGTGCTTCAAGTTCAGATAAGAATGCTTGAGCTTCAGTTTCTGAATTAAATGATTCACTTATTACACTTGTTGTGTATTCGCCAGTTCCTTTTGGACCAACTACTTCACCTACGAAATAAAATTCATCTGTTTCATTTTGACTTACGAATGATTCTAATGCAGTTTCAGCTTCTTCGTATGTTTCATAAGCAGTTGTACCTTCTATTGTTTCAATAACTGTATCATTATCACTTGGATCATTTGGAGTTAATTCACCAGTAGCATTTTCATAAGTGTTGATAAATTCTTGTAATGCAGCAGTAGCAGCTTCTAATGAAGAATATGTTTGATTTAATGATACATTTTCAGTATCATAAACAAAATTGATATTCTCTACTACAAGGCCATCGCTCTTTAAAGATTCAACATACTCTAATGCTTCACTATAAGTATTGAAATGCTTTTCAACGCTATTAGTAACTTCACCAGTTTTTTTCATATAGCTCTTAATGATAACAGTAGTGTAACCTGATGATTCCAATGAAACTTTTAATTCTTTTGCTTCTTCTTCTGTTAAATCAGTGTAAGCATCTTCAATAGTTTCATCTTCAACATATTGGTATTCACCTTCATCACCAACAGGAATATCTTCACCATAAACAAGATCATCTGCTTTAATATTATTCATAAAACATAACATGCTTAATAAACATAACATTAAAATCTTAATTCTATTGTTCATCATACTTTCCCCCTCTCAATGAATTTGCCCTCTATAATACATTTTTATAAGCCAATTGTCAACTTATTTTTTAATTTCCTCTCACAATAAATTAAAATATTGTTTATTTAATATATTAATTTGATATAATTGACTTGGTGATTGGCTGATGAAAAAGATCAATAAGAAGAAATTATTTTTAAATATACTTATTTTAATATTTGCTATGGGGATTATTTATTCCTGTTATAACATTATTATGTATAAGATAGATGAAAAAAATACAAAAGAACAGTTAAGAATAATAGAAGAAAATGTCGAAGTTGTTGAAATTGAAGAAAATGGAAGTACACAAGAACTTGAAGAAGATAATAATTCAAATTTTAATATAATGAATGCTGATTTTGATAGTCTTAAATCTATTAATTCAGATGTTAAAGGATGGATTACCGTGAATGGAACAAACATAAATTATCCTTTTGTTCAAGGAAAAGATAATAGTTACTATTTAAAACATTCTTTTGATAAATCATATAATAGTGCCGGATGGGTATTCTTAGATTATAAAAATAATTTATTAAATGATAGAAATAATGTTTTATATGCACATAGTATGAGAAATAAAACAATGTTTGGCTCTTTAAGAAACGTATTAAAAAGTAATTGGTTAAATAATTCAAATAACCATATAATTAAACTATCTACTGAAAATGAAAATACTTTGTGGCAAGTATTTAGTGTATATCATATAAAAACAACAGATGATTATATTAAAACCAGATTTAGTAATGATAATGAGTTTAATAATTTTTTAAGCATGATATCAAAAAGAAGTGTATATAACTTTAATACTAATGTTAATATTAATGACAAAGTTCTAACGTTATCAACATGTTATAGTAAAGCAGAAAGACTTGTACTTCATGCTAAATTAATTAAAAGGGAATCAAAATAAAAAAGACTATATTTAGTCTTTTATTTTTTGCTTATTAATTGTTAAATTAAAATACCTATCATATAGCTTTTGATACTCTTCTTCGCTTATCTTGCCTAAAATACTTTTTGTTCTTGCTGCTTCTATTTCTCTTGCTATATGATTTTTTTTAAGAATGATTTCTAATTCTTCATATTCTTCCAAAAGAAAGTATTCACCATCTCTATAGCTAGATAATTTAAAATATCTTGATAAATCTTTTAGTTCTTCTTCAGTCATATTACCTTTAATAATTATTTTATAGTAACGTTAACTGTTCCGGTCAAGTTATTGTCTAGCGCTGTAAAGTATATGTCATACTTTCCTTCCTCTAAACCTTCAGTAGTAACATCACTTTCATAAGACATTTCATCTTCTGTTACAAGTTCATCCTTAGAACCAGCTCTGTAAAGGCTAACATTAACCCTAGCATCTTCATTTATCTTTGAAGCAATTGTAATATTTTCACCTTCTGAAATGGTTACTGATGTATATTTTGAAGAACCTTTTTTAACGTTCTCCAAAGTTACACTAACATTTTTTTCGTCTTTTGATTCAACCTCAAAAACAGATTTTTTAAATATGTCACAGCCAGTTAATGATAAAACCCCAAACACTAATACTGTAGTAATCATTAAGAAATTTAATACTTTTTTCATTTTATTCCTCCTCGATGTCTTAATTATACCATAAAACAAGAAATTTCACCTAATCTTTTATTTTTTAATTATTAATATCTTCCTTTATGGCAGCTTGTCACCATGTGAGGTTCGGGCCGAATTAGACTAAAATGGTTTATTTTTCTTTCGCTCTTTTTAAAACTTTAGCTACTTCTTCTTGATTTGCTTTCCACTCTTCATACTCTTTTTTCATACAAGCAGCACAGGGCCTATATCCTGCATAAATAGCATCCTCTTCAGTTAAGAAAAAGACTCTATCTTTTACATAATAGCCTTTTGCTATCCATCTGAGCGCAGAAGGACAATCTAGTCTTCCATATATCTTTAATCTTTTGTTGCCACCAAAAGCACCAGGAATATCGCTTATATATTCTTCTCCAAATTTATTAATTAACTTATACATTTAAATCCCCCAGTCAGCTTATTATTATATCATAAAAAAGACTAGTTTTACCTAGTCTCATATACTTTTATAATTAATTGTTTTTTGCTTTAATCGCAGCTTGTGCAGCAGCTAATCTTGCAATTGGAACTCTAAATGGAGAACATGATACATATGTAAGTCCTACATTGTGACAAAACTCAACTGATTGAGGGTCTCCTCCGTGTTCACCGCATATTCCAAGTTTAATATTAGGCCTTGTTTGTTTACCAAGTTCAACTGCCATTTTAACTAATTTACCAACACCATTTTGATCAAGTTTTGCAAACGGATCATTTTCGTATATTTTTTTATCATAATATGCACCCAAGAATTTACCAGCATCATCTCTTGAGAAACCAAATGTCATTTGTGTTAAGTCATTTGTTCCGAATGAGAAGAATTCGGCAGATTCAGCAATTTCATTTGCAAGAAGTGCAGCTCTTGGTATTTCAATCATTGTTCCGATATGATATTCCATATCAGAATTCTTTTCTTTCTTAACTTGTTCTGCTACTTCTATAACTATATTTTTAACATAGTCAAGTTCTTTCTTTTCGCCTACTAAAGGTATCATTATTTCAGGAACAATATTATATCCTTCTTCTTCTTTTACTTCTATAGCAGCTTCCATTAAAGCTCTTGTTTGCATCTTAGCTATTTCCGGATATGTAACAGCAAGTCTACATCCCCTATGTCCCATCATTGGGTTAAATTCATGTAATTCATTACATACTTCAATTAAATGTTCTTCTGTTACTCCCATATCTTTAGCAAGTTCTTTAATTTCTTCTGCTTCTTTTGGTAAGAATTCATGTAGAGGTGGATCTAAGTAACGTACTGTCATAGGTAATTCTTTTAACTCTTTATACATTGCTTTAAAGTCACCTTTTTGATATGGAATTAACTTATCTAATGCTTTTTCTCTATCTTCTGTAGTTTCTGCAAGTATCATTTTTCTTATATTAAATATTCTTTCTGGTTCAAAGAACATATGCTCTGTTCTACAAAGTCCAATTCCTTCTGCCCCTAATTCTATAGCCTTTTTAGTATCTCTTGGAGTATCTGCATTTGTTCTAACTTTTAATACTCTAAACTTATCTGCCCACTCCATAACTCTTCCGAATTCACCAGCTATTGTTGCATCTACTGTAGGGATTTCTCCATCATATATATTACCAGTTGTTCCATCTATTGAAATTACATCACCCTCATGGAATACTTTTCCACCAAGTTCAAATTCTTTTTTAGCTTCATTCATTTTGATGTCTCCACAACCAGATACGCAACAAGAACCCATACCACGTGCAACAACTGCTGCATGTGAT
>JAEEGL013630779.1_pt1 | contig 10020 bp, 8 predicted proteins | sample 9134231 | NCBI WGS metagenome assembly JAEEGL01 (sample SAMN16246548, study PRJNA631951) | gut metagenome | biome: gut microbiome; feature: rumen; material: fiber-attached | host: Bos | place: Iran: Karaj | collected 2018-10 | reverse complement strand
TGGAGCAGGTGATGGGAATCGAACCCACGTTATCAGCTTGGAAGGCTGAAGCTCTACCATTAAACTACACCTGCGTCTCGGACAATACTAATTATATCAGTACCATCCGTAAAAATCAACTATATTTTCTTTACTTTATTTATTTTTCTTGAAACTAGTACCATTCCTGCGAAAACAACTGTTCCCATTAAAGCAGTAGTAATAGAGAAGAATCCACCAGTTTGAGGAGCTTCAGTTGAACATTCAGTTTCCCAAACATCTTTATCTACGATATTTCCGCCTCTACCAAAATAAGTATCATCAATTATTTTACAGTAATGAACATTACATTGTTTGTCATATTCAGTAGCAGATACAACATTGCTATTTTTATCATAGTAAGTACCATCAATTACTTTACAAGTAGGATTAGTACAACTCATTAAATATTGTGACTTTTTAACTTGGTTACCATTTTTATCAAAATAAGTACCATTAATTATTTCACAGTAATGTTTTTCACATTGCTTTTTATATTCTGTAGCAGTTACTGATTTACCATCTTTACCAAAATAAGTATCTCCTATAACTTCGCAAGTATGTTTTTCACATGTTGTTTGATATTCAGATTTACTGATTACTTTACCATCTTTACCAAAGTAAGTACCATCGATAACTTCACAGTAATGTTTTTCACAAGTCTTTTGGTATTCAGATTTACTGATTACTTTACCATCTTTACCATAGTAAGTACCATCAATTACTTCACAACTATGTTTTTCACATTGTTTTCTATATTCTTCTTTTGAAACAATGTTACCATTTAAATCATAATAGTTACCATCTTTATACTCACAATATGAGTTTACATACTCAATAGGTGACCAAACTATTTTACATTCTTTACCATTTTCAGATAAATACATTGTAAACTTAGCTAATCTAACTTTTTGGTTAGATAATGGTTTAGTAACTGAGAATGTGTAATTATTATTACCATTATCAGTCATCTTAACTCTAGAATCACCAGCAGTTGGAGCAACTTTAAATGTTGTATTAGTTAGAGTAAACTTTCCTTTCACTGTTTGAAATTTTGAATTTCCTGTAACGTCGATATCTAAATAACAAACTTTAACTTGTCTATTATTTTCATCACGTGTAGGATTGTCACATGTTGTAACTGTTTTTATAGCTGCATTAGAAACTATAAATGGGATAAATAAAAATGCAGTTATAATGACATAAAATAACTTTTTCATTTAACCAAACCCTTTCGTCAAGGAAGTATTGTAGTATAAAAGCCTAATTTTGTCAAGTAATAATTATGTAGTGTAAATAATATAGCAATGAAATTAAATATATGATAATATTTTATTAGGTGATCGTATGAAAACAAAGAAAAGATTTGGCGATAGAAAAGATGCTAGAAAACTAAGAGGACCATCAGGAATGCATAATATTATGCTTGATTTAAAGCCTAATAGATGTGATTCGGATGTTTATATTAATCAAAAGATGGATGTTACTAACCTTATTAAGTATATGGATAAGATAAAGAAGAATAATCCAGATAAGCATATTACATATTTTCACGCATTTGTAACTGCTATTGGGAAATTATTCTATAATAGGCCATATCTTAATAGATTTGTTGCTAATAGAACATTTTATGTTCATGATGATGTTAAAATAGCATTTGTAGCTAAAACAGAGTTTACTGATGATGCTCATGAACTTTTATGTGTTTTAAATATAAAGGAAAATGATAATTTATTTTCAATAAGCGATAATATAAGTGATAAAGTTCATAAAATAAGAACTAATACTAAAAGTGATACAAATGATATCGTTGATTTAGTTGGAGGATTACCAAAATTCTTAAGAATACCTATAGTAGGTGTTGTTAAGTGGTTAGATAAACATGGTTGGCTACCAAAAAGTATGACTAACGATAATATTTATTATAGTTCAGCTATAGTATCTAACTTAGGAAGTATTAAATGTGGATCAATTTATCATAATTTAACTAATTTTGGTACTAGTTCAATGCTTGCTACTATGGGCCCTATCCATAAAGAAAAAATAATAAATGAAAAGGGAAAAGAAGAACTTCGTGATATTTGTGAATTTGGAGTAAACTGTGATGAACGTATTGCAGATGGACTATATTTTGCTAAATCAATAAGTTTACTACAATATATATTTGACAATCCTGAAACACTAGAAGACAAGGCAAGTGAAGTTATCAATGAAAAAAAAGAAAAATAACAAACCATGGCTGGAATTCTATGAAGATGTTCCAGCTACTTTAAAATACCCTAATATTTCCATTGTTGATTTAATAAAGAAAACTTCTTTAAATCATTTATCTAATGTAGCTTATGAATATTTTGGCTATAAAACGACTTATAAAGAGTTTGTTTCTAAAATAGAGCATGTAGCTAAATCTCTTAAGAGCTATGGAGTTAGTAAGGGTGATAAAGTAACTATATGTATGCCTAATACTCCAGAAGGTATTATTTCTTTTTATGCTGTAAATATGGTGGGAGCAATAGCCTGTCTTGTTCATCCACTATCTGGAGAAAAAGAACTAGAATTTTACTTAAATTTAGTTAAATCTAAGTTTGTTATTACACTAGATGTAGCTTTAGAAAAATTTTATAATATAAAAAATAATACTAGAGTAGAAAAGATAATCGTTGCATCTGCTGCTGAAGAATTTAAGATAGTTAAATCTTCTTTATACTGGTTAAAAGAAGGAAGAAAAGTAAAATTGCCTCATGATGATGCAGTTACTCCATGGAAAACATTCTTAAAATCAGGATTTTACTATAAAGGAGAATTTGAAGCTCATAGAAAAGCCAACGATCCTGCTGTAATACTATTTACTGGGGGAACAACGGGTGATCCTAAAGGAGTGTTACTATCTAACTTAAACTTTAATGCTCTTGCTATGCAATGCCATTTAATGGCTGATCCAGCTAATGAAAAGATGTCAGTACTTGCTATAATGCCAATATTTCATGGCTTTGGTCTAGGAGTAGGTATTCATACTCCATTATATATAGGTATGAAATGTATTTTAATACCAGCATTTAGTTTTAAAGACTTTGCTAACTTAATCAAAAAATATCAACCAAATTTCTTAGTTGGAGTTCCAACACTATTTGAAAACTTAATGCGTAATAAATTTCCTAAAAATGGTCTTTCTTGCATAAAATGTATCATATCTGGGGGAGACTATTTAAATGATGAATTAAAGAAAAAAGTAGATGTATTCTTACTAGAACACGGATGTAGTGCCAGTATAAGACAAGGGTATGGTCTTACAGAATGTTCTGGTGCTACATGTCTTACTCCGTCTAAAATATATAAAGAAGGTACTATTGGTATACCTTTTCCAGATATGGACTACAAGATTGTCAAAATAGGAACTCATGATGAAAATCCATGTAATGTAGATGGAGAAATATGTATTACAGGACCAACTGTAATGCAAAAATATGTAGGTAACGAAGCCGAAACATTCCAAGTATTAAGAATGCATGATGATGGAAGAATATGGCTTCATACAGGTGATATCGGATCTATGGATGAACACGGTTTTGTTTATTTTAAACAAAGACTAAAAAGAGTTATTGTATCTAATGGATATAATATTTATCCATCATATATTGAAAATGTTATAAACAAACACCCTCATGTACTTACATCGACTGTTATAGGTATATCTCATCCTTATAAGAATGAAGTAGCTAAAGCTTTTATAGTATTAAAAGAGGGGATAAAACCTAGTGAAAAGATAAAAAAAGAAATAAAAGAATTATGTCAAAAGAATTTAAGTAGATATTCAATACCATATGAATATGAATTTAAAAAATCATTACCTAAAACTAAAATAGGTAAAGTGGCTTATAAAGTATTAGAAGAAGAAAATAAAAAGGGAAGTGAGTAAAATGGGTTTATTTGATTTTGCAAAGCAGCCTAGTTGGTATAAAGAGTATAAAAGGTTAGGTATACCAGCTAAAATGAAATATCCTAAGGGAAGTATGTATGACTTAATAAAGGAAGCTGCAGATACTTATCCAACTAACATTGCGTATACATATTTTAATAATTTAGTTACATATCGAAAACTAATTGAAAATATTGATATTTGTGCTAAAAGCTTACTTGAATACGGAATAACTAAAGGAGATATAGTAAGTATTATTATGCCTAATACTCCAGAAGCTATTACTTTAGTTTATGCCTTAAATAAAGTTGGGGCTATAGCTAACATGATTCATCCATTATCAAGTAGTAACGAAATAATGGATATGGTATTAGAAAGTAAATCAAAAATAGTATTAATAGTAGATTTATTATGGAGTAAGATAGAAAACAAACTAGCTAAAAATTATGATGGAGATATCGTTATTGCGTCAGTTTCTAATTCTATGGATAAAGTAACTGCTTTTGGTTATAAATTTACTCAAGGAAGAAAAGTTCCTAAGATCAAATATGATGAAAGAATTATTCCTTGGAAAGAATTCTTTAACATAGGTAAAAGAAGTGCTAAAGAAGTAGATTATAAATGTATAGATAAAGATGCAGCAGTAATACTTCATAGCGGAGGTACTACGGGAACTCCAAAAGGAATTCTACTATCCAATCTAAATGTTAATTCAGTTGCAATGGAAGAAACTACTGTATGTGGTGTTATAACTACAAGAACTACAATACTTGCTATAATGCCAATATTCCATGGATTTGGACTTATAACATCTATTCATATTCCATTTATAAATGCTGCTACAGCTATTATACTTCCACAGTTAAATCCCAAAAAATTTGCATCTATTGTTAAAAAGAATCGTCCAAGTATTATTGGAGGAGTTCCATCTTTATATGAAACATTTATTAATGATAAGTGTTTGAGAAAAGCAGATTTATCATTTTTAGATTGTGCTATGTGTGGAGGAGACTATCTAACAAGTGCCTTAAAAGCTAAAGTTGATTCGTTCTTTAGTGCTCATAATGCAAAATGTAAGCTAAGAGCTGCTTATGGAATGACTGAATGTGGTAGTGGAGTGATAATGATGCCAGATGATACTGATGTAGTAGATGGAGTAGGTATACCAGTACCAGATTGTAAGGTAATGATTGTATCTCCAAACACGCAAGTAGAAGTTCCAACTGGAACTATCGGAGAAATATGCCTTCAAGCTAAATCTGTCATGATGGGATATTTAAACAATCCTAAAGAAACAGCTAGTATGTTACAAACTCATAAAGATAATAAGGTATGGTTACATACAGGAGATTTAGGATATATAAATGACAGAGGATACGTATTTTATACTCAAAGACTTAAAAGAATGATTATATCTAATGGATATAATATCTATCCATCTCAAATAGAAAAAGTAATAGAAAGACATAAAGATGTAGTTAGTTGTACTGTAGTAGGTGTTTCTCATCCACTAAAAGTACAAGTTCCTAAGGCTTTTGTAGTTATAAAAGAAACAACACCTGTTACTTTAAAACTTAAAAATGAAATAAAAAAACTATGTGAAGAGAATATAGCTCATTATGCTATACCTGCATCATTTGTTTATAAAAAATCTTTACCAACAACTAAGATGGGTAAAGTAGATTATCAAAAATTAGAAAAATAGGGGAGTTATATGATTAATTTCTTGTTAGGAATTATTATTGGTTTAGCTTTTATCATTCCCGGTGTAAGTGGTGGAACACTAATGGTAATGCTAAATATTTATGATAAAGCCATTGATAGCGTAGTTAATTTTACTAAAAGCATTAAGAAAAATGCGATTTTCTTAAGCACTTTAGCAATCGGAGCTATTATTGGAATATTAATATTTAGTAAGGTATTAAACTACTTATTAATAAATTTTGAATGTCCAACTAAACTTGTTTTTGTAGGTTTAATAGTAGGGGGGATACCTGCTACTTATAATACTATTATGGAAAAGAAAAATACTAAAATTAATTGGTTTTTAGTATTATTAACATTATCAATTAGTATTGCATTATTTATTGTTGAGAAACACTTTATAAATTATTCTATAGAAGAACAAATCCTTTTGGGTAAGATACCATTTTTTGGCATATGCTTAGCAGGTTTATTATATGCATCTGGAAAGATTATTCCAGGAATAAGTGGCTCTGCTTTACTAATGTTAATTGGAATGTATAATTACCTTATTAATACAGTAGCTAATATATCTAGTTTAAATAGTTCTAAATTGCAAGTATTAATACCTTTTGCCATTAGTTTTTTAATAAGTGCTATTATATTATTTAATCTAATTAATTACTTATTAAAAAAACACTATAGTACTACTTACAGTTTAATATTTGGATTTGTAATAGGATCAATAATATATGTTTTCCCAAGCTTTAATACTAGTATTATTCAAATTGTTATTTCGGTTATACTTAGTATTATAGCTATGCTTTTAACATATTTTATAAGTAGAAAAAAACCAGTAAAGTAATTACTGGTTTTTAATATGTTTTAATACTTCTTCAGAATCATCTAGATGAATCTTTTCATGGCCAATTATTTGGTAATCTTCGTGACCTTTACCTAGTATTAATAAGATATCTTCTTTTTGTAGCATTTTAATACCTTTATCAATGGCTGTTTTACGATCTAGTTCTATCTCGTAATTGTCTTTTTTAACTCCAGCTATAATATCATCCATAATCTTTTTAGGGTCTTCAGTTCGAGGATTATCGCTTGTAAATATTACATAATCTGATAAGTCTGATGCAATACCTCCCATGATAGGTCTTTTTTTGGAATCTCTATCTCCACCACAACCAACAATAGTTATTATTCTAGCTTTCTTTAAAGCTGTATATGCCTCTATTACTTTTTCTACAGCATCCGGAGTATGAGCATAATCAATAACAGCATAGGCATTGTTAACTTCGTATGTTTCACATCTTCCTTTAGGAGGGTAGATATTTTTTGTTATATCTAGGATATTATTAATTTCAAATCCATATTCATGAACTACAGCTAAAGCTAAAAGATAATTATAAACATTAAACTTGCTAGTTAAATTGGTAGTAATACGATAGTCCTCATCATTGTATTTAAACTGTAAATTAGTTTTACTTGGTGTTATATCATAATCCATTATTTTATAAGTACTATCTTTTTCTCCATATGTTAAACATGGATATTTTTCAATAAATTTGCTAGACGATGAATCATCTATATTAACTAACATCTTTCCACCATTATCTAAATAATCAATTAGTTTTAATTTAGCTTCTAAATAATCATCCATGTCCTTATGAAAATCTAAGTGATCTTCTGTAAGATTAGTAAATCCCCCAATTTTATAAACTAACCCAGCTATTCTTTTAAAAACTAAAGAGTGAGAACTTACTTCCATAACTACTGTTTTAATGCCAGCTTCTTTAGCTTCTAATAATAGGTTATATAAAACAGATATTACAGGAGTAGTATTATCTAGTGTTATTTTTTTATCATCATAATAAAAACCAATCGTTCCAATATAAGCAGCTTTACATCCTAGTTTTAATAACATCTGATAAATTAAATAACAAGTAGTAGTTTTTCCGTTGGTACCAGTTATTCCAATAAAGTCCATTTCATTTATTTCTTTAGAGTACTCATTGATAAGAGCGTTATTCAAATATTCCTCTGTATCAGGAACAACTTCATAAGGAATACTATAATTTCCTTCTTTACTAACGATTAATTTTGATGCTCCATTTTTGATAGCTTCATCTATATAATCATGCCCATCAGTTTTATCTCCAACTAAAGCAACAAATATTTGTCCTTCTTTTACTTTTCTAGAATCAGTCTCATATCTAATAGCCATATAAACACATCCTTTAATCTAATTATACTAATAAATTCTATTATTGGAAATAATTTTTATTAGTGATATAATTTAGTCGTGCCGATTTAGTATAATGGTAGAACAAGTCACTCGTAATGATTAGATGTAAGTTCGATTCTTACAATCGGCACCATTTATTAGATATAAACAGAGTATAATCTCTGTTTTTTCTTGCAATATTATAATTTTAATAATACAATATAGAACAATTTATTGGAGGTTTCTATGAATAAAGAATTAAAAGAAATGACTAATATCGGAGTACCTGTTTATAATCCGATAACAATGAGTCTTATGGATACTACGCTAAAGTGCTCAGATAATAAAGTACACACAATCAATATTGAACGTGATATAAGACAAGAAGCATATAAAAGAATAACTAAAGCTGTTGGGGGAAGAAGCAATAATAATTCTAAAGAATACTTAAAAGATATTAATTTCTTTGCTAATAACCAATCTAGTTCAGTATTTGATTTAGATGAAATTCAAAGAGTAGTTAATGTATATGAAGAATTAGCTCCACTAGAAAGAAAACCTATTAGCGATTTAAATAAAACAATCTTAAATAGATATAAAGCCCTTTTACAAGAAACAAAAAAATTAAATGATACTAAAATGTTTCAAGATATAATAGATGATTTCTCTTCAATATGTTATGGGAAACCTAGAGTTTGGGATTTGCGTTCGTACTTAAATGGTGAGGTAGACTATTATGGCAAACTTAATAAAGATTTTGATAAAGTTTTAGCATTAGATTTTCAAGATTTATTTAATGCTTATACCGATACATTAAATCCTGAAAAAACATCTTTATTTATAGCTTGTCATTATTTAGATGAACTAAGGCAAGCACTAAGCATGAGAAATCTTATTAAAGCTCAAGAGTGTGTTTTTTACTTAAGTGCATACTTGGATTTAAAAATTAATCAAGGTAAAAAAATCTATTATAATAATGAAAGTATTACAAATGAAACAATTAAAGCAGAATTACATAAGGCTTTTATGTTAATGCCAGAATTGAAAGTATTAAACTATGAACGTTCTTTCTTTGAAGGAAAACCACTTGAAGATAATAAAGCTGTAATAGATACTTTGTTAAAGATAAAAGATTTAGTAACTGATGAAGTATTTATAAAAAAAGGAGATAGATATGTTAGAACATCAGCTTCAGGATTATATCGTAAAAGAGACGATGCATCTGCTGAAGAAAAAGAAGCTATAGCAAAACTATTAGCAGATAAGGAATATGCATATTTAAAACATCACCCTATTGCTCAAATAGAGTGCCATAAAAGATTCTCTAATTATAAAGCGTTTGTTTATGAAAATGGTATCGTTCCAGCTGATCGCTTTAAAGGAATTTATCATCTAGATTTAGCAAAACAAGATGCAGTATATGTATTTGATGCTGATAACTTTGAAGAATTAATTAAATTAAATAAACAAGAATTACAAGGAATAGTTCCAAGATTTTATCATAGTAAAAGCTGGAAAGACAAAGTTGCTGAATGTGCTACTAAAGAAACTACTCCAGAGCTTGAAAAAAGTGCTCAAATATTAGCAAGAAAAATTGAAAAGAAATAAACTCAAACTATTAGTTTGAGTTTTTATATAATTATATTTATGCTAAAATAAATTAAGAAGGTGATAATGTGGATTTAGAAAAAAGAATCAAAAATATTGAAGAAAGAAATAAAAGAGTAGAGCTAAATAAAAGATGGGAAACTTGTTGGACAAGAAGATTGTGTATTATAGTTTTAACATACATAATAGTAATATTTTATACATTTTTAATTAGAAAATATGACGCTATTTTACTAAGCTCTTTGGTTCCGGTAATAGGTTATACATTATCTACTTTGTCACTAAAACTAGTTAGAAAAGCATGGGAAAAGAAAGTAAATAATGAAAAATAAACTAATAGATTTAAAAGTATCTAGTAACAAGGAAAAGCTTAATTATGACTATTTTGTTAAAGATAACAAGATTATCATAAATATAACCGATAAATCTGATGGCAAAAATAATTTGGATGTGTATTATGATGAAAATGTTTATAAATTACTAATTGATAAGAAAGACATCATTAAGGATGATATTGGTTATTTTGAGTTGTTTCCAACTAATAATTTTTCTTTTAAAGTCA
>JAEEGL013055714.1_pt1 | contig 10020 bp, 7 predicted proteins | sample 9134231 | NCBI WGS metagenome assembly JAEEGL01 (sample SAMN16246548, study PRJNA631951) | gut metagenome | biome: gut microbiome; feature: rumen; material: fiber-attached | host: Bos | place: Iran: Karaj | collected 2018-10 | reverse complement strand
GATTTCGCTGACCTGAGAGGCGATGAACTCAAGGAAGCCATGATCAAGGCTATCCAGGAGAAGGATGCCAACCTCAAGGGAACCATGGCAACAGAGGGAACCACACCGAGACAGCTCACTGACCTTCTCGGATCCCTTTGCGACCTTACATCCGGTTCCGGAGATAAAGGTACACCTTTCATCTACATCCAGGGTTACTTCGATAACTACACAGACTAATTCAGACGGCCGTAAGGCGCACTGATAAACAACCATAGACCCCCTCCCGACGCTGAGTATCGCACTCCGTTGGGAGGGGTGTTTTCTTAAACAGCTACATATATCAAAAGCGGCAGCCATTTCATGGCTGCCGCTTAGTTCATATGATCGATCTTATTTATTTAACTTTGACCTTGACTGTTACGGTCTTGGTGAGGGGTTTGAAAATACCTTTTCCTGCCGCCTTGACCTTGATCTTGACCTTGTAAGTGCCTTTCTTAAGGCCCTTCTTTATGGTTAATACGCCCTTCTTGGAGATCGTGATGTTCTTCTCTCCGGATTTCTTAGCGAATGTGACTGTACCCTTCGCATCCTTTACGGTGAATGCTGCAGATTTCTTTACTGTCTGGTTCGCTTTCTTGAGAGCGCTGTATTTAACGGTAACGGCCTTGACCTTCACGGTCATGGTGTTAGCTTCCTTAGGCTGATCACTCTTGTACTTAATGGTAGCCTTTTTGATCTTCTTGTCTGAATTCTTGACCTTCTTCCACTGGGATTTGGTTCCTTCATACTTGACGGTCTTGACGGCTGTTGCGGCGAAGGCATTAGCTCCTATCTTGGTAGTCTTCTTAGGGATCCAGATGCTCTTGAGCTTAGGCTTGTTGCTGAATGCCTGCTCTCCAATCTTCTTAAGTGAAGACGGAAGTCTTACGCTTGTAAGTACGCCCTTAGGAGCAACTGATCCGTCAAAGATCTTAACGGTGGCTACGAACAGGAAACGGTCGCCGATAGTTGTGACTCCATCGCCGATGTATACCTTCTTGACTTCACTTCTCTCTGCATACCAAGGAAGTTCAAGTCTGTTGTCACCTGACCAGTTCTTCATCTTTCCGTTCTTCTTGGAATAGAGCGGATTGAGACCAACGTTAAGGACTCCGTTGCCGCGCTGATAAGCGTAGATCAGGTTCTGCTCATTCTTTACGGCGCCGCAGTAACCGATGTTTACAAGGCCTGCTTTGGAATCGGATACTTCTGTGAGCAGTCCCTTCTTGAAGGTGTAGGTGACGTTGCCGATCTTGATGGCCTTGGTCATTCCTTTGCCGTTCTTGAAGAGATAAGTTTCACCGTTGATGGTGAAGAAACCTGTCTGCTTCTTGCCATTGATCTTGTATCTGTAAGAACCAGATGATGTCTTGGTGAGAGCTGTCTTGGCATTCGTCATCGAAACGGTGCTTTCACCGGTTATCTCCTTGTCGCTGGCTTTCTTGTTCTTTACAACGAGAAGCGATGCGGAAACGTTTCTCTCAAAACCATCACCTGCAACGTTTCTGTATACCAGAGACTTGTCGCCTGAACGCTTGGTCAGGAATGATGCGCTGCCGCCTCCGTCAAAATTGATGGCGTCCTTGCATCCCTGCTGCTTGAGAATATTTGCCAGATCATAGAAAGTAACTCCCGGGGTAGCCGGATCTCTTCCATCTACGTTGACTATGATAACAGCTCCGTCCTCGCAGACTCCTATCGCCTGTCTGGGTTCTCTGTTAGTTCCCTTGCTTACAGCGATCTCATTATCCTTCACGAGATACATATTGCCGCCTACAGCTTCCTTGACTCCATCAGTATCTGCATCTCCGTCAAGGATAGCGCAGGTGCCATCCTCATATACCGCAAAGAACGGTTCATCCTTGGATTTGCAGATGACGTTTCCTTCCATGATGAGCTTGCCCTCAGGGATACCTTCATCCGTATAGAAATCTCCGCTGGAAGCAGCTATGACTGTTCCGACTCTGCCGCCGGACTTGTTATATGCCGTAGCCTGAGCCTTCAGCTGCTCATATCCCCAGTTCTTATCGCTCCAGTTCTTGGCGTATTTCTTACGTGATTTAACTGTAGTTCCCTTGCCATAGTAATCCTTGTAGGTTGCCTTGAAGGATACGTTGGCTCCGTTCTGAACTCTGAGGATGTGGACGCGGATGTTCTCCTTGCCGCTGTCTGTTACATATATAGTTGACTCTGTGACACCGGGCATGAGCTGGTAGTCGCCGTCTCTGCCTGTCTCTGATACTGCAAATGCATTCATGTTCGACAAACTGTAAATGCTGAAAATTAAAGTAGTAAGTGCCAGAATGATAAATAGATTTCTGAATAGTGGTTTAGTCTTCATATTATCCCCTTTCCTGATGTTCGCCGAAGATCACGTCGGCGATCCTCCGGCAATTCTGCCTGTCTCTATAGTAAAAGAAGTTGTCGGTACGTTCAATATATTTCTGTTCCATCCTGCAATCATTTCTGATCAGTGAAACTATATTGTCCGCCACCTCCTGCACAGTGGTGCATACCGGTCCAAATCCGTCCCTTTCATAATCAAAGTATCCGCTTTCGCATCCATGATTCTCAAAGAAAGAGTCCCTGTCAAATTGCGAGTAAATCACCGGCTTATTTAGATATGCGAAATCCATGTTTACGCTGGAGTAATCAGTGATCAGTATCGACGCCTTGCGGAACAGCCTGTTGTAATCCGCGTCTCTAAGCACGTCAATAAGATCGTTTCCTTTGAAATCCTCAAAATTCGCTATAAACGAAGGATGCAGATAGAATTCGCCTTTGTAACCATTATCCCTCATCACCGAGAGAAGTGTCTCGTTGTTTATCAGACCCTGATAAAATTCATGGAAACCGCTTCCCTTTATAGCTTCGGAATAAAAGCGTGAACCGTGCTCCCTGTCCACCTCTCCGGCAAGATCCTTTCGCCACGTCGGAGCGATCACGATCAGTTTCTCACGCTCATCTTCCAGATAATCATATCTGGCGAGACCGGTGAGCCTGACTTCATCCTCGTTATATCCGTAACTTTCGCCCAGGATGGATCTGTATTCACCTTCCGCTGACGTGATAAATGCCTTGAACCCGGTGTTCGCATAGTTAAGTGCCTTAGACCAGTCGTTCATTATTATACCATGCTGAAGAAAGTAATGATCAAATTCATACAGATCTGCCATGTAGCGGTAATCATCACCAAAAGCATTGCTGAACCATCCGTCAAATCCGGACGTTATGATCTTATCCGCCGCAAGGAACTTCTCCTTGTATTCATCAGATCCAAAGTCAAGGACCTTTCCGACCCTGCTGAGCCTCTCATAGTCCGGGGTATCTTTCAGTACAGCGAAATATATATCGTATTCTGAATCATACCCATTGGCCATGAGATATTTGAAAAGCGCCTCGCCGTTATCTCTTGCCATGTTGACTCTGTCAGAAATCAAGACTATCGGCTTGCCGGACTTCTTTAATTTCTCAGCGCTGGATCTGAAGGCTATGAGTTCTTCCTTGCCTTCTTCCCTGAGTCTGTTGTTGAACTTATGCTTTAGCGAATTTCCAAGCAAAAGGCCCGCCTTTTCCACGCGGATGCTGTCATCGACGCATCTAATGATGTGGCTGCCTTGCTTTACAAAGGAATCCTCGGTATTGAGCAGTCTGGAATGCCTCCCGAATCTGATGCCCTGCTCCTTGATCTCCGTCTGGCCGTTTTTCTTCACTCTTCTGGATGTGAAGCGGTAGACAGCGCCATCATACAGAGGTAACTCTGCTCTGAAGCCGGTATATTCAGCTTCAAGCTTACCATCTTCATCGTAGACGTTCCTATAGGGCATCGGGAACTCCCTGAAGGGCATGTCATCGCCCTTCTCATTGGTAATGAACATCCTCTTGTTCTTACCGGGAGCACATTTGGGTCCTACTCCGGCCATTTCAATCATGTCATCTTTGATCTTGAGAACCTGGACCCTAACCATTAACTCTGCCCCTTCTGCAAAAAATGTCATATTGTTCGTAAATAATCTTTACTTCATGATATGACACGATCTCCAACTATAGAATTCTTACCGTAATATTATATCAAAAAAAGGCCTTCAGTTCAAGCCAAAATAGGTCTTTCCGTAATAAGTACTTTTATGATATATTATATTTGTTATGATAGGATCATTCAATAATCATTATTTTAAAGGTGTCAGAAATGAATACGCTCCGAAAGAAAAACTGTTTGATAATTACCATATCTCTCATCGTTATGCTGGCTCTGTCCGCGCTTCTTTTCAGCGATAATTCCTTTGCAGCATCAGGTAAAAAAGGGATCAAATCGGTTTCGAATACCGGTTCCGGTGTCAAAGTGACTTGGGAGAAGGACTCCTCCAGATCCGGTTACAAGATCTATCGCAAAGCCGGGAACGCTTCGAAATGGACCATGGTGAAGCAGATCGATTCTCCCTCGAAGACCTCATGGATAGATAAAAACACGAAGAACGGCACGAAATATACATACAAAGTCAGAAGCTTCAAGAAGAAAAAACTCTATGGAAGCAATAAGGCAGCGGTGATCTATAGGCTAGACAGACCGGTCATTGAATCCCTGAGTTCAAGCGGTATCAGGCAGATTCGCCTGAAAGGCAGCAGAAACAGTAAAGCTACAGGATATGAGATCAGATATGCAGCCTCTTCCAAATTCAAAGGTTCTAAAGCCATCACGGTAAAAGGCAAGGCAGCAGGCAAGAGATTCTCTGGTCTCAAAGCCGGTACCACATACTATTTCAAAATACGGGCATTTAAAACGTCAAAAAAGGTCAAGTATTACAGCAGCTGGTCTAAAAAGGCATCCTTCAAGGCCAGGAATTTTTACGACGCCTATACCACCGGCATGTGGACTACGCTTTATTCTAAGCCCGATGCAGGATCAGAGACGATCCGCGTCTGGTACAACACCAAACTGAAGGCCTATGATCCCTTCGGTAAAAGCTCAGGCTCCTGGGTCAAGGTCAAGCTAAAAGGCAAGACATATTACATTTGGTCCACCAAGAGCGAGCCCCGCCTCACCAAAAATGGGAACGCCTATGAATATGTAAATACCGGCAATACAGCACTTCAGAACGAAGTCCTGGAAAAGGCCCTTTACATCTTCAAAAAATGGGACACAAAATATGACTATACTCATCAAGCCGAAAACGGCGTCCCGGACGAGGATGGCAAGTATCCCTTCGATTGCTCCAATTTCGCATCCTACGTGTTGAACAGCGTGATGCAGCAGTATTGCCCTGCCTACTCTTTGAGCGCAGGAATAGAAAAGCTCTCCTTAACCGAAAACATCGTAAATGAGGGGCTTAAAGGCGAACTCAATGCTGTCAGGGTCTGCGAAGGCAAGATCAGCTATAAGAAACTAAAGCCCGGTGACCTGCTGTTTTTCCGAACAGAAAGTGCCGAAGAGGATCAGGATATAGATCACGTCGCCATATATCTGGGCGGAAAGGAAATGATCCACAGTACCAAAACGTATGCGAGAGACCCTGAAGATACGTACGGCGGCGTCTGCATCGCTCCCATCCCGGGATACAACGAGTCAGTCTTTAAGTATGCCCTTCGCGTGCTTCCTAATAAGGTCAGGAGCGCAGGACAGAAAGTGACAGTACCGGTAAGCTTCAAGGTATACCCTGATCTCAAGTGCACCTATGGAACGCATATCGACCAGCTCGACTCAGGCTCCCAGATAACGATCATGTACACCGTCAGAAGGCGCTATAACGATTCCGAGGGAAATCCCAAAGAAGTAGTAAACGCTTATATAAAGTATGGCGATGACAAATACGGTTTCATGTTCGACTATCTGAATACGATAAATATTGAATAGCTAAAAAAGAACACAGACGTCTGTCTGTGTTCTTTTATTTTTTTTGGTATTATTTTCCTGGCAATGATCTATTTCAGGATCCAGACGGACTCCGTCCTTTTACGGGAAGCCTCCAGGTGATCGAGGATCGCCTGACATGCTCTCTCAGTATCTCTTGCTCTGATCGCATCCAGAAGAGCTCTGTGTTCTTTCTGTATGTTCTCAAGGAAGGTCTCGTCATAGTAGACGCTTTTTCTGGCCTTATCCAGATAACCCTTATAGGACCTCAGCACCTGCGCCAGAAAACGGCTTCTGGAGGAATTGTAGATTATGTCATGGAAAGTACTGTTCATAGAAAGGATCTTCTGAACGTCCCTCTTGTTGGTATAGAACTCCATGAGTTCGCACTGTTCCTCGAGTTTCTCGATCTCCTCGTCCGTGATCCTTTCACAAGCCCAGGTGACCGCGATCTTTTCCAGGGTCTCGCGAACGGTATAGATATCCGCTACGTCACGCTTGGTGAAACCCTTGGCGAAACAGCCGCGGTTAGGAAGATAATCCAGAAGTCCCTCCTCTTCAAGCATCTTGAACGCTTCCCTGATGGGAGTACGGCTGACGCTTAATTCGGATGCGATGGAACTTTCTTTGATCTTTTCACCGATCTCATACTCGCCCTTAAGGATCCTTTCTCTGACAATGTCTGCTATTTCATTGGTCAGAGTGTTTTCATTTTGTCCTTCTCTTTTGCCGGTCATGATGATCCCACCTGTTTAGATTATGTGATTCTCCAGTACCTGCTTATCAAAGTCAAAATCATTGAGCTGCATGTAGTATTCAGCACAGTCTGTCAGAGCCTTCATAGGGCAAAGGCCTATGATCTCGCACTTGGTGATGTGCACGCCGTACTTAGCTGCTTCGAACTTAACGGTCTCTACTACTCTGTAAAGCGGTGTCTGCTGATAGTTTGTCATGTTGCAGGAAACCTGAGCATACTTCTTGCCGGTTGCTTCATCTTCGATCTCGAATCCCATGGACTTGACGCACTTGAAGCCGCCATCCTTTTCTCTGATGATCTTAGCGATGTTCTTTGCAACCTGAACGTCATCTGTATCGAGGTCAAGGTTGAAAGCTACCAGAGGAGGTCTGGCTCCTACTGCCATAACGCCGGCTGTAGGGTGGATCCTTCTTCCGCCGAAATCAGGTTCCCAATCGGGCTGCTGTACTTTCTCAGCCATGCCTTCGAACTGACCTTTACGGATCGTTACCAGGTTCTGTCTCTCCGGACGTGTAGCAGACTGCTCATAAAGGAATACGGGAACGCCTGCTTCATCGGCAATGCGGGCTCCGACTCTCTTTGAAAGTTCGATGCAGTCTTCTGTAGTGCAATCCTTGATAGGAAGGAAAGGCATTACGTCTACAGCGCCCATTCTGGGATGCTCGCCTGTGTGGTGGTTAAGGTCGATGAGCTCAGCAGCCTTCTTGACCAGCTTGACGGATGCTTCTTCAACAGCTTCAGCGTTTCCGATGTAGGTGATAACGCTTCTGTTGTGGCTCTCGTCTGATGAATAGTCGAGAAGTGTGCAGCCAGGGGTGTTCCTGATCTGATCTACGCAAGCTTCGATAACTTCTTTGTCCCTTCCGTTGGAAATGTTAGGGATGGATTCAATGATCTGTGCCATTATATTTCTCCTTATTCAAAATATTTATTCTTAGTTATTAGAGTGATGCTTCGATTTCGCTGTAGATCTCGTTAGCGATAACTTCGGCTTCCTTAAGCATATCCTCAGCCTTAGCGAACTTAGCCTGAAGAGTTTCGTCCTTTACGCCGGGAAGGTTGATCTTGACGTTCAGCCATGCTCCTCTTGCTCCCGTGAGGAAGCTTAAAGCAGCAACGCCGAAGTCAGATGCAGCGTTCATGTTGAACTTGCCTGCCATGGCCTTCATGGCTTTTAATCCTTCAAGGCTCAGCTCTACAGTGTGGAAAGGAACTTCTGTAGCTCCTACGTTGGCAGCGCGGATGGCTGCTGATCTGGCAGCTTTGAGTTCATCGGTATCCTTAGGCATCTTGTATGCGGCGGAGACCTTCATGAAAGCGTCTGTGTCGTTGTCAACGCCTGCATAAAGTTCTTTGTAAAGTTCCTGCATGCGTGCCTTTGTAGCTTCACAAACTTCAAAATATTCAGCGTACTTTTCTTTGCCGAGGGTGAGGTCTGCAACCATGGATACCAGAGCGCAGCCCTGAGTGGAGCTGAGTGCTGCAACTGAACCGCCGCCGGGTGCCGGGGCATCGCTCATAACGGTCTCAAGATATCCGGTTACTGTCATATCTACTAATTTCATTATACTAAAATTCCTTTCTTTATCGTCTGAAGTGCCAGGTTGGATCCGAATCTGTAGCAAAGCATCTCCATGTTGGGTGCGTTCCAGATGACCATGTCAGCCTGTTTGCCGACTTCCAGTGTACCAACCTTATCGCCTCTGTTGATGCCGCAGGCGGGATTGATTGTGACTGCTGTCAGCACCTCTTCAGGTGTCATTCTGTATTTAAGGTAGCCCAGGTTCATTACGAACTGAAGATTGAGTGACGGGCAGGAGCCGGGGTTGAAGTCGGATGCCGTCGCCACGGGGATCTCGAACTCATCGATCATCCTTCTTACCGGCGCAAAAGTAGCTCCGAGATAGAAAGAAGTTCCCGGCAGGCACATTGCGATGGTGCCGCCCTTTGACATGCTCTCAAGGCCCTCGTCGTTGATAACGATGAGGTGCTCTGCTGATGTGGCATGCATCTCTCCCGCAAGCTTTGATCCTCCGATGGCTTCGATCTCATCAGCGTGGATCTTAAGCAGGAATCCCTGTTCACGGGCTGCTTCCAGATATCTCTTGGACTGTTCGTAGTTGAATACGGAGTCTTCGGTGAAGATGTCGATGAACTCAGCAAGGTCATGCTCTCTCACATATGGGAACATCTCGTTGATGCAAAGATCGATAAACTCATCTTCTCTGCCCTTCCAGTCTGCCAGGACAACGTGTGCCGGCATGAAAGTGGAGACAACGTCCATGGGATGATCCTCGTTGAGTTTCTTAAGGACTTCCAGGAGCTTGACTTCCGTCTCAAGATCGATGCCGTATCCGGACTTGGCTTCACAGGTGGTAACTCCGAGATCCATCATCTCGTCAAGAAAACCTTCGGTCTTCTCGTAGAGTTCCTCAAAGGTGGCCTCTCTGGTCTTTTTGACCGTATCGTTGATGCCGCCGCCCGCTCTCAGGATGTCAAGATAGCCTGCGCCCTTGAGCTTAAGAGGGATCTCATTCTGACGATAGCCTCCGAATACCAGATGTGTGTGGCCTTCCACCAGACCGGGTGTCACAAGGTTTCCCTCAGCGTCCAGCACTTCGTCGACTTCACTTTCTTCACAGGGAAGCTGTCCGTCCGACGTGATGGCCTTGATGATGCCGTCCTCTACGAGTACAGCGGCATTATCCAGTTTCAGGTTCTCGCCCTGAGCTTTTCCTTTATGAGGAAAACTGCCAACGGGTGTCTGCAGTCTTCCGATGTTTTTTACTAAAAGTGTGGACATTTTATTCCTCTTATGAAATTGCCCCGGCGCGCGGGACGCGCGCCGAAGCCACAAAAGTCATTATTTTACAAACTTGTCAACGGTAGCGTTTACCAGCTCATCATCAGCGATGAAAGGAATGGTGATGTGACCGTTATATGCAGGATTCTGGTTGTAGATCACGGATGTCTCGATGGCATGCTCGTTTCTAGCCCAGTTACGTCTTGCAACACCGCCCATTACGTCCCACATCATAGCGGACTTAAGGATGTTGTCTACTCTCTCGGAACCGTCAAGGAGCAGTCCGAAACCGCCGTTAATGGATTTGCCGATTCCTACGCCGCCGCCGTTATGGAGTGCGCAGAGGGACATTCCTCTTGCAGCGTTTCCTGCATAGCACTGGATAGCCATATCAGCCATCACGTTGGATCCGTCCTTGATGTTGGAGGTCTCTCTGAAAGGAGAGTCGGTTCCGGATACGTCGTGGTGGTCTCTTCCCATCATGACAGGGCCGATCTTGCCTTCTCTTACCAGCTTGTTGAATGCGAGACCGATGTCTCTTCTTCCTTCAGCATCCTGATAAAGGATACGAGCCTGGGTTCCTACGACCAG
>JAEEGL012988942.1_pt1 | contig 10020 bp, 5 predicted proteins | sample 9134231 | NCBI WGS metagenome assembly JAEEGL01 (sample SAMN16246548, study PRJNA631951) | gut metagenome | biome: gut microbiome; feature: rumen; material: fiber-attached | host: Bos | place: Iran: Karaj | collected 2018-10 | reverse complement strand
TGGGAATGTAGTGATATCTGCGGGCCGTATCCAAAATCCTCGCCCTGGTCTCCTCACTGATCCCACTGTCGTTGTTGCTAGCTCTGGAAACTGTAGAAACACCAACATTGCATATACGGGCCAAGTCCTTGATGGTAATGTTCTTCATCAGTGCCTCCAAAAATTTCAATTTCCCGGAAACGTTTCCGACAAGTAGATAATATCACGGAAACGTTTCCGATGCAAGCCCAAATTCGTTGTAAATATTAACAAGAAACGTTTCCGCAATTTGTGAGTATGTGCCAAAACCGCTTGTCACAAAAACGCCATCCCGGGTATGAAACCCAAGATGGCATTTACATATGAACTATTAATTTCTCTATTCAGCAGTTATCAGAAAGTAATAACCTCAGGGTCAGCAGCGAAAGAATAGAAGGTAGCTGTTGCATTTGTGATGCAAAGGATCTGTGTGTTGTCATCATCTGCGCTGTACATGGACTTAAGTGAAGGCATCTTATCAAGCATCTTTACCTTAAGCTCGCGGTCATCAGTATCAACCAGTTCCCCTGAAACACGAAGCCATTCGGTTCCCTTTGATGCACATATCTCAAATTTCGGATTTGCCGCAATCTGCTTTGAAACACTTTTTACCTTTCCTGTCTGGATATAAAGCTTTCCATCATCCAAAAGGATGGTACCGAAAGGTCTTACTGTGGCAGCTTCAAAATAAGTAGGCCAAATTCTTGTATCACTTCTTTGCAACAATATAGTTTTCTATTATAGCTCTGCGGGTATCTATATGGCCCTGGATCATCTCCGGCTTGCCACCGCATTTGGCCGAAAACTTCTCGCGGAAAAAACGGGCCAGATCGTTACAGTCCAGATTCCGGCTTCCTATGATAAACGAATATCCGATCTCATCATTGCCGTTAAATATGCCACAGTAGCCGTCATGGGTTGACACCAGATCATTTACTGCATTTCGGATGGATGCCGGATCGATATCTTCTGTAAAAAGCATGGGAGAAATCGCATCGTCTGCCACCCCCGCGATCTGTATGGAAAGCACCCGACGGTTTGCTTCGATCAGGGAAAACCTGGCAGCATCCCTCTCATCCTTTAACCTCTGTACCGCATCCGCTGCCTCATACATGGGAGCGGAAGTGATATGGGATATGTCGCGAAGGTGCTTTCTAATGATACGGTAATCCATAAGGGCTCTGAACCCACATAAGATCGACAGTCTCACGCCTCCCTTATAGCTTTGTATTTCAATGACCTTAAATATCCCCACCTCACCGGTATTTCTGACATGGGGCGCGCAGCAGGCGCAATCATCCACACCCGGAATACTGACTATCCGTATGTACCCCGACAGCTCCTTTTTACATCTGTAATCCAACCGTCCAATAGTCTCCTCATCAGGATAGTATGCACTCACCGGGATCTGCTGCATGATCACCCGGTTGGCCTCCCACTCCAGGTCACGCACATCATCTTCGGTAAGCGGCCCATTATAATCCATGGTCACCACGGAATCAGACAAATGAAATCCCACATTGTCATAGCCGAAGCTTTTATGGACCAGCCCGGAAAAAATGTGTTCCCCGGTGTGCTGCTGCATATTTGAAAAACGATGTGCCCAGTCTATCTCGCCGGTTATCTCATCACCAACCTTCAAAACCGCATCCCCGCCATCGAAATCGCCGTTCAAAACCTCATTCTCTTTAATGGGAACCGATATGGTATGGATGATGGTGTCATTTTTTATCTGAACATCTACAACCGGATATCCTCCAAGGATCCCCTTGTCGGGAGTCTGGCCGCCCTCTTCAGGGAAAAACGCCGTCTGATCCAGGATCACATCATATTTAAATGTCTCCGCCGCCTCGGTGGCCGCCGGATATTTTTCACATGACAAAACCCTGCCGGTAAACTTTTTCAAATATGCATCTGTGTCATATAATTTTACTGTCATTGGTAAAGCCCCTCCAAACGTTTTGCACCGCTTCGTCTCACAAAACCAAAACCCTTACGGTCACTTTCTACCCCCCCCAAAATACTATAGTCAATTGCTCCGCCAGCTTGTTCCTGTCAATGGGCTTTGCCACATGGCCGTTCATGCCGGCTTTCTCAGCATTTTCAATATCCTCCTGGAAAGCGTTGGCAGTCATGGCTATAATTGGCACCCCTGCCTTTTTGGGATCGGAAATACCACGGATGGCCCTGGCAGCCTCGTATCCGTCCATTATTGGCATCTGTATATCCATAAGAACCACATCATAATGTCCTGCCTCGGCAGCATCCACCTTTTCAAAGGCATCCTGCCCATCAACTGCCTCCTCCACCTCAAGGCCGAACATCTCAAGGGTAGCCACGGCTATCTCACGGTTTATCTCTATATCATCAACCAAAAGCACCCGCTTTCCGGAAAAGTCAAGATCACTTTCATCCGCCTTCATTCCCGCTGCAGCGACCACATCCGCCTCATAACAGATGTCCAAAGAAAGCTCCACTATGAAGTTTGATCCCTCATCAGGCACCGTCTCAACCCGGATATCACCACCCATCAGCTCCACTATACGCTTGGTGATAGCCATGCCAAGGCCCGTTCCCTGGATACCCTTAAGCTCCGCATCCTTGTCACGCTCGAAAGCATCAAATACCTTTGCGGCAAACTCCGGCGTCATGCCTATGCCGTTATCCTTTACGCTGATCTCATAGGTCACAACACTGTCGCCGAAGCCACCGATCTCCCTGACGCTGACAACTATCTTCCCACCCTCGGGAGTATATTTAATTGCATTTGATGTCAGATTGAAAAGCACCTGGTTGAGCCGCAGCTTATCGCAGATAACATTTTCATGCGAAACCCCGGAGGTGTCCACTGTAAATGTCTGATTTCTTGCCTGGGCCTGTGCTTTTAGAATTGACTCCAGATCAGCAAACACTGCCTTTATATTCATAGGCGCAGCGTGCATATCTATCTTGCCGCTTTCGATACGGCTCATCTCCAGCACATCATTTGTAAGTGACAGAAGATGATTTCCAGAGCCCTTTATCTTTTCAAGATAATCCTTTATCTGATCTTTATCTTCAGAATCCAGTGCCAGATCTGTAAATCCCAAAATGGCATTCATGGGAGTACGGATATCATGGGACATATTGGACAAAAACGCTGTCTTAGCGGCATTTTTCGCCTCAGACTCCATAACCCGCCTATCCTTTTCCCTCTCCCTTCTCAAAAGAGTGGTAAAAAGCGAAAACATGATGAAAAGGGCCATAAGCACCACTAATAGCTCAATAAAGGAATTGCTGTTAAGGAAACTATGCAGACTCAGATCGTGCACCATCATCACGGACAGCCGTTCTTCTATGCGCTGTCTCACCCACATAATAGCCGAGAAGAACAAAAGGAAAAGCATCCCCATCCACATCACGGTGGACTTGCCGTAGACATCATTTTTATCCCGTCTGAAAACGATCCAGTAATACAAAAGACCCACAATACTCCAGACGGTAAGTATGAGATAGGACTCCGTAGCTAACTTGTTTTCGGAGACCACATTGGGAATCAGAAGGAATAAGAATGAAATGACGGAAAAAACAGCCCCAATAACGGATATGATCCTGATGCGAAGGGTTGCGCTTTTATCCACTGTCGCAAGCCGCAGGGCACATACAGAGCTGTATACATATACGATGGTGGCACTTATGGTGGTAACATCCACAATCCATACTATGGCCGTACGTCCGAAAAACGGAACAATGACCGAAATTGCCATAACTAAAAGCATGGCAGCATAGGGCTCACCGTTTTTATTGGTTTTGGCAAAAACACCGTGGGCCAGTCCCTCCTCTGCCATTGTAGAAATAAGGCGGCTGGTAACACGAAACAGGCCGAAGAGACTGGTCACTATGGCGCAGATAATGGCAACGACCAAAATATAAAGCCCCGCATCACCCAAGGTATAATATACACTGTAGAAAACAGGCAGTCCCAAAAGTCCCGAGGCCTGTTTGGAAGCCTCCAAATATGTCATCCAGTCGGCATATCCGTCAGGCATACCAAGTACAGGGATGAGCATGGGAAGCGCATAGGCCAGCATACCGCAAACTATGGCAACCGAGATAATAATATCTATCCCTTTTGCGCGTCTGCCTCCGGAGTTAATCATGTAGGTAACAGCCTCAAAGCCCACAAACATCCATGGTGCCAGCATGGCCACGTTAAAGATCTCCATACCATCGGAAACTCCCACATCCGCAAATCCAAATGTGCCGGGAGCAGAGGCGTGGCCAAAGGCAAGTACGCCTATGAAGATGACCACCACCAGTCCCACCTGAAGTATAGCACAGACCGAATGGAAAATCCTCACCCCCGTTCTGCCGAATATTGCCAGAATACCCGCCAGTACAATGGCTGCAACCGCAAACAGTATTTCACCGAAATAAACCTCGTATCCGGCTACCTCATAGTAAAATCCGAACTGGAGCACTCCGCCCCACACAAATCTGATAAGCAAAATGATGGCCGTTGCGTTGGCCCACATAATGGAAAGATAGGCTAAGAGCATGGCCCAGGCCGACAAAAATCCATGGTCGGCTCCCAGAACCTTTCCTATATAGACATGAACACCGGATGATTCAGGGAAGCTTTTGGCCATATAGGAAATACCCATGCCGATAAAAAGCACCATGACGGACGCTATGGCTATACCGATGGCAGAGCCCAAAGGACCGGCTACAGGCAAAAATATGTTGGTGGGATTCATAAATGATCCCCATCCCACAGCACAGCCTAAAGCATACGCCCACGCAGATATGTTTCCTATCCCGTTTTTAGATCCCTTCTCCATATAAGCCTCCTCATACCGTATACTAATTCCCATTTTAACCCAATCAGCGAAAAAAAACCACAAAAAAAGAGGAGCGATCTGTAAGATCACTCCCTCTTTGAATTAATATGCTTTATGCTGTCTTCGATGCAGCCTTTTTATTTTTCTTTTCATGCCCCGTAGTTATGTCATCCTTTTTAACCTCTTCGGTTATGCCATGCTCTTCAAGAGTCTCAAAGGCTGCCAGCTCGGGATGCTCCATATGCTCACGGCAATAGCCCTCATAAGACTTTTTACGGTGGATCTGATGTGCCCAGATATCATCCGCAACAGGCGCCCATTCCTTTGCATAGTCATCACACTTTGCACACAGATGCTCTGCGCTCTCAGGAGACTCAAGATTTGTTTGATGCGCGCCGGAGCGCTCAACCATCTCACGGAGAAGCTGGGGATTTTCCAGCATGGGGCAGGGACGCAAATGGTTCCGGTTAAAGGGCTGTCCCTTGTGGTACTCCATAAACAGAGGACTCTGTAAGATCTCAAGAATGGTATTATCCTTGATATTTGCGTTTGAATAATGGATAAATACGCAAGGCTCCGCATCACCGTTGGAATTGATGTGGAAGTAGTTACGACCGCCTGCGATACATCCGCCAACGAACTCTCCATCGTTCTGGAAGTCCATGGGATAAAACTCAATATCGCTGTCCTTGCCACGGACCTGGCGGATCCTCTCTATCATCTTTTTGCGCTGCTCAACAGTGGGCATAAGGGACGGTACCGCGTTGTTTCCAACGGGCATATAGTGGAAATAGAAACCGAAGCGGGCGCCCTTTGAAGAAATAAATCTGAAGAACTCATCGCTTGTGACAGCCTCGATATTGTCCCTGGTATAGCAAATTGAGGTACCATATACGATGCCATACTTCTTTAAAAGATCCATGGCCTTCATAACAGCCTCATAATGTCCGTCACCACGGCGGGCATCATTGGTCTCCGGGGTACCCTCTATGGAAAGCATAAATGTCAAATTGCCCAGCTCTACGATCCTCTTGCAAAGCTCCTCATCAATAAGGGTGGAATTAGAATAAGCCACAAACAGGCAGTCATTATGCTTCTCGCAGAGCCTGAGTATATCTGCCTTTCTCACCATGGGCTCGCCGCCGGTCATCATATAGAGATAAACTCCCAGCTCTTTGCCCTCGGTAACGATCTTGTCCATCTCCTCAAAAGTGAGGTTTGCCTTGTGGCCATATGTACCTGACCAGCAGCCTACACAGTGCATATTACATGCCATTGTAGGGTCAAAAAGAATGAGCCAGGGGATGTTGCACCCATACTTTTCACGGTTGGCACGGATCAGCTTTGTGCCACGGAAAAAGCCCTCGTATCCGAGGTTTAAAATAAACTTCTTGGCAAACTGGGGATTGCTCTCATCAATGATCTTATTAATAAAACGCACCCAGCGGTTGTTGGGATCGGAAATGGCTGTACGGACCGTGGTCATGGTCTTTTCGTTGCCCTTTCCCCAAAACTTTTCTGTCATATCCAAAAGCTGAAGATAGGTTTTAGTCCTCTCAGCCCAGGTCTTTTTGCCGATATTATTGATAAAACTGTCTATACCAAATGCAAAAGCCTGTCTCTGAGCCGCATGCTTCATATTCTCTGCTAATGATGCCATAATAGAATCCTCCTTGGCTGGTGTGCCCACGCTAAATGCCATACCGTTTCCATCTTTAGGGAGAATTTTAGGCTTTCTTTGTAAAAAGTGCAATAAACAAATCCCGCAGGTTGTAGCATTTTGACTATCGAACCCACGGGATATTTACCTAAAAACCAACCACGACTTCAGCCGCCTGTTACAGGAACCTGTTCACCACCTCGGCCACGTTTTCCTCTACCAGAGGCTTTGACAAAAATCCCTCAAAGCCCATCTTTTCGTATTCTTTCCTGTCCCTCTTTTCCGTCTTGGCGGTCATGATAATGGCGGGGGTGCCGGCATTGGGACTGACCTCGGAGCGTCTGGTACGAAGCAGCACAGCAGGACCGTTAAGCCCCGGCATCAGATCATCCAAAAAGATCAGATCATAAGGAGAGGTTGCAAGCTCCTTGAGAGCTGCAGAGCTGTCATTTAATACATTTACCGTAGCCCTGCTCCTGCTTAAAAACGCCTCTGCTATCTTAAGGTTCATCTCATTGTCATCCACAACCAAAAATCTCTTGCCCTGGGCATGCTTAATCTTTTTCCTGTCCACAACACCGTTTTGGACATTGAGCCTGTGCTGCTCAATGGTAATATCACCGGTGACCTTTTGGGTGATGTGCACCGTAAAGGTAGACCCGGTGCCGTATGTACTCTCCACCTCGATGAACCCGCCCATAAGGGTAAGTATCTGCTTTGCAATGGAAAGACCGAGTCCCGTCCCCTCGATACTGCGGTTGTTTTCCATATCTATACGTTTGAAGTTTTTGAAGAGGTCCTTCATATCCTCTTCCCGTATACCCACGCCGGTATCTGAAACCTTGAAGTTAAGATGGGCAAAATCCCCTTCCCTTTCTCCGTCCACATCGAAAACAATAATACCTCGCTTGGTATATTTAAGGGCATTGTCTATGATATTAGACAAAACCTGGATCAGTCTCTCGGAATCACCATAAAGCTCATCCGGCAGCTCCTCATTGACCCTGACCTGTCCCTCAAACTTTTTATTGGCAGCGCCATCCTTAAGCTTTTTCCCAAGGCGATCCACCATGTCATCCAGATGGTAGTTTTCCTCCACTATCGTAAACTGGCCTGCCTCCATTTTTGACACATCCAGCACATCGTTTATAATTGACAAAAGGGCATTACCGGCCTTTTTCATATCCCTGGAATAATTAAGTACATTTTCTTCCTTGCTGCTTCTGAGGATAACCTCGTTGATCCCGAGGATCGCATTCATGGGAGTACGTATCTCATGGGAAAGAGATGCTATAAACACGCTCTTGGCCCGGTTGGCCGAAGACGCCTCCTCCCTGGCCTTGTCTATCTTGATTTGGGTGGCCATGAGCTTCTGGTAGTCCCTGTTTTCCAAAGCAAGGTATAAAATGAACACGCCAATGGATGTAAACAGTGCTACAAGCTTAAGCTTTCCTCCCATCATGGGCTGCATTATGGCCTCCCCGAATACCATCAAAATGGTAGCCAGAATAGCATATCTTTCTCTGACCATCATGACCTTGTATTCCTTAATGAAAACAACCAGGACATAGCCGCCAAAATAGAAAGCCGGCAGATAACCACCCCACAGATACAGAGGTCCGGAAGTAAACTGGCGATTTGCCGTATCAAAGTCAAACATCAAATGGGTAAATGGATTGGTCATTGATACAGCTATAGCGTAAACCAGCACCATATTGTTCAATATCTGGGTGATCTTGTGAGGAACATGTCCGGTAAGCCTGGTGATATAAAGCGCAAAGAAATAAAGCACCAGATGTTCAAACAAAAACTGAGTCCCCTCTATATAGTCGCGAAGAACGCCCCACCAAAATCCGTCAGGCAGTCTCATATTAAGAGGCGCTAAAATTTCAGCAAGTGTAATGGCCAGTGTACTGTAAGCCATCCATTTAAATGCCTTGTTGGTACGGGTATCCTCTTCTGAGATCAGATGCAAAAAGATAACAATGATCAGATCAAAGAACAAAGCGGCTATCTCATATGAAATTTTGTTGTTTTCAAGGATATAATCAACCATCGATCATCTCTCCCGCCTTTTTCGCAACTTTTTCATATGTAGCAAGTACATCCGGTGTATCCCTGATAAGGATTTCCTCATTTTCATCAGGATTCTCATTCTTCATTGCAGCCTTTGCCGTAATCTCAAGCTTGTCGGCAGCCTCGCCAAGGCCATAGGCACCTATGGAACGGGCCGAAGTCTTTACTCCGTGCATGGCTATAACAAACTGCTTAAAATCACCTGCATCCAAATACTTTTTAATTGATACGGACCTGCCCTGCCACTGAGTAACAAAAGCAAGGAGTGCATCCTTATAATCATCTATGCTGCCGCATGCGCTAAGCCCTGCTTCCGTATCGATCTTGGCAGGATCAAGGAACTCCTCATCATCGCCCTCGAAAAAGTCCTCCTGTAGCTGTGCCGACTTTTTCTCAACCTTTAAGAATCTGCGAACGGTATCCTTTAACCTGTCGGCCTCCACAGGCTTTGGCAGATAGGCGTCAAATCCCATTTCCATGTATTTTGCCTCAGAGCCGGAAAGGGCATCTGCAGTCAGAATTATACAGGGCGTGTCGTGGTTTTTGGCCTTTTCATCCTCTCTTATGGTCCTAAACACCTCGGGGCCGTCCACCACCGGCATGAACGCATCCAAAAGAATAAGATCAAACTTTTTGATCTTTAAAATGGCAAGGGCCTCCCTGCCGCCTCCTGCTGTGGTCACATGGACTCCGGTATCCTTCAAAAAGCCATCCACAACCTTGATGTTCATCTCATTATCGTCAACCACCAGGACCTTTTTTCCGGCACCATCAAAATCGGTATCCATGTCATCCAACCGGGACTCTATCTCGCGGTTGCTCACATCCCTTATGGTATCACCTTTTTTATAAACCTGGGGCAGTCTGATAAATGTCATTGTACCGAGACCGTAATTGCTGCTTATATTGATCTCGCCACCCATATTTTCAACAAAGGACTTAACTATGGAAAGGCCGATTCCGGTACCCTCAACCCCCCTTGTCTCACTTTCATTTACTCTCTTATATGTTTCAAAGAGATTTTTAATATCCTCTTGCTTGATACCTATGCCGGTGTCTGTGATCTGTACCAAAAGATCAACCCGATCATCGGATATGATCTCCCCTCTGACACAGAGTACCACTACACCATGCATGGTGTATTTAACTGAATTATTAAGAACATTTACAAGTATCTGTCGGATACGGACGGAATCTCCCACCATGTTATCCGGGAGTTCCTGATCTATCTCCGAAATGTAGGTCAGTCCTTTATCCTTGGCCCTGGACCCGATGATTATCTCCACATCAGCCAAAAGATCTGACATATGATAGTCCGCCTCTACAAACTCGATGTCACCGCTTTCAATTTTGGAAATATCAAGAACCTGATTGATTATGGTAAGGAGCGCATCCCCCACCTGCCTCATATCACGGGCGTGGTCTAAGGTATTAAAGTCGTGGGAC
>JAEEGL012301613.1_pt1 | contig 10020 bp, 6 predicted proteins | sample 9134231 | NCBI WGS metagenome assembly JAEEGL01 (sample SAMN16246548, study PRJNA631951) | gut metagenome | biome: gut microbiome; feature: rumen; material: fiber-attached | host: Bos | place: Iran: Karaj | collected 2018-10 | reverse complement strand
TCAGCAAAAGAAATATTAGAAATGACTGCTGATTTAAACAGTATGTGTCAGCAACAATATAATGAATGTATGGACCAATTTTGTGCAATTGTTGATACCAATCAAAAGCGTTGCAGTTGTTCGGTAAATTCTTCCAAATATCTGAACGCACAGCAAAATGTAGAACAGTTAAATATTGAATTAAATGATGTTGCACAGCGTATTCGTTATATTGGTTTATCTGCCGATGAAATTCGTGCGATTATGTCTGAAACAGAAGCAGAAAAGGTGTTATCCAAAACAAAAGATAAATCAGATAACAGAATGTTATTAAATGCTATTGCTGATATGCTGCAAGACCCAACAAGTGGTTCTATGGAAGACGAAAGCGGTATTTTAGATCTTGATTCACTGGGCACTGATTCAACAGAAATTTTGGGATTAGGATTAAATTTATCTTTCGATACATCAAAAGATTTGGGACAAAAACAGGGGGCGGAATTATATAACGAAGCAGTCAAACGTTGTAAATATATCATAAATGATTGTAAATCAGCTGGCAGGCTGGAAACTCAGTTTGCTGAAAATTATGATTTATTAATCGAAAACGATTGTATTGCATACGAACAAGGATTAAAGAAATTAAATCAAGCATTATTATCAAATATAAACAGTGCTAATTCAATGCTACAAAAGGCACGTTTGACGGTAGCTCAAAATAAAAACCAATATAATTTAACTGATTGCATTGGTGCTTTGGAAACATGTATGACGGACGATATGGTTTGCGGTTCTGATTATTCAAGATGTGTTGATCCAACAAAAAGATACTTAGATGACAACGGCGAAGTGGTATTGGGACAAGATATTGCAAAAATTACAACATTTATGCAAGATTACGATAATTCAATAATAGATTCTGCTTTCATAAGAACGTCAAATAACACCCCAAGTTGTGATAACGATACAAAGGGATATTGTATTGTAAAACACTTGTTATCCAAGATTGGTACGAGTCAAGCCATAAAAGATGGCGGTTTATGCAGACCAGTATTGGAAAAATGTCGCAAATATACCTATTATGAAAAACAAAACAAAGAAGTTTATAATCCATATAACGATGTCGTTATAAACTATATCCAACGTGCAATGGTAAATATAAAAGCCGCACAATCAAATATTATAACCAATTATGCAAAATCATGTTTGTCTGAATTATCTGATTGTTATGATACACAAACTTCACAAATTCTGTCCTTTACAACATATTCATTTGATGAATCAACCGTCAAAAAAATCATGTTGGGTGCTTGTCGTAATTTGGCTTTGACTTGTGCACACGCTGTATTTGCAAAAGATACAACCAGTTGTCCAGAAGGCGATGATAATACATGTATAGAAAGTATTTCTGGTATATTTTATTCATCACTTTTATGTCCTGCAAACTCAACATATCAAGATGAATGTAGTGATACTAATACTTGTGTGACCAGCCATTGTAAATGTGACGATGGTTATACGCTAGAAGATGGTGCATGTACAGAATCATAATTTTGTAAAAAACTGATTTAAAATCCGTTTTTTATTTCTTATCTGAATTTAATAATTTTTCCATGAACGCATTATGAATTTCCAATTCTTGTTCTGGTACAGGAAAACTGCGTTTTGGAAAATCACCGCCAATTTTTGGATGTTTTAAAAATGCAGCGTGCTGTTCGTCCATAAATTCGTTTATATCTTGTGCTGGGGCAGTATTTTCCAATTCTTGGTATACATGTGCCAATATTTCTGCGTCAATTAAAGCACCATGTGCATCAGCACGTGCAGTCAACGAAACCCCAAACCATTTTGCCAGTGCATCCAAAGTATATGCCTTTGGCCCAAAAACACGATTTCTGGCAATTACAATAGAATCCAACATTTGACTTTTTGGAATGGGATTTAAATGCAATTTTTCCAATTCATAATTTATAAATGGAAAATCAAAATCCAGTCCATTATGTGCAACAATTTGAGAATCACCAATAAAATCTAAAAACTTTGGTGCAACCACCGCCATTGTTGGTTTATCTTCCAAGAAAGCGTTAGATATTTTATGAACCATATATGTTTCTGGTGGGATAATTTTACCTTCTGGATTTATATATTCATGAAACGTATTTTCAGTCAATTTACCATCTATCAGTTCAACAGCCCCTATTTCAATACATCTGTCACCACGCATATATTCAAAGCCTGTTGTTTCTATATCAAAACAAATTATTCTTGTCATTATTTATTAACCATAATTTATTCAACAAATTGATTGTATAGAAATCTTTTATAAATTACAATACAGAAAATTGGAAAAAATTATGCATTATATGGATAACTTGAATTCAGAACAACAATTAGCTGTGACCACCACAGAAGGACCTGTTTTGGTTTTGTCTGGGGCTGGAACTGGAAAAACACGTGTTTTGGTTTCAAGAATCGTACACATTTTAACGAATAATTTGGCATCAGCTTGGCAAATATTGGCTTTGACATTTACTAACAAAGCTGCCAATGAAATGCGTTTCAGAATTGCGGGATATGGTGAAACTGCTGGAATGTGCAGAGATTTGTGGATGGGGACATTCCATTCAAATTGTTTGCGTATTTTACGGTCTAATTACGTTGATGCCGGTTTGCAAAGCAATTTTTTAATTTACGGGGAAGATGACCAAAAGGCTGTTTTAAAACGTGTCATAACAAATCTAGGATTGGATACCAAAGAGTATAATCCTGCTGATTGGGTTGAAAAAATATCTTCTATTAAAGACAAGGGTTTTTTTGATTTTGAAAAAATGTCTTTAAGCACAATAACAAAAAAAATATTATTGTCATATAACGCTGAAATGGCACGTCTGAATGCAATTGATTTTGGGGATATAATTTTACTGGTTTTAAAATTATTTGCTTCACACGATGAAATTTTGCGTAAATATCAACATCAATTTAAATATATATTGGTTGACGAGTTTCAAGATACTAATTCTGCACAAATGATGTTATTAAAAGCATTAACCAAAGACAATGACAATCCTAATATTTGTTGTGTTGGCGATGATGACCAGTCTATATATTCTTGGCGTGGGGCAGAAATTAGAAATATTTTAGATTTTGAAAAAACATATCCTGGTACACAAATTATCAGATTGGAAACTAATTATCGCAGTACTGGTAATATTTTAGGTGCCGCAAATTCATTGATAAAACATAATCTTGGCCGTTTGGGCAAAGATTTAAAATGTGCACCAAATATAGATATGGGTGAACCTGTATATGTTTTAACTTTGCCTAATGAATGGGATGAAGCAAAATTCGTGGCGGATACAATTATAAGAAATATTGATAATAAATTTTCTGATTTTGCAATTTTAATTCGTGCTGGTTCGTTATCCAGAACATTTGAAGAAGAATTTACATCACGTGGAATTACATACAAATTGGTTGGTGCAACAAAATTCTATGACAGAGCAGAAATACGTGATGCAATTGCTTATGTGCGATTATTGGTTTATCCATTTGATGAAATTTCTTTTGAACGTATTATATCTAATCCCAGCAGAAAAATTGGACCTGCGGCAATTAACAAAATACGTGAAAATGGTCAAAGTTTACTAGATGGTTTAAAAAATGCTAAATTGTCTGCTGTACAAAGAACAAATGCTGATGAATTTTTACGTGCCTTTGATTTTGATTGGAAAAACACTTTGCCAAAAGATGCTGTACAACAAGTGCTGGAAAAATCAGGTTATTTAAACATGTGGCGTCAATCAAAAGATGTTGATGCCAAAGAACGCTTGGAACATATTCATGAATTGATAAATGGTGTTGTGTCTAAATATGATAACCTGGTTGCATTTTTGGAACATGCCGCTTTGATGATGACTGATGATAATGATAATGAATCAGAAGATAAAAATGTTGTCAGTATTATGACTATACATGCCGCCAAAGGGTTAGAATTTAATACCGTTTTTTTACCTGCTTGGGAAGAAGGCATTTTTCCAAATGATAAAACAACAAAAGAAGGCGATTTAGAAGAAGAACGCCGTTTGGCATACGTTGCAATTACACGTGCAAAAATGCGTGCAATTATAACCAACACTATGATTCGTTCTGTATTCGGACAACGTCAATATCAAACCCAATCAAGATTTATAAACGAAATAGATAAACGTTTTTTAAATATTCATGGTTATCGATATTTTGAACCAGCCCCACTAAAAAAGCAAAGAACAATAAAACAAGAATCTGTTATTGGCAAAATGGTTTCACACAAAGAAATGGGTATTGGTGTTGTAATATCTGAAAATGGAAATATTTTAACTGTAGCGTTTAAAACACGGGGAATAAAAAACGTGGCACGTGATTTTTTACAATTTATGTAACACTATTTATTTATTACTTTTTTTGTAACTTTGCTTGTAAGTTTTTTTACATCGTCCCACAAGACTTTTGCATCAGCGTCTAATTTCTGACCAACTGTGTTATCTATGCTGCCACCAATTTTCTTTGCATATTCATCTGTTTTATCGGCCAGATATAATACAAAACAACCAGCCAACAAAATTGTCATTGCTGGTGCCATTTTAAATTCATGGTTATCCAAAGAAATTATATTTGATAACAAAGCAGCACAAATCGCAATCATTATAGATAAACTTATAAAATATATCGCTGCGTTTATAAAAACACCTAAAACACCGGATACTTTTTTTACACTTTTATTAGTTGTAAATAACGTCATAAAACCATTATATATACGACCTGGTATAGCTTTGCCATCTGGTGCAGGAACCAAAGATTCAGCAACCGCTGTAAATGGTATCAACAATAATGTTAAAAATAAATCTGCAACAACACCCAAAGTCATAAATGCATATTTAAAAATACATTTAATAAATACTACAACCGCAAAAATTCCGACCAAAACTTGTGTCACACTGGTGGTTAAACCGGATTTAATCCATGTAAAACCACTGGCAACAGCCTTATAAAAAAACACAGATATACGTGATGGTAAACACATAATATTTACAGCGGTATCCGTATCAACTAATAAATTTTCTATATTATTTGTTGCGACATATTTATGAATAGCTGCACAAGTGTTTGGAATATTTACATCGTACGTTTTTGCCACCATACTTAAAATAAAATCAGATAAATATGTACCCGTAGCCAAAATAGGTGATATAATCCAAGAAAATATTCTAGCAAGACCAAATTTTAGAATAACAATCCAAACTGCAATAGTTATGCCCTGTTTAAATATTGTATATAACAATGTTTTATAATCTTTTGGTTCGCCCATTGTTTTATATGCGTGTAACATAACCCAAAATGCGTACATAATTAACAAAAATATAATCGTAAAAGACACAAGAGAGTTTTGCAAAATATAATCAATACTGGATAACGCCTTCATAAACATTAAACCCAGTTTTGCTTCTATTGGAACAAAGGCTTCATCAATATTTAAATGTGGGTCAAAATTTTGAAAATCTGTGGAAACACTGTTTGTGAGTGTATGTAAATTTTCTTCGTTAAACCAATTACCATATTCAGCAATTTCACCCAACGGATAATTATTAGCAGCAAAAGAAACACCGCAAAGCAGAAACAAGCTTGAAATACAAACAAAAATTTTTGATAACAGCTTACGTATTTGCATACATGTTCCTTATTTTAATTTACTCTTTATACCTGTATATATTTTTTCTGGTGCACTGTAAATCAGTTTTCCAAAATCCTTTAACCAGCCACCAAAATCAAATTCTTCTTTGGAATTACCCCCAAGCATCGCGTCTATTTTTGGTGACACTATCCAAAAATACAATATTGCTATACCAATCATAAATATAAAGAAATCAAATCCGTATTCCATAAAATCAAATGCCTTTGGATATTTTTGTTGTACAATAGAACTTTCTTGTAAAAAACAGCGTTTAAATACATCTTTGTCCATTTTTCCATCAACCAAAGCTACTTTTTCACATTTAGAAAAAACAGACATTACAGACATAGCTTCTGTATCAGGATTTTCTTTAACAATTTCACCATTAAGCAATGGTGGCATAATTGTTGTAAAACCGTCGACTGGACCCGGATAAAAACTGTCTGCTGAAAAATATACAACAGCATAAATAATACATATTTTTAAACTGATTCTGACTATTGCAATTGCAGATCTGACAAGAATATTTATTGAATTATCAATTAAACCTTTTGCCAAAGACCATGTTTCTTCAAACGCGTATGCCGCTATTAAAATTGGTAAAAATACAATTATGAAAATTAATTTAAAAATTACAGATAATATCTGAAAGATTAAATCGAAACCTATAATTAAAAACACCAATACTAATGCTAATCCTGCCAATCTGGTAAAAAATCCACCCCCCATATCCAACCAAGCATAATTCATTAATGCAAAACCACCTGCACTGCCCGCCAGCATAACCGCGTTCAGATTTCCCATAGTACACATAAACGGCTTTAACACAGGCGTCAACACATTAGAATCAGTTTGTTGTCCGTTTTCTTCTTCAATTTTACATTCTGTATTACTTACAATTTTTGTTGTTGCCATAGATAAAACAGAACCGATATATAAAACAGGTTTTACTGTTATATTTGATACAGTTTGCAAAGCAGATATCCCAGACCAATTCAATGCCCCAATCAATGTACCGGCAACCAAAACACGAACACCTGTTTTCCAGACTTTATCAAACCATTTTTTAAAATCTAATTTTGGATCTTTACTTGATAAATCTTTGATGTCTTTGGCTGAAATATGTTCTTGAAAGAATTTTATGGTATGTACTATTATGAAAATGCCAAAACCGACCGCCATCAGTATCCATAAATTGCGTACAATTCCATTCCAAAACATTGTTGTTGCCCGTCCCAGAACATCAAATAATTCTGCAATATACGTACACAAAAAACACCCGTTTGCATGTGCAATATCCCCAGTTTGTACACCAATTTGTTGCATGAAATTATCAATACTGGTATAAGATAATGAAGCACCACCAATAGAAGAACTTAAATACCAAACCCCAACCCCCAGTATTATAGCACCAGTTAAAAATTTGACCACAAAAGATATTAACCACGATTTTATCATTTTTTTGTTTCTTTGGTTGCGGTGTTTTCTTTGCTTTTTGTTTCTGGATTTACATAATTCTTTACTGCTTGTTTTGTTTGGTCAGCAACAAGGTTTGTTAATTGCAACACGTTTTGTCCCATAGCTTCAGACATAGAATCATTTGTTGATACGTTAAATGCTCCTAGAATTTCTTTGGTAACATCTGGAATTTTCTTTTTTAAATAATCTATTACAAACACCAACACAATTATACCAAAAAATGTAACCTGTACAGCAGATGGATTATCTATGTCAAAATTAAATATATCTTGTGCACCATTTTGAATCATATTAACACTTATATCATTGCCAACCAAATATCCACGAATTATTAATATAATAATCGTATAGGTTAATATAGTAGCAGCCACAGAAACAATAGCATTAATTACTGATTTTATATTCTTGCTGAACCCATCACCCAAACCTTTCATCCAACTTGGTGCATCTTTTGCATTATGAAACACAAAAAACACCAAAGATAATGGAAAAAAGAAAGCAAATATCGCCATCGCAACAATAATATCTATAAAACAAAATGAATATTGTATAAAATATTTCATAAAAGAATATGTCAAAGATAACCCTATAAAAAACACTAAGATTCTTTTTAACAGTAATGATAAATCAAAATCTTTTGGAATTGAAAAAGCAGATTCCAGTACCGCAAATCCAATTTTAATAAACGATTGAAATCCTGTTACACTTGTTTGCATTATTTGCAAAACAGTATTTCTTAATTCTATATTAAAGAAACCATTACTGTTTAATTCTTTTGGTTTATAATCATCAGAACTTTTAATATCATCGGGGACACTTTCTAACATAGCTTTGGAATATCCCAACGTAATATATGCAACTGGTTCAAAAGTAATTCTGGAAATTAATCTGGGTGCCGTTAAGCCCAACCCCAATATTGATATAACTAATAATGAATTTATAAGCACAGGCTTTAAAGATTTCATAAAAAACGAATCTGACATTCCTGATTTTATATTTTGCCAGACGCTGATAAATATATATGCCGTGAATAAAATACCAAATATTACAACCCCAAAAGAAGTCAATTGTTTATACAATATACCCGCAGTATTTGATACTATATCAAACAACGTATCAAACAATGGACACGCCCAACATTGGGTTCCAGCATTTATCAAAGAATCTGTTAATCCTTGCATTTTATTTATCTTTCTTTATTATTTTTTCACCTGCTTTGAAAATTGTTTTCATTGTATCTGGTGCAGCCTTTGTTTTTTCCCACATACGTTTACCACTGGACATTACATCGTCATACAAAGCATGCTTAGATAATCCGGAATACGTTGTTAATCTTTCACGCGTTTTTTCAAATATTTTATACATCAACACAAATGTTAAAATTGATGATATCCATAATAAAGAATTTTGTCCAAACTGTGATGCAGAATTTGTAACACTGGGAATATTAGATTTTGATATTCCGTCAGCCGCTGCAACAAAAATTGATGAAGACCAATTAAACAGTGCATGCACAATTGCGATATTTACGCATAATATAAAAGCACACGCAATCATTGTTATAATTAATTTTTTTAATGCATCTAAAATCTGAGAAAACACAGGCATCACATCCAGCCATTTATCAGATTTTTTTATAACCCAAACCAAAACTTTAAACGGATACATAATCAAGGCTAAACAAAAATCAAATATGGCTTCTATTATTAATAACGCCATAAATAAATTAGCTGATGTAAATGCTGAAATTAATAAAACACCAGTAATTATATTTAAAATATCTTGTCCACCATGTGGAATTAAAACTATGGCACCACGCAACCCACGACTTAAAAAATTAAAACCGTATGTAATAATTTTGTTGTTTTCTTGTGAAATTTTATATACAGGTTGAGTCAGAAAATTACAACTGCGTTCCGATAACCATCCTTGCTTTGATATAGATTCACAAGCAGGTACAGAAATATCAACTGTGGATAAAGAACTTATATTTTGTAAAATGCCGTTTGTGTAAATAGCACCAAATTCCAAAAACGGATTTATTACCCATTCTGTAACGTATGTAGGTTTTATTTGTAAAAACACAACCGCCGCTATGACAGCACGCAAACAAGGTTTTAATGTATTTTCTACCACAGACCATCCGCTGACTGTTTTTTTCCATACATTATCGCCCCCCCCAGAAAAACCAATAAACTGTAACCAGTGTTCTGGGATATACATTTTAAAAACATAAATTGCTATATACAAACCCAAAAGTGCAAAAATCGTTATATAAATTAAACCAGTTCCATTACCAACAAAATATTTATACAAAGATGTTGCAACATTCATCATGGTTTCCAGTACCAAAGGTACGAAGGGTGCCAAATTAAAAGATTCTGTGAATGTAGATTCTGCATTTGCAGGATTAACAACCAAACAGCACATCACAAACACCCCAAACAATAATGGGACACGACAAAACAATTCACATAATTTTGTTTTTAGTTTGTGCATTCTCTCTTTTATATTTTTTATATAATTGAATTATATCACATTTATAATAATTTATGGTATAATTAAAATTATGAAAACACTAAAAAAGTTTTGGATAGCATTTTTGGCGATGTTGCCATTATCGGCTGGTGCATTAACTCCATTTGTGTTGGGGTTAATTGTTGCCGGGGCGGGTATCGTTGGTGTGTCGATTTGGCGTAATGTTGCGCCTGTCAATATGCAACAGGCATTGGATTTTTTTACATCGTGTTGGACGTGCCAAATATTTTCAGACATAATGATATCGATGTCGCATTTGCTGCCTGGGGTATATAAATCTTTGGGACGCGTAATAATACCGATGTCGGCGACGTTAT
>JAEEGL011940560.1_pt1 | contig 10020 bp, 7 predicted proteins | sample 9134231 | NCBI WGS metagenome assembly JAEEGL01 (sample SAMN16246548, study PRJNA631951) | gut metagenome | biome: gut microbiome; feature: rumen; material: fiber-attached | host: Bos | place: Iran: Karaj | collected 2018-10 | reverse complement strand
GTACGGACCGTCCCCTTTTCCTGTGCCGGCAGGTCAGTTGCTGACCTTGAAGGTGCTGGTATTCACCCACATGCCGTCCCAGAACAGATGGATCTTGTATTTTCCCTTCTCAATCTTTCCGGTGGTCTTGTACAGGTTGGAGAAGAAGGCGTCACCGATCATATAGAACCAGATTGTCTGGTAGCCGTGGTTGACCCGGTCAAAGGTCAGGTCATCCGCGATGACCGTGGACAGGAACCCTTCCGGGGACTCAAAGGCGATCGTCACAAAGAATTCCCTGGCCTTTTTCAGCTGGGGCATCTTCATGGTGTACTTCAGGCCGTAGGCCATGCTGTCATCCGAAAGGCCGTCCTCAATATCCTTCACCTTCAGGTTCTTTACCTTCTTGGTGCTCTTGTCCCGCTTCTTGCCGCTGGCCAGGCTCACCGGATCCAGGCTGATCTTCACGGAGTTCGGCGTCATTTTGCCGTCCTTAAAATCCACGGGATCCGGCATGGTGTACACCTTCTCCGCCAGGGTGCGGAAAATATTGTCCATCACCATGACCTTGTAGGATTTGCCGGGAATCATATCCACCGATTTGATGGAGTGCTTGGTGGTTTCCCCCACCTTGACCATCTGCTGGTCCACATCCCCGTTGTCCACCGGCTGGATGATCACGATGTAATTGGAAGCTTCCTCCCCGGAAACTTCCCAGGAAATCTTTGTATAGCCCTTGTCATAGGAAACTGTGTTTTTCAGGGTAACCTGGGTCTCCGCCGGGGCTGCCGCCGGAACGCAGAGCAGCAGCGTCAGCATAACCAGCAGGACGGATATGGATACAGATCTCTTCATTTGTGTCGGCAACTCCTTTTTTATATGTAATTATGCGTGTGTATTTGCTGTAACCATTTTCGCATATCATTCCTTATCTGTCAACTGCCCGGCGGTTCCGGAACCTTTGTTTCACGGATGTGTTTACCCTGTCTTTTGCTTGCAAATCAAGGGCGGGAAAGGATATAATATAATTGGTGATATGTCCGGCTGTCCCCGGGGCCGCCGGCAATCCGAAAGGAGATGTTTGCCATGGTATGGCACCTGGTGGCCGATTCGGCGTGCGACCTGAATACGCTGGACGGCGGAGAAGGAAAGATTGATTTTGCAACGATCCCGTTTTCCATCCGGATCGGCGGCAAGGAATATATTGATGACGACCATATGCAGATTGAGGAGATGCTGGCGGCCAACGAAAGCCACAGCGAGATCGCCCAGACTGCCTGTCCCTCCCCGGAAGCCTGGCGGGAGAAGTTCTCCGCGCCCGGCCCGGTGATCGCCTTCACGATCTCCGGCGCCCTGTCCGGCTGCTACAACAGCGCGGTTCTCGGCCGGAACATGCTGCTGGAGGAGGAACCGGACAAGCAGATCGCGATCATTGACACCAAGGCCACCGGCCCTGAAATGTCCATGCTGATCTGGCGGGCCCGGGACCTGATCCTGGAGGGCCGTTCCCTTGAGGAGATCGAAAAGGACCTGAACGAAACCGCCGACCGGATCCATACCAGTTTCGCCCTGTCCTCCTACCATAACCTGATCAAGTCCGGCCGGGTCAACCGACTGATCGGCCTCATCGCCGGGCACCTGGGTTTTTGGGGCATCGGCATCGGGGATGAAAAGGGAGAGATCGTCATCCGGGGCAAAGCCCGGGGCAGCAAAGGCATGGTCCGGTTCATGGTGGAGGAGATCACCCGGGTCGGCATCGCCGGAAAACAGATCCTGATCAGCCACTGCCAGAACCTGAAGGACGCCCTGGCCCTGAAGGAAGCGCTGGAGAAGGCCTTCGCCGGCATCGAGGTCCTGGTGCAGGCCACCCGCGGACTGGACAGCTTTTACGCGGAACGGAGCGGCCTGATCGTAGGATACTGATCCCCCGGGGCCCGGTATCCGGCTGTGAAAACCGTTCATCCGCCGGTCTTCACACGTCACGGTCCCGCATGGCGGATCTAAATGAAGGAATTATGGCAGCACTGCCTTAAATTCATATTACTTTATGGAGGGGTATTACTCATGAAAAAACTGATTTCCCTGATCCTGATCCTGTGCATGGCCTGCATGCTGGTTCCCGCGATGGCGGATGACGTTACCGGCATCTGGTACGCACTCGAAATGACTGCCGAAGGCATGACCATCAAGCCCGCGGAAGTTGGCATGACCATGACCATGGAGCTCAAGGAAGACGGCACCGCTGAAATGGCGATGGAAATGGCCGGACAGAGCGAAAAAGACAGCGGCACCTGGGCGCTGGACGGAAACAACCTGTCCCTGACCTTCGATGAAAAGACCATCACCGCCGAGATCGTTGACGGCGAATTCTCCATGGAACAGGACGGCGCCATCATGAAATTCAGCAAAGAAGCTCCCGTTGTTGAAAAAGCCACTGCCGTTACCGCTGAAAGCGAAGAAGAATTCTTCGGCGACTGGACCCTGTGCGCCATTGATATTATGGGCATGCACATTTCCTCCGACATGATGGAATCCTTCGGCATGGGCACCGTGTCCATGAACCTGAAAATCGAAGCCGGCAAGGCGGTCCTGTCCTCCAACATGACCAGCACTTCCGGCGACGCCGAAGTATCCACCGCTTTCGAGGACGGCAAGCTGGTCCTGTCCGCTGCCGGACAGAATCTGTTCACCGTCGAAAAGATGGATGACGGCACCATCGCCCTCGGCATCTCCTACCAGGGTGTGGAAGCCACCGTTTACCTGGCTCCCGCCGCCGCCGCGGAAGAACCCGCCGCCTGACATATCACCATCAAAAAACGCTGTGCCCTTTTGGGGCACAGCGTTTTTGATTCCGTGATTATTTCTTTACCGTAATCTTGCACTTCACATACACTTTGCTTCCGTCCTTCGCCGTGCAGGTGATTTCACAGGTACCGGGCTTCTTCGCGGTGATTTTGCCGTCCTTGTCCACAGTGGCAATCTTCTTGTCGCTGCTCTTCCATTTTACTTCCTGGTTCACCGCGTCAGCGGGCTTAATCTTCTTGATCTTCAGCTGCAGCGTCTTGCCGACCTTCAGGGACGCCTTCTTCTTGTTCAGGGTGATGGAATTGACCAGCGTATCCTTCACCGTAACTTTGATAGCGGCCTTTACGCCGGTGCCGTCTGTCGCCTTGCAGGTAATGACGGCCGTGCCGGGCTTCAGGGCGGTCAGTTTGCCGGTCTTTTTGTCCACCTGCACAACCTTGGGCTTGCTGCTGGACCAGGTGACTTCTTTGTTTGCCGCAGTGTCAGGCAGGACCTTCGCCTTCAGCTTCAGGGTGGGGTTCAGTTTCTTCGCCGTCCGGGTCAGGACAACCTCGCCCTGCTTGTTCAGGCTGATTTCCAGCACCAGCTTGTCCACCACCTTGACCTTGCAGGTGGCTTTGATGCCGCTGCTATTGGGAGCCGTGCAGGTGATGGTGGCCGTGCCGGCTTTCAGGCCGGTGATAACGCCCGTCTTCGCGTCCACCTTCACAATCTTCGGATCGCTGCTGGACCATTTGAGCATCGCCGTCCGGGCGTTCTTCGGTGTCACAACGGGTTTCAGGGCCAGGGTGGGATTCTTTTTGTCAGGCGTCCGGTCCAGGGTGACTTCCGCCTTGTCCACAGTCATTTTGGTGATCTGGGTGTTGACCTCTCCCCCGGAGGTGATGAGGGCGGTTTTCTGGTCAATAAACAGCCCGCTGCTGTTCCAGCCCGAATATCCCCAGCCAATGTATTTATCGTCTTCACCGTCCGGCTCCCGGCGGGTCATATAATCCAGTTCACTGCACTGGCTGATATCCACGCTCCGCAGGTTATTGTCAATGCAATCGAGATGCCGCATGCTATTCTGTTCGCCGAGTTTCAGCGAAGTCATCCCGTTATCGGAACACGAAAGCACCTCTACCTTTGTCCCGCTTAAGTCAAGACTGGCAAACTTATTGTAATCGCAGCCCAGCCGCCCGATTGCTTCCACACCGGAAAGATCCAGCGTTGTCATATGGTTTGTGGTCAGGTCCAGCTCGTCCAGTCTTTCATGGTTTCCCAGCGTCAGTTTCTTCAGCTTATAATTATGGTCGATAACCAGTTTCCTCAGCTTGGTGTTCTTGCTGACGTCCAGTTCCTCCAAATCACCGTAGGTGGTTTCAAGCACTTCCAGGTTCTTGAAAAGTTCGATACCCTTCATGTTTTTCATCCGGCTTTGGTAACGCCGGATCTCGGTTTTAGCTTCGATTACCGCCAGTTCCGCGTTGTTGATCAGCCCGTCCCTGTCCTTATCGAAATATTCCCGGATATACTGGTTGAAAGCAGGATCCGGGAAGCTCAAGTCAATATCAATCTCCGCCATGGCAGCGGCGCACAGAAGCACCAGTGCCAGGGTGATCAGCGCAGTAAGCAGCTTTTTCATCTTTTGTTTCTCCTTTCGGTTCACAGGCCTGTTTTGTTTTTGGTTACTTCTCTGAGGTGTGCTTTGTTACATCAACAGGCCTCATTATACAGAATATTTTGCCTGATATCACCCCCATTTTTGTTCTTTTACAGATTTATTCGGTTTTTTTGCGGTTTTTTTCATGTTCGAAAACGGTTTTGTAATTTTCTATTCCGCACATACGCATTATATGCGTTCCTGAATCATGCCGGTTGTAATTCTTTATCCGTACAAATGCAAAAAGGCAGGGTTTTTCTCCCTGCCTTTTTGCAATTTTACCGTTTATTTCACCGTGATTTTGCAAACCACATACACCTTGCTGCCGTCCTTCGCCGTGCAGGTGATTTCGCAAGTGCCGGGCTTCTTCGCGGTCACCCTGCCGTTCTTATCCACGGTGGCCACCTTCTTATTGCTGCTCTTCCATTTCACGTCCAGTTTCACCGCGTCAGCCGGCGCGATCTTTTTGATCTTCAGCGTCAGCGACTTCCCGGTCTTCAGGGTCGCCTTCTTTTTGTTCAGGGTAATGGACCTGACGAGCCTGTTCTTCACAGTGACCGTACAGACCGCCTTAACCTTGCTGCCGTCCGTCGCCCTGCAGGTAATCTTCGCCGTGCCGGCTTTCAGGGCCGTCACCTTGCCGGTCTTCGGGTCCACCTTCGCGACCTTCGGATCGCTGCTCCTCCACTCGACGGTGTTCCGCACCGCGCTGTCCGGCTTGACCGTCGCCTTCAGTGTCACGGTGGGATTGGGTTTCTTCGCCGTCCGGGTCAGGGTGACCTCCGTTTTGTTCAGGGTGATTTTCTCCACCAGCCCGGACAGTTCCCCCTTGCCGTAATCCACAGCTGTCGTTTTGTCGACCCACAGGCTGACTTTATCCCTGTAGGTTTTATTGCCCCATACCCAGGTATTCCCTTCGGAAACCGCGTCGCTTCCGGTCACCAGTTTCACCAGGACCGGGCATTTCCCGATTTCCACCTTTTTCAACTTATTCGCGCAGCACGCCAGGGCGTACAGTTTTTTGTGCGCGTCCAGCTTCAGGGAAGACAGCCGGTTTGAGTGGCAGCTCAGGTTCAGCAGCGCTTTATTCTGGGAAACATCCAGGGATCCCAGGTTGCAGTTGGAGCAGGAAAGGAATTCCAACGCGGTGTTCTTACGCACGTTCAGGCTGCCGAGCTGGTTCCCGTCGCAGCTCAGGTCCTTCAGCGCCCCCAGCCCGGTCACATCCAGAGAAGACAGTTTGTTGTTCCCGCAGGCCAGCCGGTTCAGGCCGGTAACACCCGACAGGTCCAGCCGGATAAGCTGATTGGCTTCACAGACCAGTGTCTTCAGGTTCGGCAGGCTGCCGAGTTTCAGGGAAACCATCCCGTTGTCCAGGCAGAAGAGTTCCTCCAGTTTCCCGCACATGGAAACATCCAGCGCGCTGATTTTTGTATTGAAGCAGTAGATCTCCTTCAGTTCCCTGTTCCCGCTGAGGTCCAGCCCCGTCAGGTCCGTATAGCCGCAGGTCAGGAAGGTCAGCTTTTTATTGCTCCGGATATCGATCGACTGCAGCGGATTATCACCGCAGTCCAGGTACGTGGCCTCTGTCAGGTACTCAATTCCCTGCAGGGACTGAATCCCCAGTTTGTTGCAGTTCACCCGGGTCGCGTTCGCGATTTCCCTGTCGCTGAGCATCCTGTCGCCGTCTTTGTCAAAGGTTTCCTTTACATACTTCCGGAAGGCACTGTCCGGAAAATACCGGTCAATACTCACATCCGCCAGGGCCGCGGCGCACAGAAGCGACAGGAACAGGACAAGCAGGAATACAGTCAGTTTTTTCATGGGGCTCTTCTCCTTTATTCAGCTATCAGGTTAATCCAATGCGGTATTATACCACAGGTCCGGGCGTTCTGCATCCGTTATTTTCCTTCTTTTTGTTTGTTTTCTATGGTTTTTTTGCTTGCCTGTCCCTTTGCGCTTTGATATAATAACGGAAGTGTTTTCCTAATTTTATTCATGAACGGAGAGATTCCTTATGCGTAAAAAAGCTATGCTGGCCGCGCTGATGGCCATGATCCTGCTTCTGAGCGGCTGCGCCCTGATCCAGAAGGACGAAGCCGTGGATAGCGCCACCCCGATCATCCGGATGGGCGACCAGGTTATCGACAAACTGACCGTAAAAACCCAGGCGCAGAATATGCTGGGCCTCTATTACAATTACGGCCTGATCAGCGATCCCACCGATCCCGAAGTCCTTTCCGAGATGCAGAACATGGCGATCGAGAACCTGAAGACCGACATGGTCCTGACCGCCAAGGCCAAGGAACTGGGCCTGGACCAGCTGACCGAAGAGGAACTGGCGAAGGTTAAGGAAGAAGCCCAGAAAGATTACGACAACACCATTGAATCCGCGAAGACCGGCGTCGCCGGCGCTGCCGATATGGACGCGGACGCCCTCACCGAGGCTGCCAAAAAGCTCGCCGAGTCTGAAGGCTATACCCTGGAGCAGTATATCGAGAACGAAACCAAGAGCCTCATCAGCGATAAGCTGAAGGAGTACGCCGTCAAGGACGTCACCGTGACGGACGAGGAGATCCAGGCCGAATACGACAGCAAGGTTGAATCCCACAAGGAGACCTACGCCGAAAAGGCCGGCACCTGGGCCACCGCCGCCAACAACGGCTCCACCCTGTATTACACCCCCGCCGGTGTCCGCCGGGTGAAGCAGATCCTGACCAAGTTCAAGGAAGAAGACCAGACCGCCATCGACGACGCGCAGAAGCTGGTGTCCGACGCCAACACCGCCCGGACCGCCGCCCAGGCCAAGATTGACTCCGCCAACAGCAAGCTGGAAACCGAAGGCATCACCGAGGAAGACAAAGCTGCCGCCCAGGCGGAACTGGACGCCGCCCAGCAGGAGCTGAACGACGCCGACACCGCGCTGGCCGACGCGACCGCCGCGCTGGATGCCGCGAAGATCAAGGCCTTTGAGAACATTGACGAAAAAGCCGATGCCATCCTGGCCGCCCTGGACGCCGAAGGCGCCGACTGGGAAAAGATCATGGAAGAAAACAACGAAGACCCCGGCATGAAGAACAACGAAAAGGGCTACGCCGTTGCCGCGGATATGACCAACTTCGACTCCGCCTTTGTGGAAGCCGCCATGGCGCTGGAAAAGCCCGGCGACCACAGCGGCAAGGTGAAGGGTAACAGCTACGGCTACTACATCATCCGCTACGAAGGCGATGAACCGGAAGGACCGGTCGCCCTGGATGCTGTGAAGGACACCCTCTCCGCCTCCCTGCTTTCCACCAAGCAGGACGACACCTACGACGCCGCTGTTGACCAGTGGATCGAAGAAGCCGGCATCAAAGTCGACCTGAACGCCCTGAAGGACTGAACGAAGCATGACGGGGATGCCGCAAGGCATCCCCTTTTGCTTTATTAAAGGAGTGGCCCATGTATATTCCTTCCGCTTATTACCGCAAAAAAGCCCTGGCCGCGCTGAAAGGCCGCTGGCAGACCGCGCTGCTGGTGGCGCTGATTGTGAACCTGCCCACGCTGCTGATGCAGGGTTTTTCGGTCTTCACAGGCAATGACCTGATGGACCGGCTGCAGGCCATTGTCATCTCCGCCTCCCGGGACGGCGTCATGACCCAGCAGCTGCTGCTGGACGAGATCAACGCTTTCCTGTACAGCACCGGCTTCTGGACGGTCCGGGGACTGGAATTCCTGGCCTGGCTGGTGACCCCCTGCCTGACCCTGGGCATGTACAAGTGGGTACTGGACCGGCTGGACAACCTGGACGACCCGGTCAGCACCGTGTTCAGCCGGATGCGCCTGTTCCTGAAAGCCATCGGGCTGCAGCTGCTTGTTATCCTGAAGGTGCTGCTGTGGGCCCTGCCCGGCCTCGCCGTGATGGGATACATGATCTGGCCGGTCTTCCGGTCCGTGAATGTGCAGGAGCAGCTGGCCGCCCTGCAGCGCAGCTACAACATGACCCTGCCGGTCATCCTGCTGACCGCCGTTCCCGCCGTCATGGCCGCCCTGCGCTATGCCATGTCGGAATACATCATGGCGGAAGAGCCGGGAAGCGGAATCCTCTTCTGCATCCGCCGGAGCAAGGAACTGATGAAGGACCAGAAGCGTTCCCTGTTCCTGCTGCTGGTCAGTTTCCTGCTGTGGTACCTGCTGGAGATGCTGGTGGCCTCCATGCTGCCCGGCGTGCTCTCCCTGGTGTTCCAGATGCTGGCCGGCCTGGCCCTGAGCGTCTACATGGCCGGTTCCATCGGCGCCTTCTACCTGCGGCTGAAGGAAAGCTACGCCCGCTCCGGCGGCCCGGACGCGGAACCGGAGGCGGAAGAACTGAACTGATTCTGGACTAAAGTTGTACTTTGCTTGAGTTTCACGGCGTTTCAGATTATAATGACCGCATTGTATACAGAAACCGGAGTGATCGCCTATGCTGAGTTTTGACACCACCACCAACCTGCTGATGCAGTCCAAATACCGCTACAACCTGCAGGACGTGGCGGAACCCAACCTTTACCGCGAGATCTATGACTATGACCATGTGCCGAAAGTTGCCTTCAACCTGCGCCATGTGCCCATGCAGATGCCGGATGAGATCTGGATGACCGACACCACCTTCCGGGACGGCCAGCAGTCTGTCAGCCCCTTCACCCCGGAGCAGATCCTTCACCTGTTCAAACTGATGAGCCGCCTGGGCGGACCGAAGGGCATGGTGCGCCAGAGCGAGTTCTTCCTGTATACGGAGAACGACCAGAAGGCCCTGCACCTGTGCCAGGACGCCGGGCTGAAGTTCCCGGAGATCACCACCTGGATCCGGGCCAATGAAAAGGATTTTGAGCTGGTCAAGCAGGCCGGCGTCGCCGAGACCGGCGTGCTGGTTTCCTGCAGCGACTATCATATTTTCAACAAAATGCACCTGACCCGCCGCCAGGCCATGGACAAATACCTGGGCATCGTCAAATCCGCCCTGGACCATGGCATCCGTCCCCGCTGCCACTTTGAGGACATCACCCGGGCCGACTTCTACGGCTTCGTGGTTCCCTTCGCCGGCGCCCTGATGGACCTGAGCCGCGAGAGCGGAATCCCCATCAAGATCCGCGCCTGCGACACCATGGGTTACGGCGTCAGCTACCCCGGCACCGCACTGCCCCGGAGCGTGCAGGGCATCATCTACGGCCTGCGCCATTACGCGGAAGTGCCTTCCGAACAGCTGGAGTGGCACGGCCACAACGACTTCTATAAAGTGGTTTCCAACGCCGCCACGGCCTGGCTCCACGGCTGCTCCAGCATTAACTGCAGCCTGCTGGGCATCGGTGAGCGCACGGGCAACTGCCCGCTGGAAGCCATGGCCATCGAATACCAGAGCCTGCGGGGTGACGACGGCGGCATGGACCTGACCGCCATCACCGAAATCGCCGACTATATGGAACGGGAAATCGGCCTGGAAATCAGCCCGCGGCAGCCCTTCGTCGGCCGCCACTTCAACGTGACCCGCGCCGGCATCCATGCTGACGGCATGCTGAAGGACGAGGAGATCTACAACATCTTCAACACCGCCAAGCTGCTGAACCGTCCCGCCT
>JAEEGL011772118.1_pt1 | contig 10020 bp, 8 predicted proteins | sample 9134231 | NCBI WGS metagenome assembly JAEEGL01 (sample SAMN16246548, study PRJNA631951) | gut metagenome | biome: gut microbiome; feature: rumen; material: fiber-attached | host: Bos | place: Iran: Karaj | collected 2018-10 | reverse complement strand
TCAAGTTTTTTGGCAGGCTCATCATACGAAATGGTGTGAGCCTTTATCACATTAGACAACTATATCGTCACCTCCGCCTCTGGAAATGATGATCTCGCCGGCATCTTCAAGTTTTCGGATGATATTAACGATCTTCTGCTGTGCCTCTTCAACATCCTTCATACGCACAGGTCCCATGAATTCCATATCTTCCTTTATCATGACGGCCAGACGCTTTGAAAGGTTGTTGAAAATAGTCTGCTGAACCTGCTCGTTTGCAGCCTTCATGGCTATGGCAAGTTCAGAATTGTCAACTTCACGAAGTACTCTCTGGATGGACTTATCATCAAGCAGCAGGATATCTTCGAATACGAACATCTTCTTTCTGATCTCGTCTGCAAGCTCGGGTTCTTCGATTTCCAAAGTCTCCAGGATATGTTTCTCTGTCGCACGGTCTACCGAATTCAGGATCTCTACGATAGCGTCTACGCCGCCCGCAATAGTGTAATCCTGATTGACAAGGGATGCAACCTTCTTTTCAAGCACAGTCTCAACCTCCTGAATAACATCGGGTGAAGTACGATCCATCATAGCTATACGTTTTGCAACATCCGCCTGCTTTTCAGGAGGCAATGCACCGATTATCTGTGCCGACTGCTGTGATGACATATAGCTCAAAATAAGGGCGATGGTCTGAGGATGCTCGTCCTGTATAAAGTTGAGCAGTGTAGCAGGATCCGTTTTTCTGATGAACTCGAAAGGACGAACCTGAAGCGAAGCGGTAAGCTTTCCGATAACGTCCGAAGCTCTCTCTGCACCGAGTGCATTTTCCAGAAGCTCCTTGGCATATCCGATACCGCCTTCTGCAATGTACTGCTGTGCAAGACAAAGCTCGTAGAATTCATCCATTACATCATCTTTTACCTGCTGTGATACACTTTTTGTATTTGCTATTTCCAGAGTGAGTGTTTCTATCTCATCCTCTTTTAAATGCTTAAAAAGCTTAGCGGCCTTTTCCGGTCCCAATGCTATCATAAGGATCGCGGCTTTCTGAACTCCGCTGTATTCTTCTAGGCTTGCCTTAGGTGCCATAAAGTCCTCCCTGACGAATACTTATTATTCCCATCCGTCGTCATTCAACCAGTTACGTAGCAGTGCAGCAACCGATTCTGCATTTTCGTCAATATACTTTTCTATCATTCTTCTGGTCTCGGATTTCTCACCGAACTCGATATCCTCTAATGACTGATTCTCTTTGGTGGTAGCCAGCAGCCTCTCAACCGAAAGCTCCGGCTCTGTCTCGATGACCTCTTCTGGCTTTACGGCTCTGAATACTACAAAGAGCAAGAGTCCTACTATGAGGGCAGCCAGCAGTATTTCGAGGATGAGCGAGAAGTTCATGCTCTCTCCGACGGGCTTAGGAATGTAGAAAGGCTCCGTGTAAGCACGTATTGAAATGTTTGATGCAGGTATACCGCTCGCATCCGAGAACAGCTGACGGAGTGCGTCAAGCTCGTCCTGGTCAGTTATTTCCGTAAGTTCCGAATGAGTCTCGGCATATCTCTCAAACGTGGTATTCTCCAGCTCGCCGGCCTCCTCAAGACTTTCCTCCGTGATCTGAATGGACTTCCTTAAGGTCAGCGCCATACGTGACTTTTCATGATCAATAAACGGTGAATTTCTGACTGTCTGAGTCACACGTTCACTGGGCTTATATATATAATGCTCCTCATTATAAGCACTGTTTCCGCCGCTTGAAGTCTGGATATAGTAATCCGTTTCGTCGTTCGAATCGGTTCCGGGTACATCTCCTACGGCTCCGGTATTTTCGGAATTAATCTTTGTCACTTCGCTGTAAAGACCCTGTTCAAGTCCTTCTGCTGCCAGATACTCTGTAAACATAACAGAAGTCTTCTCCATGTTTACTTCTATCTCCGGCACGATCTCAGCATTATAATATCCGTTTATGGTAGCCAGTTCCAGCATCTTGTCCGTATACCATTTCTCTACGGTCTGCTTGTAGCTGAGTGTAGTCTCTGCGGTATATCCTTCGGGATCCGTGCTTTCTCCGCCAAACAGCAGACGTCCGTGCTGGTCTATGATCTTTATCTTGTCCGTAGTACTGTTTCCGATGGCATACGATACGTATGTGGCAATGGAAACAGGGGTGTTCTTTTTATCGAATTTCTCGTTTACGGTCAGCATAACGCTGGCTCCGATGTCACGCTCTTCTTTGAGGATTGATCTGGATTTGTCGGATGGATAATATATGACGCTTGCTTTCTCCACGCCGTCCATGCTCGATATTTTGCTGTTCATCTCGCTTTGGAGGTAGAGATGCAGGTTTCTGGTTTTGTCCGAAGAAGTGGTTCCCACACCGTCTCTTTCCAAAAGATCTGAGAGGCTAAACGCATTCTCCTGCATCAGCTCACTATCCGCCAACGCAAGTATGGCATCCTGCTTTTGTTTGGCATTTACTTCAACAGTCACGTTGTCAGCATTAAGTCTGTTCTCTATGCCATTCTCCGTCAAAAGAGCCATAGCAGACTTTGCGTTTGCTGTACTGTCAAAAGTGGTCAGCTTCTCAAAATTCGTCTGGTTCAGGATCACTATAAGAATAATTAAGGCCAACACAACTACAGCCATCGAACTTACGATGATGGCTCTCTGTTTGGCCGAATATTTCATCCATTTTTCTTTTATTTTTTTCGGTATCTGCTTTAAACGTTCAAGCATTTATGTGTCACCCTTTTCTTGTCCCCAATAAAATGTAAAAATATTACCGTAACTATCCGCGGCTGTCCAAACCACTCATAAACCCGTCGATATCGCGCCGGTCGCTGCTTCGCAGCTTCCGTTTACTCGTTAGGTTTGATCAGCCTCTATTACCATATACTATCTGCGGATCCTGGCCTAATCAATTCATAAACCATCCGGCTATCGCCGTCTGTCGCCGCTATAGCGGCTCATGTTTACTCGTTGATTTAGTCCAGCCTCTACCGATATCCTCTCAAACACAAATCTGCAAGCGAGCTTGCGCTTTGTGTCTTGTTCGGATATCCGCAGATAGTAACCCTTTATCAAAATTGCATCTGCATTATCTCGCGGTAAGCGTCCATTACTGCGTTGCGGACGGCTACTGTGTACTGCAGGGAGATGTTTGCCTTCATCTGGGCTACCTGCAGTTCGTGTGTATTGTTTGTCAGACCCATGGCATATTTCATTTCAGCTTCTGCTGCTTCGTTGGAATACTGGTTGGTCTCCTTGAGCATGGTCATGGCAGAACTTAACAGCGAATCAAAAGATCCCGGCTTTGCTTTTTCTTTAAGTTCTGACGGTGCAAAAAGCTGGAAATCATCGGTTTTCAGGGATTTATGCGTCTTGGTTGAAGTATCGAATCCGAGCGCATCAAGTCCGTTCAATCCCAATATTTTATAATTATCCATCTGCTTTCTCCATATATTTTCTATCCGTCCCCGCCTTCGCTACGCTAAGAGGTGGGGGATATCTTCAGTTTTGTTATATCAGCCGTTACCTACATCAAGTCCTTTAAGAAGCATATTTTTGGTAGCGTTAAATGCTGTAACATTTGCCTCATACGAACGGCTGGCATCTATCAGGTTTGTCATCTCAGTTACGGTATCCACATTGGGATATGTAACATAGCCGTCCTCATCTGCGTCGGGATGAGCGGGATCGTATACCTTTTTCAGTGCAGTCACATGGTCTTCTGCTATGGCTGTCACTTTTACGCCCTGCCCGTTCAGTGTTGTGGCACGTCTGGCCTGTTGCATGGCCAGAGCCGCACCGAAAGCATCCTTGTTCTTTTCGGCAAATACCACCGTCTTCCTGCGATAGGTATTACCGTTCTCGTCACGGGTGGTATCTATGTTTGCCAGGTTCTGTGCTATGGTGTCCATACGCATGGTCTGAGCAGTCATTCCGCTGGCACTTATATTCATTCCGTTAAAAATAGCCATCTATATCCCACCTTTCTCTATCAGTTCTTTGACAGCACAGACTTAATCCGGCTGAACTCCTGGGTCATCGAATTAAGCAGTGTATAGTATCTTATCTGGTTTTCAGCCAGGTTTGCATTTTCAGTATTTATATCCACATTATTCTCATCCAACCGGTATGAAAGATCCGACTGGTCTGTATAGATGCGGGTTCCCAGCCTGTCAAGATTCACATTTGCCACACGCTTGTTCAGGTCTATGTCAGAGCCGTAACCGTCCCTCATCAGCTCGCGTCTCAAATATCCTTCGAACTGTATATCCTTCCTCTTGTAGCCGGGAGTGTCGACATTGGCTATATTGTTTGCTATAACCTCATTCCGCTTCCAGCTGGCGTCCGCCGCCTTCTTTAATACATTGACATAGTTAAAAGCATTCGAACCGATCAAATTAAAACCCCCTCTTTTGATGTGGCTTTGCCGCATCGGATTCCTTAACTTACTCTGCAAATAAGAACTAGAAAGTCCCTTATAAAAACGCACAAAAAGGATTTTGCGTACAAAATCCCTTTTGAAACAGTCAATCCTTTATTTATTTAGTTTTCTCCAGTTCCTCGAATACCACATCGTTCAGTACCTTAATATAGGTACCTTTCATACCCGAAGACCTGGATTCTATAACCCCTGCACTCTCGAACTTTCTGAGCGCGTTTACTATCACCGATCTGGTAATGCCCACACTGTCGGCTATACGGCTGGCAACAAGAATCCCTTCATTGCCGCCCAGTTCCTTAAATATATGCTTAATAGCGTCAAGCTCCGAGAACGACAGCGTACCGATAGCCGATCTAACGATGGCCACCTTTCTGCTCTCCTCCGCATTCTCCTCATTAACGGAGCGCATCATTTCAAGGCCGACTACGGTAGTACCGTATTCGCTCAAGATTATGTCGTCAATATTGAACTGTGGAGCCTTCCTGTACTGGAACAGCGTTCCCAGTCTCTCGCCCGCTATATCTATAGGCGTGATGAGTGCCACATAGGAATCTATGTCAGGCAGTTCAAAACCCAGAGTCGCAAGATTTACATTCTCCTTTGTAGAAAGAATGTTCAAGAGTCTCTCATTAAGGTCACCGTCTATATGGTCACCTATCTTGTTCATTATAAGTTCGTTAAGCGGCTCGACGTCATCCTTGTTGGTAACTCCGAGCACCTTTCCTTTTTTACTGATGACCAGGATATTCGCGTCAAGGATGTCGCTTAAAACCTGGCAGATATCATTAAACACAACCTTATGTGAATTGTTATTGTGTAAAAGCTTGTTAATTTTTCTGGTTTTATCAAGTAATTGAACGCTCATATTCTACCCCCATCAGAAAGTGATAACTCTATTTTCTAGATTAACACATATTTTTCAAAAAATCAATAGAATTTTCTAAAAATTTACTTTTTTTCCTGACAAGGATAGGATTTATCGTTAAAATTCCATATTATGTAAAATATAAACACAACACTCTGCTTTAAGTTGTGCTTTCCACTCCTGCATCCGGCTTCGTCCAGGACATATAATCACATTCGGGATGATGTTCACATGAATAGTAACGTCTTCCCTTCCTGCTCTTCATAAGCAGTATATCGCCTCCGCACTTGGGACATTTATATTCAGTCTTTTCGTTATAGGATTTGGTATTCCTGCATTCAGGGAAACCGGGACAAGCAAGGAATTTTCCGTGAGGTCCGTATTTTATGACCATCTTCCTTCCGCACTGTTCACATACTATATCGGTTTCTTCGTCCATAACCTTAACCTTTTCCAGATTCTTTTCTGCTTCTTTTACTGCTTCTTCGAGATCCGGATAAAAGTTTCTGACTATTGATTTCCAGTCTACATCCCCTGTTTCAACGCTGTCCAGCGTATCCTCCATAAGTGCCGTAAACTCGGTATTTACTATTTCGGGGAAATATCCGTTCATTATAGAGTTCACCGCTTCACCGAGTTCTGTGGTGTACAGGTTTTTCTTTTCTTTCAGCACATAATGTCTGGCCAGGATCGTGGTGATCGTAGGAGCATACGTACTCGGACGGCCTATTCTCAGTTCTTCAAGTGTTTTTACAAGTGAAGCCTCGGTAAAATGAGCGGGTGGAAGGGTAAAATGCTGTTCTTTCTTCATTTCTTTCAGCTTCAGCACATCGCCTTCATTAATTTTCGTCAGATCCCCGTCATTTTCTGACACTTTATCTTCTTCAGTGGAATATACAGTCATATATCCCGGGAATGTAAGCTTTGAAGACGCACAGGTAAAAATCACTCCGTTCGCATCAAATGTCGCCTTTACAGTCTTATATGCCGCAGATTCCATACGGCTGGCAACAAATCTTTTCCAGATAAGCTGGTATAATCTAAACAGGTCTCTTGAGAGGGAACTTTTAATGGTTTCCAGCGGTATGTCAATGTATGAAGGACGTATTGCTTCATGGGCATCCTGGATCTTCTTGCCCGTACCCTTATTTACATCAGCTGTAGTAACATATTCTTTTCCGTATGTTTCTTCTATATATTTTCTGACATTTCCGTCAGCTTCTTCTGATACTCGTACCGAATCGGTTCTTAAGTAAGTGATGAGACCTATAGTCCCGTGTCCTTTTATCTCAACGCCTTCATAAAGAGATTGCGCCAGCTGCATAGTCTTCTTTGTGGAGAAATTGAGCATCTTGGATGCTTCCTGCTGCAGAGTACTGGTGGTAAAAGGAAGCGGAGCTTTCCTATGCTTCTCGCTCGTCTTTACTTCCTTGCATTTGAATGTTTTTCCGGCTTTTTTGATGTATTCGTCGGTTTCTTTTTCAGATGCCAGTTCTTTTCTTTTGTCGCCTTCCCCATGGAAATGTACGGGTATGGTAGTTTTACCGTTGGTGAGCTCTGCATCGAGGCTCCAGTATTCTACAGGCTTAAATTCACTTATTTCCTTTTCTCTGTCACAGATGAGTTTCAGTGCTACAGACTGCACTCTTCCCGCAGAGAGTCCACTCTTTATCTTTGCCCAGAGAAGGGGACTGATCTTATATCCCACGATTCTGTCAAGTACACGTCTGGCCTGTTGAGCGTCTACAAGTGCCGCGTCTACTTTTCTGGGGTTCTTGAGTGAGTTTTTGATGGCATTTTTGGTAATCTCGTTAAAGGTGATCCTGGAGTTCTCGTTCTCATCAAGCTTTAAGAGTTTTTGAAGATGCCATGATATAGCTTCTCCCTCACGGTCCGGGTCGGTTGCGAGATATATTCTGTCTGCTTTTTTTGCTGCCTTTCTGAGTTCTGCGAGGAGTTCTCCTTTTCCCCTGATGGTGATATATTTAGGGTCGAAGTCGTTTTCTATGTCTATTCCGAGCTGACTTTTGGGAAGGTCACGCACATGTCCCTGGGATGCTATAACGTCATAGCCGGTTCCGAGGAACTTCTTGATTGTTTTTGCTTTAGCGGGGGACTCTACTATTACTAAGTTCTTTGCCATGTTGAAGTACCTTTCTGATGGGTAAAATCCTTTATTTTGTTTCAAACGAAAAATAGAGTACACCTTTTCCAAAAGAAAATCAAGTATTTTTTTTATTTGTTGACATGTTGCTGTCGGATGGATGAAGCAGAGGCTGCGGATAAAACCCGTTTTCGCTACCGCAGGGATATGCAAAAACAGTCTCAGAGTTATCTTCCCTTCGGACGCTTGCAATCGCGAGTCCGCTCGATACCGGACTCGCTTGTGCTACGCTCAAAAATCAGTCTGGACAACTGATTTTTGCCTCATTCAGATAAATCTAAGACTGTTGCATATCCTCTGCCGCTTTATGGTTTTATCCGCAGCCCCTGTTCCTTCCATCCTTATCTGTGTTTTATACTGAGCATCCGCTCCGTGCATCCTCTCAATATAAAAACTATCAAATAATCACTCATTAACGACAACATCGCAACAATCAATTAATTTAAATATTGACTAATTGATTATTACATTTTTTTCATTTTAGTAAAACATCCCATATACTCTTCAGGATTTGAAACATAATCCGAATATATTACCTTCTCGATATAATTAAAAATAGGAAGGATTTCGTTATATTTTTTCTCTTTGAGTTCTTCTAACTGCTTTTCATCAACATCTGTCTGTTTTTGCTTTTTCATTTCAGATTCTGCATAGTAGGCAGCCAGTTCAGAACAAAGTTCAAGAGGTAAAATATTCGCTTTTGTTATGATTTTACGGCGTTTAAGCCTTCTCACCAGTTCATTGTACCGGGCAAATACGAGTGGACCGTACTTTCCTTCTTTTAGTAACCTCGCATATCTTATTTCAAGTACTATACGCCTTATCAGGATAAAGAGAATCCAGAAGACAAGTACTGCACCGACTATGAACACCAGAGGTTTCATGAATACTCCGAGTTTCATATCGGATTTGTCCGTTATGACAGGGCTGTTGTATCCTATTATTGACACACTACTCTCATCTGCTGAATCTCCAAAGCCCAGATCAACATTCAGGATCTGAGAGAAGAATCTGCCTATACCGCTTAGTTCCGTAGCTTCCGGTGTTGCTTCAAAACTCGGAGGGGTTACTTCGTAGGGTACAAATCCCTGCCCTTCGAGATACACCTCTATCCATGCATGAGCATAATAATCACTGACAGGCACAGCATACATCTTTTTTTCCGGATTGTATTCATTGTCGGAACTGTACCAGTAGTCCCCGCCCTCTTCCAGCCTTATGGCTGATTCTCTGACCAGTGAATTCGGTACACAATATCCTTCGACATATCTGGCAGGGATTCCCAGATATCTCAGTATCATAACCGCTGTCGATGCAAAATGGGAGCAGAAGCCTCTCTTCTGCGATTCCAGGAAATACTGTACATAATCTTCATCCGCAGGAGTCTTTCCGGGAGAAAGTGTATACGGATATTCGGCCAGGAACATATCCTTTATGGCCTCGCATGCCCTGAGCCTGAATTCATTTATCTTTTCCTTGTCACTGTAGACTTCTTCCACTTCTTTAGCGGTCGGCGTCTTAGAAATGTATACATAGCCATCCAGAAGTTGTTCATCATCTACCGTAAGTCCCGCTTCCTCGTATTGCCTCTTCAGCCTCTCTATATTATCATAATCCAGGATTTTACCAAGTGTTTTTCTTTCCTGATTTTCTTTGTTTACCAGTTCTTTATAATCATACAGATCCGTCAGCCCGAATAATAAATGTTCCGCGCAGAATGTGCGGAGGTATTTTTTTATATTCCTTGGTACCCTCAGACATATATCATAAACATAATCCTCGTATTTTAACCGGTTTTTACCTGCCAGTTGTATCGATCCCGAGAGTTCTCCCCCGTATACATACGGGATTTCGCCTCCAATACCGGATATACTGCCTCCTGTATATGAAGAGCTTGTTATTTCCTTAATTATAGTTATTCCCGTTCCGCTCCCATCCTGAGCCGGTATATCCGATGCGGTCACATATTCCACAAACGGAAGCGGATAGTAATATGCTTCTGTTGTCTCCAGTATTTTCTCCTTTTCCGGATCCTTGGGCGTATAGAGAGGGGTATCACTCATGTACGCATTTCCGGGTAAAGTAACATAAGGGAATACCATCATGCCAAAGCTTTTATCTATATAAGATATCTGCATTGTAGCTCCCGGGGTATTAGTGAATTTCATTACAGATTTTTTCATATTGTTATCTATGGAATCTATAATGTCCGAACCTATATAATCAACACCGTCGATGCCAAACTCAGGGAATTCCGCAGTATTCACCTTATTATCCCAATATGAGCCATAGTAGCTTATGCCCTTAAATCCGGGAAGATATACAGTGTCTGTGCTATACGGGACAAAACTTACCACCAGGTCTGTTTTAAAATCAGGACGTGCGGAAGATACTCCGCCGAGGACTCCGCGGTTCAGTCCGTTCAGGGAATCATATCTGTCAAAAAGGCCGCCTATTCCGTTCTGGACCAGGATTTTTACCACATCATCCAATGTAGCCTTAGCACTGTCCTCAGGTTATTCGCCAAGATCACTGGAATTTGCCGGCAATGAAAATATACAT
>JAEEGL011219143.1_pt1 | contig 10020 bp, 8 predicted proteins | sample 9134231 | NCBI WGS metagenome assembly JAEEGL01 (sample SAMN16246548, study PRJNA631951) | gut metagenome | biome: gut microbiome; feature: rumen; material: fiber-attached | host: Bos | place: Iran: Karaj | collected 2018-10 | reverse complement strand
TGCTCTTCTGTCAGCTTCTTTTTCATGATTAGCACCCCCAAATTCTTTATACATGATTTTACGCATTTTGTCCACTATCTGGGGGCCAGTTCAAACTATACCAGCCCCCCTCGAAACTCGGAATTATGCCCCTGAGAGGAGCGAGAATGGCTTGCGTTTTTTGCTTTCTTTCCTTCTATTATAATTATAGCACGGGTGATGTCCCATTTATTGGACATATTCTGTGAGAGAATTATGATGAAATATTTTTCCGGTTTTGGTGACATTTTACCTGTCGATTTGTCGTAAATATATAGAGCAGATCAAATCTGTAATCTGCCAGACAAAGAGGAGGTGTGAATATGAAGACAATTGAAGAAAAAGGAACGACTGCGATCCGGATTCCAGCGGACGCCAATCTGTGGTATCTTCCGCTTGTATATATCCTGCCATGGGAGGAGATTTCAAAGCACCCACTGCTGAGAGAACTGCCGCGGATTCCGCATCAGATCCTGACCTCTGCGGAGCAGTTGAATATCGTCGCGGACGACGAATTTTTGAAGGAGATCATGGACGCGATCTCATCGCTGGCCTTTCCACACTTTGGCTTCCGCGGCTGGAAGGAACACTACTCCGGGTCCTGTCCGGTATGGATTCTCTCCTACAGCCTGCCGATCTGGGCAAAAGAAATCGATCGCGAGATCGGCATGAATCTGCAGAGGCTGTTTTACCATCCGCGGAATCTGCCGTTTGCTTATCCCCCGGCGGAAGAGGTCAGTGCGCTGTTTGAGAAGATCGTCAAGCGGGTGATCCACGAACAGAACTGGCAGCCGGTATTGGACGTCGTCAAGGAAATGCCCTGCGAAGAAGACTTTGAACCGATCAAGTCCAAGGTCCGGACGGACTTCCTTCGGAAGTGGTATCACACACGGTCCAAAAATGTACGGACCATCTCGCTTGAGCAGACCTTCGACGACGGCAGACCACTGTTTTGGGTCCCAGGCGCGGCGACCCACGTGGAGGAGCACACGATTTCCAAGGTTTTTCTGGAGGGCTTTCTGAAGACGCTTTCAGAACGGGACCTTCGCCTTCTGAATCTTCGGGAGATGGGTTACACCTGGAAGGAGATTGCCGCAGAGATGGGGTACGCCAGCCACAGCGGAGTCCTGAAACGGGTAGACCGCATCATGAAGCGATTTGATGAATATGGCAGAGAGTGAACCGCACAGTTTTGGTTGGGCTGTGCGGTTTCTCTCTGCCCTGCAGCACCAAAGGACGGTTTTTTCATTTATAAATAACTGGTCTCACAATTCTTGGAGCTGGTTGTTTTTTATATCTGAAAGGAAGGAGGGAACATCATGGTTATCACATCTCTGAGAACCGTCGAAGCGAAATACTAAAAGCAAGAAAGGAGGAGCACTATTTGAAGGAAGGAGCGAATGAAAGAAACAACGTCACTGCAGTCACTGATCCCGGCGGGATCAGCCCAAAATCGAAGGTGGGGTAAGGAGGGGTGCGCAGAAACAGGAACCGTCCCAATCCATGAAGAAGGAAAAACGCTGGAATCTGCCGAAGCATGAGCTGGTCGCTTTGGCAAGATGCTTTTTACCGGACATTCTTGCTTTCTATGAGACCGAAGAGGGCCAGAGAGAGTATGAGGAATGGATGAAGACGAGAAACCTGTCGTAAACAACATATCACATGAAACGGGCTGTGAGGGATTTTTCGCGATCCCTTGCGGCCCGTTTCGCTTTTTTGCAGGAAAGGAGATTTGATAATTGCAGGAACATACAGATTTGCAGAAGGAGCTTTTGCAGATGCGGCACCGATACGAGGAAGCCCTGGCGCGGGATCGCGTGCAGGAGCGAAAGGAACGAACGCGGCGGCTGATCCAGAAAGGGGCCATTGTCGAAAAAGCGATGCCGTTTACGAACGTGATGACGCTGGAAGAGTTGGAGGGTTTTCTGGGGAAGATCACGAAAGTGCTGGAAGCGAGGGGGGATCTGTCATGAGAAAACGAAAAAACGCCAGGAAACCAATGCGGCGGGATGGCTCAGAAACGGGCTGTCCCGTCGGTTCCTTTTTCCCGAAGGGCGCACTTACTCACCACCTGCACGCAGGGCAGGCGGTGGTATCCCTCCCGATGGTCGGGCCGTGCGCTCTCCGAGGGGGAGCGGGGTGTGCGGCGTCTGCGGACGCCTCCGGACGATGCGGGCAAAGCTCCTCTCATCCGTGGCGGACAGCATTTCCGTCATTGCGAGACCAGCTCGCAGGCTGGTCGTGGCAATCTGTTTTCCCATAGAAATGCAGCCCGCCTGTTTGCCAAATCTGCCACCGCCAGGTTCGGCAAAGGGGACGGATTGCCACAGCTCCTTCGGAGCTTCGCAATGACAAAACGAAGAACGATGATATAACGAAGGGAGGATTTGATATTTGGCGATCTATCATCTGGAAGCATCCGTCGTCAGCCGGGGCAAAGGCCGCTCTGCCTGCGCGGCGGCTGCTTACATGAGTTGCTCGCGCGTTTTGAACGAATACGACGGGGGCCAGCATGACTATACGCGAAAACGCGGTCTTGTGGCACAGCAGATTTTTCTTCCGCCGAACGCGCCGCCGGAATGGAAAAACCGGGAAACACTCTGGAATGCGGTGGAGGCCGCCGAGAAAACGAAGGACAGCCGGCTTGCACGTTCCTTCATTGCCGCCCTTCCGGTGGAGCTGGAAAAGGAAGAATGGATGAAGCTGCTCTCCGATTTTATTCAAACACAGTTTGTCTCCCAGGGCATGTGCGCGGATATGGCGATCCATGATCCCGGACCAAAAACGCAAGGTGCTGCCTGCGGGAGCAATCCTCACGCGCACATTCTGCTGACTGTCCGTCCGCTGAATCCGGACGGCACTTGGCAGCCGAAAACGGAGAAAGAGTATCTCTGCATCCGGGACGGAATCGAAAAAGGCTTCACTGCCGCAGAGTTCAAAACGGCACAATCCGAAGGCTGGGAGAAGCAGTATCTTTACAAAATCGGCAAAAAGAAGGAGTATTTCGCTCCGTCAATTGCCAAGGTGCAGGGTCTGGAACGCGTATCAAAATATCCAAAGAGCACCAAATACGGCAGGCAAAACCCGATTGCCGAACGCTGGAACAGCGAAGAACAGCTCTGCCTCTGGCGGGAGGCCTGGGCGGATCACGTCAACAGATATTTGGAGCAGGCAGGCAGAACAGAGCGGATCGACCACCGCAGCTTTGCGGATCAGGGCCGGGACGAGCAGCCCACGATCCACGAAGGCGTCGTCGCCCGGGCAATGGAAAAGAAAGGAATCGTCTCCGACCGCTGCGAGTTGAATCGGCAAATCCGCCGGGACAATGCCCTGCTGAAATCTCTCAAGGCCGCGATCACGAAGCTGACCGACGCGGTGAAACGCTCGATCCCGGCGATGGCCGAGCTGCTGGAATCCACCCGGGCTCGGCTACTGGTTCTACGCTACAGCGCGACCCATGCCCGAGTGCATAAGGAACGGGCTAAGGACTATTTGAGAAAGGCAACGCCTGTGTTTGCGCACTACAATGAACTGGTTTCCGCAATGCAGGCAAAGAAAAAAGAACGAAAAGCCCTGCTCTCCGAGCGGGACGCGCTTCCCTCCCTTGCCATTTTCAAACGCCGGGAGCTGACCGAAAAGATTCAGGGTCTGACCGAGGAAATCGAGGAACTGAAAAATGAAGAGACCGCCATCCTTCACACCTTCCACAAGGAGGAAGCAGTGCAAAAAATGGCGGCCCAGCCGAGCCAGAGAAAAGCGATCGCAAAACAGGCGCGAAAGGAAATCTCTGATATTATCACCGGCGCCGACGCCGCTGCCCGTCGTCACGCAGAACGGGAGACAGGCTTCGACGAGCAATACCAGGAAGAACTCCGCCGCTTCGACGCGCTGCGGCCTGAGATAGGAACTCTCAACCTCGCCGCCCTCGCCGCCGCCCGTCTTGCAATCCGTCCCGAAAAGGAACAGGCGGCCTTTGATGAGATCCACCGAACCTTTCCGGATAAGATTTCCGTCTTTGCCATCCGGGATACAGTTTCCGCCGTTGATTCCGATCTGCGCGAAGACGGTACACGGGAGAAAAAGCGTAGCCAGGCGCGTAACCGGAAAAAAACAAACCAAAATGAACGATGATCAGATTCGGCGGAATTATTTACTATAACAGTTTATCAAACAACCCTCTTCTCTCACATTCCTTCTTTACCCAGATAGTTCGAAAAACATTCCGCGACGATGGGGTTGTCGCGGGGGAGATATTTTGGCTTCGCGCCGATCCCTGCCGGCGTCGATACTGTCAGACGGACTGTACGGCGATACTCTGCGGGCAGGCATTGAAGCAATTCCCGGAAACGTGTGTTAAATGTTTTGAGATCGGCAAAACCGTTGGAGAATGCCACATCTGTCAGACTCTTGTCCGTTAGAGAGAGATCCTGCAGCGCATGCTGCAGACGGATACGGGTTAAATAATCATAGAAACTGATACCGACCGCCTTGTGGAACATCGCAGAGAGATAGGTCCGGTTGTATTGTGTGATCGCTGCGATTTGCTCCAGATTGATTTTCTCCTGATAATGCGACTCCAGGTAGGAGGTTATTGTTTGAACTGTACGCTGCGTTTCCTCGCTGATCTCCGGGACAGCAGAGCAGGTTTCGGGCTCAAAATACAGGCAGAGCGTGCTGATGATCATCTCCATTGCAGCCTTGGCTGCATATTGCCCAACAGCATCCCCGCGACCGAGCGATTGTACGAGCTGTGCTGTGAATGCGCGAATCGCACGGTAACGGTATTCCTGCTGATCCACGGCATCGGAACGGCAAGACGGAAAGCTCAGGAGTCGATCCTTCGGCGCGAGGTGCTTCAAAGCACGGGCAGAGAATCGGAGGACCAAAGCGATGGTGTTCTGTGCCTGTGCGTAAGAGGCGTGCCCGACATTGGGCTCAACCAGGATGATGTCTCCTGCTTGAAGGAGAAAGCTTTCCTTGCCCCGGCAATAGTGCTGCTGCCCCCGAAGAAGAATGTTCAGCTCGTATTCGTCATCATGCCAATGGTAGCGGAAATTCATGAGCTCATGGACATAACAGGTCAGGAACAGCCCGTCTCGGGGCCAGCGTGCTTCATAATAATGCAAATCCATAAAAAATCTCCAAATCAAAATTCTAAATATTTTCCCTGTAGAATGTTTAGGCGCCTTTGTGGAGTGCCATGATGATTTCATATAAAATAATAGCAAAAAGCGTAGATTTTGTCAAGAATCTCCAAATCATAATATGAAAATGAGCTCCCGATCAGAAGGCAGAATGCGCACGTTGCCAAAAGTGCGCCGTTGTATCAGGGAAAATATTTAGAATGAAAAATCGAAAGAACATACGCAGGTTCGGGATTCAACCTCAGAATCTGCGTTCCTGCCGGAAAAAAGACGCGAACAGAAGCAACGACAAATGGACTGCTTTTTGATAGAGTACAGACAAGGACAGCCGCCAAATCTAAAAACTAAGGCGGCTTGCTTCCGAAATCTGATATCGAAAAGGAGAGAAACAAGATGTCGACTCAGCTAATCATCTGTCTGGTCATCTTTGTGCTGACCTGTGCCGGCTACATGACCGGCGTATGGAGTCTCGGCACGGTGGCCATGACGTCGATCGCGGCCCTGTCTCTGACGGGCTGCCTCACCGCCAAAGACGCGCTGGCTTACTTCGCGAACAGCAACGTCATCATGATTGGCGCGATGAGCGTCGTCGCCGCCGGCTTCAACCGCACAAAATTCTGTACAAACCTCGCAAACGCCATTTCCAGGTTTGCAAAGGGCAGCCTTTCCAAGGTGCTGCTTCTGTACTGCATCCTGGCGATGCTCCTGAGCCAGATGGTTCAGAGCCCTGTCGTCGTCTTCGGCATCGTGGCTCCCCTCTGCATGGCGTCCGCCGACTCCATGGGGATCTCCAAGTCGAAGATCGCCCTGCCCCTCTGCATCGTTGCCATCGCCACCTGCTGCACCCTTCCCATCGGCACCGGCGCGACTCAGGCAGCCGAGCTCAACGGCTACATCACCTCTTATTATGAAAAGCTCGAAGGCTTCACAGGCACCATGCCCGTGGTCAATTTCTTCGATCCCATGAAGGCCCGTCTGCCGATGCTGATCTTCTCCGTGATCTACTGCGCCTTCGTGATGCCCCGCTTCACCCCCAGCCAGCCCTCTGTCCTGACCGCCGAGAGCGCCGCGAAGAAAGCAGCTGAACAGACTGCCCTTCCCGTGTTCTCTGAGATTGCCGGCATCGTGATCTTCTTCGGCACCGCCCTCGGACTGATGCTGCAGGCCAGCGTACTCAAGGACGTCCAGATCTGGCAGATCTGCCTGGTCGGCGCGGTCCTCATGGTCATCTGCGGAACCTTGAAGCCTAAGGAGGCCCTCAAATCCATCCCTGTCAGCATGCTGCTCCTCGTCGTCGGCGCGCTTGCCATGGCCGGAGCCCTCTCCGCGACCGGAGCCGGCGATCTGATCGGCGGCGGCATTTCCAAGGTAGTTCTGGCGCTGAACAACAACTACCTGATCGGTCTGATCTTCTTCATCATCCCCTTCATTCTGACACAGTTCATGTCCAACCGCGGCGCAATGCTGATCTTTATTCCGATCGCGATCGCTACCTGCTACAATGTCGGCGGCAACCCGGTCGGCCTGATCATCCTGATCCAGGCTGGCGCTCTGACCGCGTTCATGACCCCGATGGCCACCGCGGCCGTTCCCTACATGATGGAGTACGGCGGATACGACCAGAAGGACATTCTCAAAGGCGGCTGGCTCTTTGCGATCCTCGGCTGCATCATCTCCGTCGGCTGGATCATGACGATCTTCCCCGTTCTCTGATCCTTTTCCGAACAACCGTTGCAAATTCCCGGGAATGCCAGTATAATGATTCCCGGGAGTTTGCATAAAATGCTGAATGCTACACGACATGGGAGGTCCACATGAAAATTACGTCCATTGAACTGCTGCCTGCCAGCAAATACCTGTTTATTAAAGTTCATACCGATGAAGGCGTCTATGGCACCGGCGAGGTCGGAGCCTGGGGTTATCTGGACGGGTGCGTCGGCGTGCTCAAGAAGATGGAAGGCTATCTGATCGGTCAGGACCCGTTCCGGATCGAACATCACTGGAACTATCTCTACCGCAGCATGTATTTCCGCGGCTCCATCCTGATGAGCGCTCTGTCCGCGATCGACATTGCGCTCTGGGACATCAAAGGGAAAGCGTTAGGTGTTCCCGTCTATGAGCTGCTGGGCGGCAAGTGTCGTGATAAGGTCCGCAGCTATGAGGCTGTGTTCAAATTCACTCCGGAGGAGATCGCCCAGCGCTGTGTAGAGCTGCAGGGCATGGGCTTTGACGCGGCGCGGCTGATGATCACAGGTGATATCCGGCTGAAAACCGCGAAGCGCCGCTCTTCTGTCTACAATGCAAAGGTCTCCGATTATATCAAGATCGTAAAGACAGTTCGGGAGGCGGTCGGCGACGAGTTCGACCTGATCCTCGAATGTCACCGCAGCATGGACCCAATGGAGGCCATTGCCTTTGCCAAAGGCGTGGAGGAATACCGTCCCCTGTTCCTGGAGGACCCGATCCCGCCTGATTCTCCTGAGGCTATGGCCGACGTGGCTGCACGGACCAATATCCCCATCGCTACCGGCGAGCGTTTCATCAACATCCAGGAATTCGAGACCATCTTCCAAAAGCACGCCGCCAAGTATGTCCGGCCCGACGTCTGCGCCTTGGGCGGTCTGACCCCCTCGAAGAAGGTCGCCGCTATGGCGGAGGCCAACTACTGCAAGATCGTGCCTCACAACCCGCTGGGGCCTGTCTCCACCGCGGCCTGCTTGCAGCTGGACGCTGCCATCCCAAACTTTGCCATTCAGGAGTTCCCCTCCTTCTATCATCAGGGAAACGAGGCGGAAATGACGAAAGAGGCGTTCGAGGAGGACGCCGGGTACATCGTCATCCCGGACCGTCCCGGCATCGGGATCGAACTGGTAGACGACATTTGCGAGCGCTTCCCGGCAAAGCCCCGCAGCATCTCCTGCCAGATCGCTCATGACGGTTCCGTCTATGATCTGTGAGGCGTTTGAAAGATGAACCGGCAGGAATTTATCGCCTCCTGCGCGGCGCTCTCGGAGCGGGAGCTGCTGGATATCGCGCTTGAGAGCCGCAGAATGGCTGCCGCCCGCATCCCGCCGGAGGTTGTCGCCCGTTTTCGAAGCCTGGACGACGTGACCGAGGCGCATGAGCTCTACGTGCCGACGGCGTTTGGCAAGACCCACGTATACGTCGTCCGGGAAATCGCCCGAAGCGATCTTTTGCCGGTGGTCGTCAATGTCCACGGCGGAGGCTGGAGCCTCGACCACACAGAGCGTGACATCTATTTCTGCCGCAGGCTGGCGCACAGACTCCATTGCCTAGTCGTGGACGTGGACTATGTCCTGGCCCCGGAGCATCCCTATCCCGCCGCGATTGAAGAGATCGAAGCTTTGTTGGACTCCTTCCCCAGTCTGCTGGAGACCTGGGGCGGCGATCTGAACAAGATCGTATTCTGCGGCCAAAGCGCCGGCGGCAACCTGGCTGCCGCGGTCCTGCAGCGCAGGCGCTGGATGGCAGAGCTGGGCGTCAAAGCGCAGGTGCTCTGTTATCTGCCCACAGACAACTACAACGACCACTTTCACGGGGCTGAGCTGGACGCGCGCGGCAGGAGCACCGAGTACTATGGGTTCTTCTACAACCGGGTCTTCGACGAACGGAAGAACTCCGACGTGTCGATCCTCTTTGCCTCGGACGAAGAGCTGCGCCGTCTGCCTCCCACGGACATCGTCACCGCAGGCCTGGACAACCTCTGTGAGGAGGGAAAGGCCTACTATGATCGCCTGGCTGCTGTCGGCGCTGCCGGGGAATACCGCTGCTTTGAAAACAGTCGCCACGGCTTCCTGGTCAACCTCTATGACGAGTGGCAGGAGGGTGAGGACTACGTGGTAAACCGGATTCTGGCATATTTACAGCATTGACCGAAAGGAGATAACCACATGGCGCTCTTCATTGAACAGGAGGCGCAGCGCTGCCTGCACTGCAAGGTGCCGCTCTGCCAAAAGCATTGTCCGATTTCTACGCCGATCCCGGAAATCATTCAGCTCTTTCGGGAGAAGCAGGTCATGCAGGCCGGCAAGGAATTATTCGCCAACAATCCACTCAGTGTGATCTGCGCCACGGTCTGCAACCACGAGGCGCAGTGCGCCGGCCATTGTGTACTCGGCAAAAAGGGCTCGCCGGTCCAGTTCTACCAGATCGAGCGCTATGTTTCCGACACTTATCTGGACCGGTTCCAGCCCGTGCCGGTCGAGAAAAAGCATAAGCGTGTGGCAATCGTCGGCTCAGGCCCGGCAGGCCTGACGGCCTCCATCGTCCTGGCTCAGAAGGGATACGATGTGACGATTTTTGAGCGCAAGCACATGATCGGCGGCATGCTTCGCTACGGTATCCCGGATTTCCGTCTGCCGCGTTCAGTGCTGGACCGCTATCAGAAACTGCTTGACCGCATGGGTATCCACGTCCGCACAGTCACCACGATCGGCGGTGCCATCAAGATCGAAAACCTGCTGCGGGACGGTTATGCGGCGGTCTTTATCGGCTCAGGAGCCTGGCGCCCCCGCACGCTCGATGTTCCCGGAGAGTGCCTGCCCAACGTCCATTTCGGCGTCTCCTATCTGGAAAACGCGGGCAACGTGGATCTCGGAAAGACAGTAGCCGTTATCGGTATGGGCAACGTGGCCATGGACGTGGCGCGGACCGCTTTTCGCCACGGCAGCGAGCGGGTAATGCTCTTCTCCCGGGATAACAGCGCGACGGCGAGCTCCCATGAGATGAGCTACGCCACCCTCGACGGCACGGAGCTGGTCTACGGCAAGCAGATCGTCCGCATTGAGCCCGAGGGTCCTGTCTTCAAGAATTCCATTCTGGACGAGAACGGACAGGT
>JAEEGL017293262.1_pt1 | contig 10021 bp, 2 predicted proteins | sample 9134231 | NCBI WGS metagenome assembly JAEEGL01 (sample SAMN16246548, study PRJNA631951) | gut metagenome | biome: gut microbiome; feature: rumen; material: fiber-attached | host: Bos | place: Iran: Karaj | collected 2018-10 | reverse complement strand
TTCAGCAGGATTATCTTGCCAAATATGATTTGGACTTGAATATTTATCAATTTGATGGAAAAGGCATATTGGAGCAAGTGGCCCCTAAACGAGCTCTGAATCAGTGGTTGATGAAAAATATTTTTCCCTATTTATTAGAAAAAGATAATAAAAAAATAGAGAAAGGCAGTAAAGACTTTGATAAGAAAATAGAGTTTACCTTTGGTTATGGAAAATGTCTATTGGCAATTCAGGATAATTCTGAAATAATCGTAAATTCAGTAAGTTCTGGAGAAGATTGTTTTTTTACCTGGGCAAATAGGTTTCCTAAGAGCGTATTAATATTTGGAAACAGGCTGCCAAGTCAAAAAGTCATATTCAAAGAAGCTGAATCAAAAATACAAAAAGACAGAGACTTTTTGTATATGGGAAAATTAGAAGATAAAGCAGAAACAGAGCAAGAGGCAAATTCTATTGCTGCTAACCAGTATTTATCAAGCAAATCATTAGAATATGGAATTTACAATAATCAGGAGTGGTATTTTTCTGCAAATAAAAATGGAGAAAAATACTATATAGCTTACAAAATAAGTTCTAGTGTTTATTCCAGAGGAATTATCTTTTTAAGATATTTGTTTTTGATATTAATTCCATTGCTGCTTTTTTTTATAATGCGGTTTACTGTTAATTATAATTTAAATTTAAAGCAGTTGATTCTATTGATTTTCATGGCATCGGCGATGATTCCATTAGGTATGATTAGCACAGAAAGCTTTGAGAATATAGAAACCTATTCTGATATTTATAAAAATGAATTAAAGTCTTCAATGGAAGCAACAATTTCAAATTGTATTCACAATTTTGATAATTATATAACTTTTTGTTCTGATAATCTTAAACAGCTTACGGAGCCAGAAAACAACATATATGATTTTGATAAAATCTCAAACCAGATAACAAAGGTATACCCTGATTCTAAATTTTCTGTTCGTGATGCTGCTTGCGAAATAATGTATGCCAACTGTCCTTTGTATTCATCGGGGCAAAATACTTTATATAAAGCTATAGGCAGAAGTTGCATAAAAAAATACAATCCAGACAGATTTGATGAATTGCCCTATAATGGCAATGAATTTGTTGAAGAAATGATTTCGAGAGAAGATTTGGGAATAAGCCACCTGACTAATAATCCAAATCGATTGCAGTTTATTTATAATAGTGGAATGAGGATGCTTTTGTATATAAAGCTTTTGCCTAAAACTGCGGGTAGAGCTGCTCTTTTATATGTAATTTTAAATATTCAGAATACAATAAAAGAATATATAAAAAACATTGATAAAAGAACTTTGGTGTTAAATCAGCAGCAAATAAATCTTATAGCTTTTAGTCCTACTGGTTATAAATGGTTTCTTCCACCAGAGAATATGAAAAATAAGCAATTTATGGAGCAGGCAGAAGCCGCTTTTATTACAGGAAAACCTAATTTTAGAAAGATTAAAGATAATGGTAAATCATATTATTCTTTGTGTGTTTCAGATAATGAATATTATGAAGTCTGTTATTTAGGCGTAATCCCAATAGATAGGCTTGAAAGAGAAATAACAAGAAAGAAAATAATTATTTTAATCTGCGCTATTCTATCTGTATTTCTTTTTACAATAATGACAACCTGGATAGTTAACCAGCTTATAAGACCTTTGGGAGATTTGGAAAAAGGTATTATAGCTTTGGAAAACCGAAATTATGAAGTTCAGATTGATGTACCCCAAGGCAAAGACGAGTTTGTTCAGCTTTTCAAAGAATTTAACTTTATGATGGGTGAAAACTATGATATGCAGATGGCGAAAAACGTTCAGGAAGGCATAATAACAACAGTTTTCCCTCAGACCGATAATTATATAATTTCTGGAAATACCTATTCTGTAGACAAGTTGAATAGTAACTGCCTAACTTCGTTTAAGCTGCCAGACGGTAAAATCCTTTTCCTTATAGGTAATATTACAGGCACAAGCATAGGTTCTGCGCTTATGATGGCTTTTATAAGGTCTGTAACTTTTCACTGGAGTCAGAAAGAGCAGAATAATCCATTATTGTTGCTGGAAGCTATAGAGCAGATGTTTAATTCAAACAAAACCAGACATATGTATATAGGTTTAATCTGTGGAATACTTGATCCAACCATTGGGGATATTAAATTTGTTGTAAGAGGGCATATTTTCCCGCTATTTTTAAGACAGAATAAGAGTGTAGAATGGATTGGTAAACCTTCTATGCCCATAGGCATTAGTAAGAAATCAGAAAATATACTTATGGAAACAAAGCTTTTGCCAGGTGAGAGAATGTTGTGTCTTACTAACGGCATAATTGAAATTAATTGTTCTGAAGAAAAAAACACTGTTTACAAATTAATTGAAAAATGGGCAGTTGAAACGTCAAATGAAGGTGAACAAAACTGGTTGGATAATATAAAAGCAAAATTTGATGAATTTTGTATATTCAACAACGCTAAACAAACAGAAGATATAACTCTGTTTTCTATTATTTCAAACAGTTCTGAAGGAGAGCAGGGATGAGCGAAAAAAAAGTAAAATTCATTTCTGTTTCCTTTGGAAAACTCTTTTTGTTTTTCCTGCTGTTATTTGACTTTGTAATTTACTATACTTCTTTGCAAACTTCAGCAAAACTTATAGAAGAGAATGAAAAACAAATAGAATCATATATGTCTTCCGAACTGGATTCTGTTATTAATGACACATCAGTAGAAGGTTACGTATGGAAAATATTTGATAGAATCAAATCAACTGCAAAACAATATGGAATTGAAAGCGATGAGCTGTCGAAGGTCATTTCAGAATGTGATACAAAATATAAGACAAAGGCCAAGTTTTTCTTTTATAAGAATAAAGAATTTATAAAAGGCTTTAATTATGAAGAAAAAGACTTATTCATTTTTACAGATATTTTAAAACAATTAAGCTATGATAAGGATGAACAGCGGTATATCGAAGCAAATAGAAAGACCCATCAGATATTACAGGGATATTTTGGTTCAGGTAGTCGCTTAGAGTTAATTAACCTTGTTCCTGGGCTCTTAAGAAGATATTTTTCTAACGAAACAAAACAGTTTTATCATTGGGAAGAAAAACCTGATGGGTTTGGAATCTTTTTCTTTTCTACTGAAATTCCAGATTTCTTCGAACGTTTTAAAATTAATTTTTCAGAAAAAGCAAATAATAATATAGGTGCAATAGATAGCAGCAATGAGAAGATTGTACCTCCTTTGAATTTTACCACAGAACAAACTCATTCAGCATATTTAAAGACAATAAAGTCTAGTAAGGCATTTGTTGATGCATATGGCTATTATTGGTATTTCCAAACAACTATCCACTCTGAAAAAATCTGTTATGTTATTCCAACAGATTCAAATATTAATTCTTTCTTTAACTGGGCAGGTTTGTTAGAAAAGCTATCGCTTATATTTTTCTTTGTAATTTTGTTAATATACATAACTTCGCTAATTAAAGTTGTTCCAGGAAAGAATACTATCGAGTTTCTTGATAATCTTTCAATTAGATACAGAATTATAGGTTTATTGCTGATTTCTTCATTTTTCCCTGCTGTTTTATCGCTGATATTTGGTCTTTCTTTGCTTTCTGACAAGGAAAAAGTATTGGAAGAAGCTATATTTAGCGAAAGTCTTGCGGGAATAAGCAATATAGATGATCAATATAAGGTGTTAAAGAGCAATGCTTTAAAGTTATCATTAGATTTACGTGAAGCTGCTAAGCACGAAAAGTTTACAAGGGAAAAGCTTGAAAAGTATCTTGATAAGTATTCAATACACCATGAATTAGCATATTTCGAACTTAGAGATGAAAAAGTCAATACCTTGTTTTCATTGTTTGATCGTGAAACTAGTGGGGTTGCAGATACGATAGACCTTATATGCAGAATAGTCTTAAAGTTGCATAGCCCGAAAAGAGTAGATACAACAAAACTGAATATATCTCCTGGTGAATTAGTAAGTGAATCTGTGCTTTCTACAGATGAACTCGGGTTTTCTACTCTTTTAAGACAAAGAGGTAAACAATGGACTCTTAGAGCTGGGGCGCACCCGACTATATGGTATTGGGACGTATATCCAGAACTGGCTACAGGTCCAGCTTTTCTCTGTGTTACGGTACAATCTGCCACTGCATTTAATCGCCAGGTTGCAGAATATTTCAAACATTTACAGCTTTCCAGTGATAGTATGCAATTGTATGCTTTTATCTCTGATAACTGGTATGTTCCTAGACTTTTTCCAGAAGACAAAAACGCTACTCTACCTGTAAAAGAACTTATTGATATTGCTGAAACGGCATTTAAAACCAATAAAGTCTTGTTTAGAACTATAGTTATTAACGGAAAACATTACTGGGTAACAGCAAAGGAAGAAAAGAACGTCAGAAGTCATGTCTTTATGCATCTTATTAGCAAGGAAGAAAGATTGAAAGTCTTGGATCCTTACAAATGGCAACTGGCTATAAGTGGCATTTTTACTCTTCTTATTTCTATTTTAGGAGCATGGTTCATCATCAGTCTTGTAATATTGCCTGTAAACGATTTAACTAAGGGAATTGAAGCAATTAGATTCAGATATAAAGATTTCAGTATTCCAGTGAGAAGAAAAGACGAATTTGGTGAGCTTGCTGTAGCTTTTAATCATGTATTAGGTGAACTTACCGATTTAGAGCAGGGAAAAATCGTTCAAGAAAGTCTTCTGCCCGCTTCAGCACCAATAGTTGATGGTTATGATTTTGCATTCTTTACTGTTTCGGCTTCTGACTTAGCAGGAGATTATCATGATTATGTCACCTTAGAAGATGGTCGGGTTTCTGTTATTTTAGGAGATGTTTCAGGACATGGTATTTCTGCATCTCTCGCAATGGCGATGGCTAAGGCAACTTTTAATTATGCAAAATCCATAAAGGCAAAATTCCCTGAAGAATTTATGGATATGTTGAATACTATTATCAACAAGGAGTTAAAACCTAGAAATAAGCTGATGACTTTAATTTCTATGGTTCTAAATCCAGAAACAGGTGAAGTTATATTCGATAATGGTGGACAATCTTATCCAGCTTACTATTCAGCTGCTACTCAAAGCAGTGAAGAATTAAAAATGCCCTCATTGCCTCTTGGTGGTATGAAAAAACGTAAGAAGAAACCAGTTATAAAGAATATGGAACCTGGTGATGCTTTTATATTCTATACTGATGGTATTATAGAAGCTTCTTCTGAAAAAGGTGAAATGTTTGGTTATGAAAGATTCTTTGCAAAATTTACTGAACAGATGAAACTTAACATAAGTGCGAAGGAGGCTATCGCCAATATATATCAGACTGTAGAAGATTTTAGAGAATCGGGTCACCATTCAGATGACATAACTTTAATAATAGTCAAACGTAAGTAAAATAGTATATAATAATGAGATGGATTTAGCTGATACTCGCAATAATACTTTTTCAAAAGAAAAAATAATCATTATAGTAATGATTATTTCTGTTCTTATTGGGATTTATCTTGCTTTGAATTCATGGTTGAAGATTGAGGATGACGAGTGGGTTACAAACAGGCAGGAACGGCGAATGTCCCAGACCGAAAAGTTGGCAACAAATGCTGATAGACAGTATTTTATTACAAGAAATATGTTGCCTTTATTGAGGCTGATATGCGAAAGTCAGGAATTTGATATTAATTTTATAAGAGAAGAATATTTAGAGAGATATGGCTTGGATGTTTCAATATATAAGTTTGAGAATAGCAAATTAACAGAAACTGCTCCTGAACAGGCTGCTAATAAATGGTTAATGCGTAATCTTTTCCCTGCTTTAATAGAAACAGATATAAAGAAAATTGAAGCAAAGAGTAAAGAGCTTGATAAAAAAATAGAATATACTTTTGGTTATGGAAAAAATCTGGTTTCTATAAGAAATAACCCTGAAATAGTAATAAATACTGTAATTCAGGGAAAAGAATCCTTTGCTGTTTGGGCTAATCGTTCGGAAAAAGGAGTTATTATACTTAGTAATGGACTTCCTGATAACGATAAAATCTTAAAGGAAATAAAAGGACAGGAATTAAAACTAGATAACCCTGTTATGTCGGGAAGAATCAATAATAAAGACTCTTCTAATGAACATAAAGAAGTTCGGACTGTCTATAGAATGTTTTTTTACAATTCTATAAATCATGGTATTTATAACGATAAGGACTGGTATTTTGTAAGAACTAAAAACAATGAGGTTTTCTTTGCTGCCTATAAATTGTCTAATAGCGTATACTTCAGAGGCTTGGTTTTTCTTAAAATCCTTTTTGTGATAGTTATATTATTAACAGTATTCGTTATCTGTAAATATTCCAGAGACTCAATACTAAGCTTAAAGAAGTTTGTAACCCTTATATTCTTAGCTTCATCTATATTGCCTCTTACAATAACGGGAACTACAAGCTTAGAAAGTGTTGCGACTTTGACTAACATACATAAGAACGAACTTCGTTCTGCTATGGAAGAAGCTATTGGTAATACAATACAGAAATTTGGTAATTATTTGAATAACTGTTCTAGTTCTTTATTAGAGCTTACAGAACCTCCGAATGGAGCTTTTTCTGACATTGAGTCTATTAAGACTGTAGAACAAAGAATTATCAAACAATTTCCTGAAGCTAGAATTACCGTGAGAAATGCTGCTTCTGCTGAATTATATTCTAATAGCACTAGTTATTCTTCTGGGCAGGAAACACTTTTTAAATCTCTAAGCAACAGATATTTGGAAAAATATATGCCTGTTAGATTAAAGGAACTTGAATATTCTGGTAACCCATTCTCTGATGCCTTGGTTAAAAAAGAAGCTTTGGGTTTCAGTGCGATTTGTAATTATCCAAACCAGCTTCAATATATAAAGAATGGCGGCTTCCCATTATTTATTTTTACCAGAGTCTATCCTCCTGAAGTAGGGAATGTTGCTATAATGGCAGTAGAGCCGAAACTTAGAAACGTAATGAAGAAATACTCTCAAAGTCTAGATCAGCACAGTCTTATAGCAAACCAGCAGATTATCAATCTTGCAGCCTATAACCCATTGAAGTTCAGATGGTCTATTCCTCCAAAATTCTCTGAAACCCAGCTTTTCGAACAGGCTAAGGCTGCATATGTTCTAAATAAGCCTATTTTTAGACGTATTAATCAAAAAGGGAACCAGATATATTCGCTTTGTATTCCAAACTCTGATTATGAAGATATTTGCTATATAGGTTCCCTTTCTTCAGATTCTTTTCAAAGAGAGTTAAGGAAACTGAAATTATACATTTTTACTGGTGCTATAGTTGCTGCAATATTGCTGGTTTTTATAATTGGCTGGCTTATGAGAGAATTGATCGCACCTTTAGGTAACCTTGAATTAGGTATAAAAGCTTTGTCTGAACATAAATATGAAACAAAATTAACCGTTCCGCAAGGTAACGACGAGTTGGCAACCCTTTTTAAAGAGTTTAACTTTATGATGGGTGAAAACTATGATATGCAGTTAGCAAAAAATGTTCAGGAGGGTCTGATTACATCTAAATTCCCAGAAATTGAAGGCTTTTATATTAACGGTTATTCTATGCCTGCGGGAGATTTGGGCGGTGACTGTTTAACTTCTTTTCTTTTGCCTGATGGAAAACTACTGTTCCTTATTGGTGATTTAACAGGTCATAGCATAGGTTCAGCATTAATGATGTCTTTTGTTCGCTCCGTAACCTTTAACTGGAGCCAGAATCCAGAAGAAAAACCTGCTTCTCTAGCTGATTCAATAGACCAGATGCTTCGTGACAATCATATGGAACACATGTTTATGGGCATTATATGCGGAATATTAGACCCTCAAAATGGTAAGTTAAAATTTATTACAAGAGGGCATATCTATCCATTATTCCTACGTAATGATGGCAGTGTTGAATGGTTGGGCGAACCTGCATTACCTTTGGGGATTGGCAAAAGAAAGCTTTCGGTAGAACAGGAAACCGTTCTTTTACCAGAAGAAAGATTACTCTGCATCTCAGATGGTTTTATAGAAATACATAAAGAAAATGGTATGACCATAGATTATGATGTTGTTGAAAAATGGGCTAAACATACTATTGATGGTGATAATTCAACATGGCTGCAAAGAATTGAAGGAAAATATCGTGAATGGGTCAGCATGAACAAAGCTGAACAAACAGATGACGTAACATTATTCACGATTATTTCTGAAAAGAAAACTAGAGGAGAAGAAAATGGCAAATAAAGAAAATCCTACTAGTGCTTCTTTTGGAAAGATTTTTCTGGGATTTTTAATGATTTTGCTTTTGGTTTTGTTTGTTATCTCTATGCAGACTTCTGCTAAAATCAAGGTCGATAACGAAAAGAGATTGGAAGAAAGTCTTGCTTCAAAACTTGATACAATAGTTTCCAAGTGCTTTTTGCACAATTATGTCAGAGACTCTTTCCAGAAAATTATATTGGAAGTGAAGACAAAGGGTGCTGAATCCAAAGAATTATCAAATCTAGTAAAAGAATGTGAAATAACAAATAATATCAGAATGAAAGGTTTTTTCTATAAGAATAACCAGCTTATACAGTCTGTTAACGCTACTTCAAAAGATTTAGAGCTCTTTACTGACCTATTTAAATACATGGCATTAGATAGGTTAGATAAAGACTTTGTTGAGGCTCATAGAAAAACTTTAGATAAGCTTGTTGAATGCTTTGGTATTGGAACTAGATTGGAATTGATGAAAATTCATAAAGGCTTTTTCACTAAATTTCAGGCAATGGATAGAAAACAACATTTTCACTGGAATATATATAATGATGGAAATGGTTTGTTTTTATATACTTATCATATGCCACCTTTGGATACTCGTTTTAAGAATGTTCTAAGAAATTACCATGATAATAATTTCGGAGTTATTTCATCAGACAACAAGAGTATAGTTCCTCCTGCAGGCTTTACCGAAGATCAGGCACTAACTGCATATATAAAGACTACAAAATCAAATAAGCCTTTTATTCAGTCTTTTGACCATTATTGGTATTTTCAGACTAATCGTTTTGATGAAAAATACTGCTATACAGTTCCTATAAACGATAATAAATTTATTTCTTATGACTGGACAGGTCTGTTACAGCAAATTTCTGTATATTTGTTTGTAATCGTGGTTATCCTTTTTTTGACTTCGATGATTAATTTTTTCCCAGGGAAAAGTGTAGTAGATTTTTTAGATAATCTTTCGATTTTATATAGGATTATCGGTATTTTCACTATGGCTTCTATTTTCCCTGTTTTAATGACTTTGGTTATAGGAACTTCTCTATTGTCTGATAAGCAGAGCGTTATAGAGAAAAACATTCTTAGTGAAAGCCTTGATGTTATTTATAATATGGAAAATCAAAGAGAAGTTTTGATTGATAATACACAAATAATGTCAGAAGATTTGCGTGACGCAGTTAAACAGGCTTATTTAAATAAACAGCCTGTAGACCATAAACTCTTTTATAAGTATCTGGATAAGCACTCTATTAATACGGAATTAACTAGATTAGACGTTAGAGATAGCGATATAAAGACTATTTTTACAATGGATGACAGGGAAACTCAGGGTGGGGCTAACATTTTTGATATAATTTGCAGGATAGTATTAAAACTGCATAGTCCTGAAAGAATTAATTTAAAGAACGTAAGAATATCTCCAGCAGAGTTGGTTAGCGAGTCTGTTTTATCTACTGACGAATTAGGTTTTGCTACTATTATACGACAAAGAAACAAGCAGTTTCTTTTCAGGGTAGGGGCTTTCCCGACTCTATGGTATTGGGATGTATATCCTGATTTGCCTGACGGACCAGCTTTTATCTGTATTACTACTCAGTTGGTAACAACATTTTATAAACATATTAAAGAGTATATATATTCTTTGCCTCCAAGAAGAGACAATATTCAACTAGGTGTTTTTGTTAATAACCCACATTACATCG
>JAEEGL016491477.1_pt1 | contig 10021 bp, 5 predicted proteins | sample 9134231 | NCBI WGS metagenome assembly JAEEGL01 (sample SAMN16246548, study PRJNA631951) | gut metagenome | biome: gut microbiome; feature: rumen; material: fiber-attached | host: Bos | place: Iran: Karaj | collected 2018-10 | reverse complement strand
GTTCAGCAGATGCTCAAAGTCCGGTGTGGCGATCAGGGAAAGCGGCGCCTGGACATCCGTTCCGATCGGAATCAGATAGAAATTCGGAAGGTTGGTCCGATACAGCGCGTCTTCCAGTGTACACTGACCGGAAAGCAGATGCGCCAGACCCACGCTTCTCCCGCCCAGCTGAATATCATACTGGGCGGTCATTACGCTCAGGCGCATGTCCGCGTCAATCAGCAGCACCCGTTTGCCGCGCTTTGCCATATTTGTCGCGATCTGGATGGAGATGAAGGTTTTTCCATCATTGGCCTCGCAGCTGGTAATGACAATCTTCTTTATATTTTTCCCGCTGAAGGAAAGATTGGAGCAGATGGTGTTGATAGCTTCCGATCCGGCATAATCCAGATCCAGGTTCCGGTTAATCATCGCCGAGTTCATGCTTTTTTCTCCTCCTGCTGCTCCTCTTTGTTCTCGGTCTTCTTCCGGCGCGATCCGGAGTGTTTCGCCCTTTCCTCGGCCAGGTTATTCTCACTCAGATCCTGTACCGGCACCATGCCCAGGGTCGGCAGATTGCCCACCTTGGCAATATCATCTCCGGTAACGATCCGGTCATCCACGATAAACCGGACGGTCACCACTGCAATCGCCGCGATCATCCCCAGGATAAAACCGATGGCAATGGTCCGCGTTTTCTGGGGAGATACCGGCCGGGTAGGCATCATGGCTTCTTCGAAGATATTCGGCTCACGGATGTCCATTTTCGCCGCGATGAATTCCCTTGCTACATTCGCATAGGTATCCGCCAGCATTTTTGCTTCCTCCGGATCCGGAGATTTGGCCGTAATGTACAGCACATGCGTACTTGTCGGATTCGTAACATTGATCATTCCGGCCAGATCCGTATAGGAGTAATCCAACCCAAGCCGCTGCTCCACCAGTTCATGGACGTGCCAGTTCTTAAACACTTCCTGATAGTCCGCCGCCAGGTTGGAACCGATCTGCAGGTCGGACAGAGAAATTGCCGTCTCCGATCCGACGATATAGATTTTGGACGTCGCCTGATAAATCGGCTTGGCCAGGAAATACACATAAACCCCGGCAATCGCGGCACACAGGAAGGCGGACAGCAGAATCCAGTGAATCTTTTCCAGCATGCGCAGTGCCAGCGCGCCGAGATCAATCTCCATCTCGCTGTCCGTGTCCACATTCACCACACTGACTGCATTCCCGATATTTCCGTTTGCATCCTGAACTGTCAGTTCGTTATCCGTCCTTCTAGCCATGCTCCACCTCATCCTCAATTCAAGGCATATTTCGCACACACGAAACAAGCGCCAAAAATGGCAATTAAAATTATATCAGATTTTTTGCCGGTCCACAAGATCCAGAAGAGCGATTTACCGATTTCCTTCGATCTTTTTCCCTCAATTTCAGCCCGGCAGGGGGAAGAAAAGTGCTGTTCTCAGTATTCCATTTCTGCTTCATACACCTGATCCACATTGCCGCGCAGCGTGACACGGCCGTTTTCGTACCGGACGAACAGATTGCCTCCGGGAACCTGTACCTGAATGTCCGTTCCCTCCCTGCAGTATCCGTTCTCCACGGCTGCCGCCGCGGCAGCGCAGGCACCGGTTCCGCAGGCCATAGTTTCCCCGCTGCCGCGCTCCCAGCAGCGCATCCGCAGCGTCGTGGGATTTACCACGCGGATAAACTCCGTGTTGACCCGGTCCGGGAATATTTTCGCATGTTCAAACTGCGGCCCCAGATGAGGCAGATCCAGCAGATCCACATGATCGGTGAACACCACGCAGTGGGGATTTCCCACGGATACACAGGTCACCCGGAATGTCTGAATCTCTGTAGCTGTCCGGGTCTTGTTGGGCCCGCTGATCTGTATCGATACGTCAACCGCGCGGTCACACTGCAGCAGCACCGGCACATCTCTCGGAGCAAAGCTGACGGGACCCATGTCGATAATCACGGACCGCACCTGCCCGAACCGGCTGATCAGGTGCAACGCCCTGACTCCCCCTTCGGTTTCAATCGTTATCTCATCCTTCTCCACAAGATTCCTGTCCCGAAGATACTTGGCTGCGCAGCGCAGCGCATTGCCTCCGATTGCCCCTTCCGTACCGTCCCGGTTGAAAAGCATCATTTTTGCGTCGGCCTTCTGGCTGGGCCGCAGCAGCGCCAGGCCTTCCGCTCCTGCCCCAAAGTGGTTCTCGCACAGGCGCACACACAGGCTTTCGATCCCCTCTACCCGATTCTGAAGCCCGTCAATCAGAATATAATCATTCCCCGTTGCCTGCATCTTGACAAATTTCAGCTTCTGGCGGCAGGTGCGCATGCGGTTCAGATCCACCAGCTCCGTATTCCGCTCGGAATACCGGGACAGCAGCGTATCCGCCAGGGCCCGGGCGGTATCCAGGCTTGTAAAGCAGGGAATCCCCAGCGCCAGCGCGCGGCGATGCAGGGCAATATAGTCCTGCACCGTATCATCCAGAAGCGCGCCGGTATAAACAATATACCGGATTTCTCCGCTGGCAAGAAGTTCAAACACGTGATCGCTCTCCCGGATTCCGGAAACGGTCCGAACCGGAATGCCCAGCCTGGCAATCGTTTCCGCCGTGCCCTCCGTAGCATACAGCGCGCATCTCAGATCATAGAATCTGCGGGCCAGCTCGATGATTTCCGGGTAATCATATTCCGCCACGCTCAGCAGAACTCCCGTTTCCTCATCCGCTTCCGTCACCCGCATGCCGGCAGCAGTCAGTCCCTTGAACAGTGCTTCGCTGACGTTCTTCCCAATCCCCAGTACCTCTCCGGTGGATTTCATTTCCGGACCCAGATAGGAATTCGCGTCGGACAGCTTTTCAAAGGAGAATACCGGCACCTTCACCGCCGAATAAGGGGGCGGCGTCCGCAGTCCCGTACCGAAGCCCAGATCCGCAAGCGGTTCCCCCAGCATGACTCTCGCTGCCAGGTCCACCATGGGGACTCCTGTCACCTTGCTGATATAGGGTACCGTGCGGGAAGCCCGGGGATTGACTTCAATCACGTACAGCTCCCCGTGAAAAATCAGGTACTGGATGTTCACCAGTCCCCTGGTTCCCAGTGCCAGCGCCAGTTTTTCGCTGGCGGAGACCACGGTATCCATCATATGGTCGTCGAGTGTGTAGGGCGGATAAACGGCAATGGAATCCCCGGAATGGATGCCTGCTCTTTCCACATGCTGCATAATCCCCGGGATCAGAACATCCCGGCCGTCGGAAATCACATCCACCTCCAGCTCAATTCCTGGCATGTACTGGTCCACCAGTACGGGATTTTCGATCCCGTGGGCCAGAATACGGTGCATATAGGTGATGACATCCTCGTCCCGCCGTGCAATGGTCATATTCTGCCCGCCGATCACGTAACTGGGGCGCAGCAGCACGGGATAATTCAGCCTGTGCGCGGCTTCCAGCGCCTCCGCCAAGGTCAGGACGGATTCCCCCCTGGGACGCCGGATTCCAAACTTTTCCAGCAGTGCATCAAACCGGGAGCGGTCCTCCGCCAGGTCGATCCCGTCGGCGCTGGTTCCCAGAATCGGAATGCCCCGCCGGTCCAGCGCCTGCACCAGGCGAATAGCGGTCTGTCCTCCGAAGGCCACCACCACGCCCTGAGGCTTTTCCACCTCAATGACGCGGAGTACGTCTTCCTCCGTCAGCGGTTCAAAGTACAGCCGGTCCGCGGTGTCATAGTCGGTGGAAACCGTCTCCGGGTTGTTGTTGATAATCACGACGTCATAGCCCAGCTCCCGCAGGGTCCAGACGCAGTGAACGCTGGAATAGTCAAATTCAATACCCTGACCGATGCGGATCGGCCCCGATCCAAGCACCAGCATCACGGGCTTTCCGCTGCGCGGATGGGATCTGGATTCACACGCAGTCAGCCCGGAGCGATCGCATCCGGCACAGTCCGGATCTCCGGTCCGCATGTCATCCCTGCCGCAGCTGTCAAAAACTCCGTAAAAATAGGGTGTCTCTGCGTCAAATTCCGCTGCGCAGGTATCCACCATGCGGTAGGAAATCTCTGCCCGGGGAAGTTCCTTTCTTCCCGACAGCCGACGCAGTGCTGCGTCGGGATATCCAAGCTGCTTTCCTCTGAAATAGAGTTCATCCGTCATTTCCCCGGAAACAGCTGCCTCATAGTCCGCCAGATTCTTCAGCTTCCAGAGGAAAAACTCATCTATTTTCGTAATCTCATGAATTTCTTCGATGGAAATCCCGGTCTTCAGCGCTTCAAACACGGTAAAAAGCCGGTAATCGTCCACTCTTTCCAGCCGCTGCAGAATCGGTGCGGAATCCTGCGCGTCCCGGTTCAGAGTATCCTGTCCGATCTCCGCGCCGCGGATTGCCTTCATCATCGCCATTTCGAAGCTGGATCCGATGGCCATCACTTCTCCGGTAGCCTTCATCTGGGTACCGAGTTTCCTAGATGCATTGGCAAATTTGTCAAAGGGCCATTTCGGCATCTTCACAACGACATAATCCAGCGTCGGCTCAAAGCATGCGCAGGTCTTTCCGGTTACCTCGTTTCTGATTTCATCGAGAGTATACCCCAGTGCGATGCGGGTCGCCACCTTCGCAATGGGATACCCTGTCGCCTTGGAGGCCAGTGCAGAAGACCGGGAAACCCGGGGATTGACCTCAATGACGGCATACTCGAAGCTTTCCGGATGAAGCGCAAACTGGCAGTTGCATCCTCCCACAATTCCCAGCGCTGAAATAATATTCAGGGAAGCTGACCGGAGCATCTGATACTCCCTGTCCGAAAGCGTCAGAGCCGGCGCCACAACCACGCTGTCCCCCGTATGCACGCCCACCGGATCCACGTTCTCCATGCTGCAGACCGCGATCACGTTCCCGATGCTGTCCCGCATGACCTCAAATTCGATTTCCTTCCAGCCCGCAACGGATTTCTCAATCAGTACCTGCGTAATTGGGCTCAGGGTCAGTCCTCCGCCCGCGATCTCCCGCAGGGCGGCTTCATCCGCCGCGCTTCCACCGCCTGCTCCGCCCAGGGTATATGCCGGACGGACAATTACGGCATACCCGATTTCTTCCGCCACCTTCACCGCTTCTTCAACGGTGTTCGCGATGCCCGAAGGGATGACAGGCTGGCCGATGGCCTCCATGGTTTCCTTGAACAGCTTCCGGTCCTCCGCCCTGCGGATGGCGTCAATGTTCACCCCGATAAGGCGGACATTTTCTTCCTCCAGGAATCCCTCTTCCTGCAGCTGCATGGCCAGCGTCAGCGCGGTCTGGCCCCCTAAGCCCGCCAGCAGGCTGTCCGGTTTCTCCCTGCGAATAATGCGTTTCAGCGTCGGCACGGTCAGCGGCTCCAGGTAGATCTCGTCCGCCAGCGCCTGATCAGTCATGATGGTGGCCGGATTGGAGTTCACCAGTGCGGTCTCCACTCCCTCCTGCCGAAGCACCCGGCAGGCCTGCGCCCCGGCGTAATCAAACTCGGCAGCCTGACCGATCACGATAGGTCCTGAACCGATCATCAGTACTTTTCGGATCCGTTCATCCTTCGGCATTGTCTTCTCCTCCCATCAGGCTGCAGAATCGGTCAAACAGAAACCCGGTATCCTTCGGCCCGGCGCAGGCTTCCGGATGAAACTGCGTGGTAAATGCCCGCAAATCCGGATAGTCAATTCCCTCGCAGGATCCGTCATTGGCATTCACAAAGCGCAGTTCTCCCCGGGGCAGGGATTCAGCCCTGACGGCATAGCCGTGATTCTGGCTCGTGATCCAGGTACGCCCTGTCCGCAGATCCTTCACGGGCTGATTCGCTCCGCGGTGACCGAATTTCATTTTTTCGGTTTCACCCCCCGCCGCCAGAGCCGCCAGCTGATGCCCCAGGCAGATGCCGAAAAGCGGAACCTTTCCCAGCAGACGCCGAATCTGTTCGATGCAGAAAGTATTTTCCGCCGGATCGCCGGGGCCGTTGCTCAGCATAATCCCGTCCGGCTGCAATGCCAGTACCTCCTCTGCGGTAAATCCGGCGGGCACCGCCGTTACCTCGCAGCCTCTGCGGTTCAGTTCCCGTATGATGTTCCGTTTCGCCCCGTAATCGATCAGCACGACCGAAAAACGTTTCTCTTCTTCTGCAGGATACACAGCCGGACCGGAGCAGGTCACCTGAGGAACAACGCCGCTCACGGTATATTCCAGAATTTCCTGCAAATTTTCCGGAATCTCCCTGCAGATCTTTGCATTCACGACGCCTTCCCTGCGGATCCGCCGGGTGATAGCCCGGGTATCCAGTCCCGCAATGGCAGGAATCCCCTGCGACACAAGATATTCCCGCAAAGTTCCCTCGCACCGGAAATTGCTGGGATGGCTGCATGCTTCATGCACCACATATCCCTTCAAAGCGCTTTTCCCTTCAAAATCAGAAGGAATCACACCGTAATTTCCGATCATCGGAAATGTCTGCATCACAATCTGACCGGCATAGCTGGGATCGGTCAGCGTCTCCAGATACCCGCACAGGTTCGTGGTAAACACAAGTTCACCGACGGCATCCGTATCCGCTCCGATGCTCTCCCCGGAATAAACGGTACCGTCCGCCAGCACCAGATAAGCTTTCTTCATGAACAATTCTCCCCCCGTCAGCGCGGTTGAAGCCTGTTTCTTCAGCCCCGCCCGCGCGGAAATGATCGTAGCATAAACACAACCTCAATGCAAGAATTGGAAATGTTTTTGTTCCCGGAACTGAAATTGTTTTTTCCATTGTCCGCGGAGTATAAATATGGTATACTTTGCCCCGGAATTTTGATTCTGGGTAAGAAAGGGACTGGAACGATGAGTAACTGTGCGATCGTAGGCATAAACTGGGGCGACGAGGGCAAAGGGCGCATGGTCGACCTCCTGACAGAAAAGTATGACGTGGTGATCCGCTATCAGGGCGGCGGCAACGCCGGACATACCGTCATCAACGAGTACGGGAAGTTCGCTCTGCATCTGCTGCCTTCCGGAATCTTCCGCAAGGGCGTTCTGAACATTCTGGGCAACGGTGTTGCGCTGGATCTGGAAAGCCTTTGGACTGAGATGGAGCAGGTTCGCTCCCAGGGCGTGGAAATTGCACCCGACAGCCTGATGATCAGTGACCGGGCTTCCCTGCTCCTGCCCTGGCACCGGCAGCTGGACGGGCTGGAGGAAGCCCGTCTGAAGGATCGTGCCTATGGATCGACAAAGCAGGGGATCGCACCCTTCTATTCTGACAAGTATCAGAAAAAGACCCTGCTGGCCGGAGAACTTTTCGACCGGGATGCGCTGCAGGCTCATGCGTCTCAGCTGCTGGAGTGGAAAAATCTGACTCTGACCGGGGTTTATGGTGCGGAGCCCGCGAAGCTGGAAGACCTGATGGCCTGGCTGGACGAATTCGGCGGCAGGCTGAAGCCTTATATCCGCAATACAACGCAGGTGCTTCGCAAGGCCAGCCAGGAGGGAAAGAGCTTCCTCTTCGAAGCGCAGCTCGGCGCTCTGCGGGATCTGGATTTCGGCATCGTTCCCTATACTACTTCCTCCAACGCGGTCGCGGCTTATGCACCGGTTGGCGCCGGGCTTCCCTCCGCAAAGGTGGATGAGATTGTCGGAGTGGTCAAGGCCTATTCCACCTGCGTTGGCGAGGGACCCTTCGTCTGTGAAATGTTTGGTGAAGAGGCAGAGCGCCTGCGGAAGGCAGGCGCCGAATACGGAGCCAAGACAGGCCGGCCCCGCCGGGTCGGACCTGTGGATCTGGTCGCGACCCGCTACGGCGTCCAGATGCAGGCCGCAACAAAGCTGGCTCTGACCAAGCTGGATGTTCTCAGCGATCTGAAGGAAATTCCCGTCTGCGCCAGATATGAGCTGAACGGGGAAGAAATCGATGAATTCCCCTTCCCCACGCTGCTGGAACGCTGCCGGCCCGTTCTGAAAACAGTTCCCGGCTGGCAGCAGGATATCTCCGGAGTCCGTCGCTGGGAGGACCTTCCGAAGGAAGCCCGCGATTATGTGGAAATGGTTGAGCAGGCCGTCGGCTGCCCGATTGCCTATGTTTCCGTCGGGCCGGAAAGAGACGCGTATATCGAGCGCTGACTGTTCGGTCCCTTCATGAAACAGTCCGAACCTGATTCGCCATCTCATCCGTTCCCAGGCTTCTCAGTCCGGAACATCATTCCGGTGAGCTCCTCCGTGGGAAATTGAAGCACCCGGTATGGAAAGGAAATATCTGAATGTACGATCAGTATGAATCCCCTCTGAGTTCCCGCTACGCCAGCAGATATATGCTGGAGCTGTTTTCTGCCCGCACCCGCATCCGGACCTGGCGCTGTCTCTGGACTGAGCTGGCCAGGGCGGAAAGCGAACTGGGTCTGCCCATTACACCGGAGCAGGTGGCCGCGCTGGAGGCTCATCAGGACGACATCGATTTCGAAGCGGCCGCCGCAAGGGAAAAGGAAGTACGTCATGATGTCATGGCTCATGTTTACGCGTACGGTCTGGCCGCTCCGGAAGCTGCCGGGATCATTCATCTCGGCGCTACCTCCTGCTACGTGACGGACAACGCGGATCTGATTCTTTACCGCGACGCCCTTCGCTATCTGCGGGGTGAACTGCGCAAGGCGATGAAAAACCTGGCGGACTTTGCGGACAAAAACAAGTCCCTTCCCACATTGGGCTATACCCACTATCAGCCGGCCCAGCTGGTTACAGTCGGTAAGCGCGCATCCCTCTGGCTGCAGGACCTGGTATCCGATCTGGAAGAACTGGACTTCGTTCTTTCCTCCATTCCCTTTCTGGGCTGTCGCGGAGCCACCGGTACGGAGGCCAGCCTGATGGAGCTTTTCGACGGGGATCAGGAAAAGATTGAGGAACTGAACCGCCGCCTGACGAAACGCTTCGGCTTCACCCGGATGTTCGACGTCTGCGGCCAGACCTATCCCCGAAAGCTGGACAGCCGGATTCTTTCCTGTCTCAGCGCCGTGGCCCAGAGCTGCTATCGCATGGCGAATGACCTGCGTCTTCTGCAGCATGACCGACAGGTCGAAGAGCCCTTTGAGAAAAATCAGATCGGTTCCTCTGCCATGCCCTATAAACGAAATCCCATGCGGTGCGAACGAATCTGTTCCCTGAGCCGTTATCTGATGGCGGATTCCATGAATGCTGCCATGACGGCCTCCACCCAGTGGCTCGAACGGACCCTGGACGATTCCGCCAACCGGCGGATTTCCCTGCCGGAAGGTTTTCTCTGCGCGGACGCCATTCTTCGGCTGGTGCAGAATGTGACCAGCGGGCTGAATGTGAATGAAAAGATCATTGAGCGCACGGTCATGGAGTATCTCCCCTTTATCGCTACCGAGAATCTGATGATGGAAGCGGTCAAGCACGGCGCAGACCGGCAGCAGGCCCATGAAGCCATCCGGCGCTGCTCCATGGAAGCGACCGCCCGGATGAAGAACGGGGAGTCCTGCAACCTGCCCGGGCTTCTGGCCCGGGATCCGGAATTCAGCCTGACCGAGGAGCAGATTCTGGCCGGCCTGCAGCCGGAAAAATATACGGGCCGCTGCGCAGAGCAGGTGGAGGCTTTCCTTGGCAGGCTGAAGCCCCTGCTGGAAGATGTCGCCGCTGAAGATGTCGAAATTAACGTCTGATCTTCCCGTGGTAACGCGTCTGTTTTCCTAAAGGAAAAGCTGGTCAGGCTTCCTCGCTCCGCGGAAATGCGGAAAATGATAGATAATCAACGCTGTAAGAAGAATGCTTTCACGCTGATTCAAATAAATCAGCGTTTTCCTAAAATACGCTGATATTGGGAGGCAAAATGAACACAAAAATCCCGGTAGCTGTCAATTATTCTCTGGCAGGCGTACAGCCTCCGGAAAAGCCCGCAGAACTGAATCTGATGATCCTGCCCCACCTGGAAGAAATCACTCTCCATCCCGAGCGGCCCATGGTGATTGTCGTTCCCGGCGGAGCTTATGCCTTCTGCTCCTCCCGGGAGGCGGAAG
>JAEEGL016488989.1_pt1 | contig 10021 bp, 6 predicted proteins | sample 9134231 | NCBI WGS metagenome assembly JAEEGL01 (sample SAMN16246548, study PRJNA631951) | gut metagenome | biome: gut microbiome; feature: rumen; material: fiber-attached | host: Bos | place: Iran: Karaj | collected 2018-10 | reverse complement strand
TTGAAATTATTGGGAAAATACCCGTATTCTTTTCCGTTCCAATTCGAGCATTAATGACTGATGAACGAAACGGCAAGGTCCTTCGCCCTGGAACACACTTTTTAGTAACAAGGCTTCTAAAATCACCAAGTCTTAAAGCTGCATTCTATTATGCTGCGCTGACATTTCGAGGAGATTCTATAACTAATACCCCATACTTATCGTCAGATGACCTAATCCGGCTTTTTTCTCCCGCAGAGGCAGCTTCAATTATCGCGCTCTACTTTGTGCAACAACGGCTGAATCATGCCGGAACCTTTGCAAATGATAGAGATTGGCTGGATACCCTGTGTAACGTCCAGGTTCTAAGTGAAATTGGTGGTCACCTTGGAAGTGCTATCCCTCGTTTTGGAATGGATAGAGCTATGTTTGTTGGTGGCTTACCACTACTTGTTGAAGGTTTTTTCTACCTAAACGATATAAATGCTCTTAAAAACTACAAAGAAGATCTGATGGCATCAGGAGAAAACTACAACCTTCAGCGTGAGATAAGCTATTGGGGTTGTACCCGTTTTGATATAGCTGCTAATGTCTTGCAACTACTCGGTTTTGGTATTAAATCATCACACGCATTTTTATCTGCCTTTAATACCAATTCAACCTTAACCCCTTCAGATGCAAAAAACAGTGACGAAGAAGAGTTACTCCTTATGAATGAGTGGATCCAATGCCTCTATCAAACAGGAGCAGAACCAAAGCACGACCATAAGGGCTGCTACTATCCACTTGAAAGAGATGCTCATAAATTAATGTACGAGGTCAGTACCATCCGTCAAAACGGCAGTAAATATTGCTGGCTGCTGCGTACTCAAAAAGATATCGATCCAGAATCGACACCACAGCTCTTCCAAGAGGTCATGCAGAGTATCAAGGAAAAGAACGATCAGATCGCTGGCAATATAACTGAAGAACTTCTTCAAAACCTAAGCCAAGAAGAGATCGATACCCTACACGAGATGGCAAAGGAATCTGAAGAAGAGCAGACGGAGTAAAAACATAAAATAAAATGGCTGATGAAGATAAAAAAGGTTCAAGAAGTCTGCTGCGTGGCACTGGAATTGTCAGCATTCTAACCCTTGTAAGCCGAGTTTTCGGATTCCTTGAACAGCTTCTAATGGCGCGTTTCTTCGGTGCAGGCGGTTTTACTGACGCATTCTTCATCGCCTTTCGTATCCCAAATCTGTTGCGTAGCTTCGTAGCAGAAGGCGCACTTACCTCTGCTTTCGTGCCGGTCTTTACTGAAGAGCTAACCAAAAGCCACGAAAAAGCAGAGAAGCTCCTGCGTGCCACAACCACATTACTTTTAATCATTACACTAACACTTTCCCTTCTTGGAATAATCTTCGCAAGAGAAATCGTAGCATTAATCGCACCAGGTTTTGGATTGGATTCAACGCGCGGTAGCCTTTGCATAATTCTAACAGCTATAATGTTTCCATACATTATCTTTGTAAGCTTAGTAGCAATGCTAAACGGTGCCCTTAACTCCGTAAAACACTACGGCGCAGCACCACTTGCCCAAATCACAATGAACATCACCTTAATAATAGGTGTAATTATCTCCGGTCAATTTATCCCCGAGAAAGCTTTTATTATCCTTGCCTCATTTGTAATCCTTGGTGGCATAACACAATTAATCATTCAAATCCCAACCTTAAAAAAGGTTAAGCTTTACCCCATTCCAGCAAAAAACTTTATTACCAAAGAAACCATTCAGATCCTAAAGCTAATGCTCCCTGCTATCTTTGGTGCTGCGGTGTATCAAATCGGAGTGTTATGCAACTCAATCCTAGCTTCACTCTTAGAAGAAGGTAGTATCTCTTGGCTTTTTTATGCCGATAGACTTTCCCAACTTCCAATTGGTGTATTTACAGTAGCGCTAGCTTCAGTCTTACTTCCAACCCTCTCTCGTGCTGCAGCAGAAAAAAACAAAGCGGATTATGCCGCATCCCTTAGCGATTCACTCCGTTTTACAAGTTTCTGTATGATTCCGTTTTCGGCTTTAATGTTCGCCTTTGCACTCCCAATTACTGTTATCCTCTTTGAACGCGGCGAGTTCATGCGTCACGATTCTGAGATGACAGCTCTTGCGATTCAAGCAATGGCGATAGGGCTATGGGGTGTAAGTTGTAGCTCAATGGTAACAAGGGGTTTTCTAGCCCTTAAAGATACCAAGACACCCCTTTATCTTGGTATCGTAAGTCTTGCCTTAAATCTTGCTATCTCTGTTATCTTAATGGGTGCAGTTTCTGGTGATACAAACGCAGCACAGATTATCTCCTTTATTCAAGCCATCTTTGCCAAAGTTGGTTTGCAATTTAACTTTGGTCACGTTGGACTTGCCTTTGCTAACGGTTTTGCTGCAACCTGCATCCTGCTTTTATCACTATTTTTACTGAACAGACGTCTTACAGGGCTAACTTGGAAGCCGTTTATAACCGCTGCAATAAAAACAATAGCTGCGTCTGCTCTGATGTTAGGCTGCATTTACCTAACTCGACAGCTTTTTTCTTTAAACTCTATCTATTTGAAATTATTGATAGAATCTCTAATTGCCCTTCTTTCTTTTTGCTTTTTTGCAAAAATTTTAAAAATTAAGGAAGCAGAGGAAACTTTTTCCCTTATTTTGCGATTAATGGGTATCACAACGGGGTCAAGGCTCTAACTGAGAACAAAAATTCGTGTCTTAGACAACTTGGTTAGAGCCTTTTTTACTCATTAAAATTAACTTTAGACTGGGAGAGAGTTAATTATGCAAAAAAGAGAAACCATCGTTGCGCGACTTGTAAACGGAAGTAGCAACGCAGCAGAAAACATCAAACAATCATTTAGAATTATAGAAAACGCCAAAACCGAAGCCAAAAAGACTATCAGTGAAAGTCGAGCCCTTGCAGCAAAAAGACTTTTAGAACTTCGTCGCAGAGTTAAAGAACACGCATACAAAAGAGCATCAAAAGATCTTTTAGCAGAAAAACTTGATAATGCAGCCAAAGAACAACGTGCCTTGGAACGTTATGTAAACAATCTAAAACAAGATTGTTTCAAGTTATCAATGATGGTTGTACAAGAGATTTTACATAATGAATTTTCTAAATCAGATCTTCTTATTCAAAAAATCGAAGATGCCATCTCATCAATTTATGATAAAGGTGATTTAAGAATCTTCGTTAGTCCAAAAGATATTAATAACATCAAACAACACTTCCCAGCTGGAACGGTAGAATTTATTGCAAACGAAAATATCGTCCAAGGTAACGCTATCATTCATAGCAAATCAGGAAAGATTGAATTCAACTGGCACGAACAATTCAACACGTTACAAAACTTTATCTTTTCCCAACTAACCGAACAATCACACTAGAGGTATTAAAATGCAATTTCCAGAGTATCAACCACTAAAAATTTCACTTCCACAAATTTCTGGCTTAAAATCAGACGGTAAAGTCATCGCTTTTGGAGGAACCCTTATTACTGCCAAACTTCCAGAAGCTGCAATCGGTGACCTCTGTGAGATCTCAACCAAAACAGGTCATATCCTTGCACAGGTTACATCATTCCAAGATAGTAACGTTAAGCTTGCACCACTTGATCCAGCACAAGGCATTGCACCTGGCGCAGCAATTCGTAATACAGGAATGCCTCTTACTATACGTTGCAACGGTGACCTTTTAGGAAAGGTGCTTGATGCAACAGGTAAAGAGCTTCAAATTGCACCAACAAACCACAAAGAAAAACACGAACAGATAATATTTGTTAATCGTGAACCGCCAGCCGCTCTTTCAAGACCGCTTATCGAAAAACAGTTAATGACAGGTGTTAAGTGTATCGATACCTTAACCCCGATTGGATACGGACAACGCATCGGACTTTTTGCAGGTCCTGGTGTTGGTAAATCAACCTTAATGGGCATGATCGCTAACAAATGCGAAGCTGACGTTTGTGTCATCGCTTTAGTTGGTGAACGTAGTCGTGAAGTACCAGACTTTATCCAACAAACACTCGGCGATTGTATGAAAAAATCAGTTGTTGTTGTTGCAACCAGTGATGAGAGTGCAGCTAGACGTATGCTTGCACCACTTACCGCAACGGCGATTGCGGAACACTACCGCGACCAAGGGAAGAACGTTTTACTACTAGTCGATTCCCTTACCAGAACTGCACGAGCTTTAAGGGAAGTTGGATTAGCTTCTGGCGAGATCCCAGTCCGCCAAGGCTATCCTTCTTCCGTTTATACCGAGCTACCCAAGCTCCTTGAACGCGCCGGCACAGATGCACACGGTTCCATTACCGGCATCTATACCGTGCTAACGCAAGCCGATCAATCCCAGGATCCCCTTGCCGAGGAGCTGCGTAGCCTTTTAGATGGACATATTATTCTTGATCCACAGATTGCAGAGAACGGTCTTTTCCCTGCTTTTGATGCAGCAGCATCCCTCTCACGACTTCAATCCCAGTTACAAAGTAGAGAGGTTCTAGCAGAAAGTAGACTAATCAAGAAAGCTGCTGCTTGCATCAAAAGCAATAAAGAGATCTTGTTATTTGGTGGCACTCCTGACGCAGAGTTAGAAGCGGCACTCGGGGTAGAAGATGATATCCACCAACTAATCGCGCAGAGCCCATACGATGACCATAGTGATGCTCCAAGTCCAAAAGCTATCGCTGAAAAATATGTTGCACTACTTCAACAAGCTAAAGCGAAAAGAGGACAGATGTAATTTATATATATCTACTGTTTGCTACCTGCTACCTGCTACCTGCTGATAAAGCAGCATCAAATTTATCCTTCTTCGTGTCAACAACAAGCGTTGTCGCTTTCGTTGTCGCATCGTCCCGATGCGACTTAGGTGCTTCATCTTAAAACGTAAGATTCAAAGGTCATAAGACGAAGCCTTAAACTGAAACCTTCGATAACTCATCATTACACGACGCTTGGTAAGTCGCACCTGCGACAACGGACCTGCTACCTGCTACCTGCTACCTGCTACCTGCTACCTGCTAATAAAGCAGCATCAAATCTATCCTTCTTTGTGTCAACAATAAACGTTATCGCTTTCGTTGTCGCACCTGCGACAACGTATCTACAACCTGTTATTTGAATTTTCATCTTTAGTTAAAAGATAGATATCGCAAAGCTGCAACCACAAATATCTTCATTTTTTCCCTTTAGATACTTCTTGATCAGAATCGGTATCCTTTTTTGAACCATTCTTTTGCCACTCTTCAAAACCTTTCTTAAAACGAGCATGCCGATCAAGCACTCTTCGTTTATAATCCATCGTTTCTTTAGGTAATTTCAATGCTCCACCACGCGCCAATGCCCGATTTAAATGTCCTGGCCCCCAATTATATGCAATCAAGATCCTCTCTAAATTTGTACCGTAGAACTCATGTAGCTCTTTTAGATAATTAATACCCAAGAATATATTGTATTCTGGATCATCTAGTTCATTTTTACCTTTCCACTCAATATTTTGGTTTTTACAAACATCCTCTGCTGTTGCTGGCATAAGCTGCATTAAGCCTCGCGCTCCAACGTGCGATTTAGCCGTTAACTTAAAAGAACTTTCTGCTGAAATAATAGCTGTAACAAAGAGTGGATCCTCATAATTTGCTTTATAACTTTGGAATGCGATTTGTTGTGCAATCTTTTTCGCATCAAATGTATCCGGATTATATTTTGTAATTTCTGAAATTATAAACTCAACTCTATCTGCATAAAGCTTCTTTTCTTTTAAGGTCATAGAACTGAAGCTGTAATTCTTATAGATCTGATCACGAATATTCCCGATGCTGCCACTATACACCTCTGCAGTTATGAACTTAATCTCTGTTTTTTTCTTGTAGTATTTGTATCCAACTGCAGACAGACAGAAAAAAGCTGCTATCGATAACAAAAAGTAAATAATTCCGATATAGTGATCGTTTAAGTATTTAGGTAGATTACGCACATTACCTATACGAAACTTCTTCTCGTATGGGTCGATCTTATGAGTCGTATGTATCCACTCTTTATTCATCTACACTAATTACGGCTAACTGCTGTCATCTTCTTTGCTGCAAGATCCTTAGCAACCATTTCTATACCATCTTGGTAGAGCTTTTGAACGCTGTGCCACCCCTGTCCACCAGACTTAGAAATTCTTAACAAATTATCAGACAAAGCCTCATCCTGATAATAGTAACTTCCACGCCAGATCTCTTGTCCCGATCTATTGATTAACTCAGCAGAAAAACCAAGTTTAGCCCCACTTTCAGAACCGATAGCTGAACCACGTCTATCCTCGTAACTATGCACCCTTAAAACCAGCATTGCATCAGAACCACTTGCTCTCAAGCTCCTAAGCCAGGCAGATTGAGGAAAACTTCCCATATCTGAAGTATACACACATTCATTCACGCAACCACGAATATCAAAAGACGACTCTGCCCTTAACTGTTTTTCTAACTCATCATAGAAAAGACTTTTTCCTTCACCCAACTTAAGCGCTATCTCTCGTGTTACAACAACCGGCATAAGCGTTACTGTATTTAGCGCTGCAAAAGAGTTTAACTCACCTACCTCACTATTAAACTTCTTAGGATTTGTTCTCCCTGGCCCACCAGTTATGGAATAGTCACTACAGGCAACACACAAAACTAGAACAATAAATACAAATATCCTTTTCATCCTTACCCTCTGTGGAAAAGCTAGTCTACCCTAACTCTAGGACACAGATCGTTCATTCGTCAATTAATCAAAATGGGAAACGCCTATTTTATCCCCCATCTCTTCTAGACTTTCAGAAGGTTCCTGTAACCGTTCACTCCCCCCTCCGCTGGAATTTGGTTAATTTTGACTTTTCTATTTTATTTCGAATCCAAATTCCCCCGCTTTTCTACTATGCAACACTGTTTCGTTATTGGGGTGTGAACGGTTGCAGGTTTCTTATTTTGAACTCTTTATGGGCTGTAAAAAATAGATAGATTGAGAACCGTTAGTCCATCCCTGTTGAACACTGTTATAACTATATCCAGAAAGTTTCAGATCTGTTGTGTAAGCTCCATTCTTGTGAGCCCCCGCTAGGGTAAACGTATAAACGTTGTTCTTATCTTTGCTAACACCTGTAACAATCTCCGTATGGCCTACCCCATCCCCTCGTCCATAGTCTTTCACATAGATATCTCCAGGACGAACATCATCAAGGCTTCTCTTCTTAACAAAATAGCCACTCTGAGCAGGTAAAGTAACAGCAGATTTGTAGTGAAGAGAGCCATCTGCCATCTTATTTGTCGGCATAACATAGCCACTAAGCGTTAAAACATCTCCCACGAATTGATTACATTTATTCTGATTCGCTAACCAGCCTATCTCCGTTGTACCAGGCTTGATATTACCCGATAATCCAGCTAGTGGACTTTTAGGCTTAGAAGCGTACGCATAAGAACGCCCCGCATCTTTAATCAGCTTTAAGGCATTTTGCGAAATAGTGTTTGATTTTACTAAGGTTAAAAGTGGCCGTAAAAGGCTACTAATTTCCTGAATTGAATTGGTACTTGGCATAAATCTCTCCTAATAAGACAAAAAACGTGTTCACTTATCGGAGATTTTTCGGAAAAGTTTCTAAGTATTTATACTGATAGAGCAGCCTATTTTTACTCTAGGTCTTGAACGTATAATAAATATGAGTAAACTGCCCTTCGATGTTACAGTTATATTTTGGATTGTGAGCTTGTCATGACAAACCGACTTATTATCGTGGAGTCACCCACAAAGGCGAAAACTATCAAGCGCTTTCTTGGCGATGGATACACTATTACCTCCTCTTTAGGCCATATTCGAGATTTACCAAACAACGCTGCAGAGGTTCCAGCTAAATACAAAAAGGAATCATGGGCAACTTTAGGTGTTAATGTAGAAAAAAAATTTGAGCCACTCTACGTTATCCCTGATGGGAAAAAGAAACATGTAAATGATTTAAAACAGATGGTTAAAGATGCCTCTGAGCTGTTTCTCGCAACTGATGAAGATCGCGAGGGGGAGTCTATCAGTTGGCACTTACTTGAGGTGTTAAAGCCTTCTATCCCTGTTTCGCGCATGGTTTTTCACGAGATCACTAAAGACGCCATTCAAAAAGCGATCTCTTCTCCTCGTCAAATTGACTATGCCCTTGTTAAAGCACAGGAAACACGTCGCATCGTCGACCGGCTTTTCGGTTATGAAGTCAGCCCTCTGCTTTGGAAAAAGGTTAAACGCGGGCTTAGCGCCGGCCGTGTTCAAAGCGTTGCAACGAAGCTCCTAGTCGAGCGCGAAAGAGAGCGCATCGCTTTTAAGAGTGCTGAATATTGGGATCTAAAGGGTCTTTTTACAACTAAAGATGGCGCTACCTTTGATGCTATCTTAACTCACCTTAACGACAAGCGTTTAGCCATCGGAACAGATTTTGTTCCAACTACGGGTTCCCTAAAGGCTAACGCTGACGTTGTCCACTTAGACCAAAAAAAGGCGAAAGAATTAAAACAGCTTTTACAGAATAAAGGTGCTGAGGTAAAAAGTATTGAGTCTAAACCGTATACCTTAAAACCAAATCCTCCATTTACGACCAGTACCTTACAACAAGAGGCTAGTAACAGGTTCCGTTTCACTGCGCAGCGTACCATGAAGATTGCACAGACCCTCTACGAGAACGGTTTAATTACCTATATGAGAACGGACTCAACCAACCTTTCAGAGGAAGCTATCCGTGGAACGAGGGCCCTGATTCTTCAAAATTATGGACAACACTTTCTGCCATCATCGGCGCGACTTTACAAAACCAATGTTAAGAACGCCCAAGAAGCTCACGAAGCTATTCGTCCTGCTGGCGAACACTTTATCGCTCCAAGTGAAGTGATGGAGCGTTTCGGTGTTGAAGCCTTTAAACTCTATGAGTTAATTTGGAAACGTACCGTTGCTTCTCAAATGACAGACGCTCACGGTACCCGTATTACAGCTTCAATCCTGTGTGACAATGCCCGTTTTAGAGCATCTGGTAAAACAATTGAGGATCCAGGATTTATGCGTGCCTACGTTGAGGGTTCAGACGATCCTGAAGCAGAATTGGCAGATCAGGAAAAGATATTACCTGCACTTGCAGAAGGCGATTCATTAAGTGTAAAGAGTTTAGAAGCTCAACAACACGTTACAACCCCTGCAGCACGTTACACTGAAGGTTCTCTTATTAAAGAGTTAGAACGTCTCGGTATCGGTCGTCCAAGCACTTGGGCCGCAATCGTCGGTGTTATCCTCGCTCGTGAGTACGCCTTCAAGAAAGGCACAGCTTTAGTACCAACTTTCTTGGCGATGGTTCTAACCAAACTTATGGAGGACAACTTCACCTATCTTGTTGATTACGGTTTTACTGCTAACTTTGAAGACGACCTTGATAGCATCTCCAGAGGTGAGGCTGATAACTTGAGCTACTTAAAATCTTTCTACTTTGGCAACGGCCATGTCGGCTTAAAGAGCCTAGTTGAAAACGGTACTAACAATATTGATCCACGCCTAGTTTGCGGTTACGAAATAGGTAAACTAGACGATGGCGCTGCAGTTGAAGTTCGCATTGGACGTTTTGGTCCATTCCTAACAGACGGGACATCAAGAGCAAGCCTACCAGCGATGCTTCCACCTGATGAGCTGACAGTTACGAAGGCACAAGAAATCCTTAAGAAAGCTAACGTTGGCCCTAAAGCATTGGGTATCGATCCAGATAGCGGTAAGGAAGTTTTCTTTATTGAAAACGGTCCATTTGGTCCATATGTTCAACTTGGAGAGGCCACAACAAATGGAAAGAAGGCAGAAAAACCTAAAACTAGTTCTCTCCTTCCAGAAACCCCAGCTGAAACACTGGATCTTGATACCGCTCTTAAGCTTTTATCACTGCCACGCACATTAGGTGTAAAACCAGGTACAGAAGATGAGATCATTGCAGCTAACGGCAAGTTTGGTAGCTACATCAAGTGTGGA